>Ga0105245_10001363_pt1 | contig 22122 bp, 19 predicted proteins | sample KBSM54metaG_FD_81523 | JGI IMG/M metagenome (GOLD analysis project Ga0105245, IMG submission 81523) | Miscanthus rhizosphere microbial communities from Kellogg Biological Station, Michigan, USA - KBS M5-4 metaG | ecosystem: Host-associated > Plants > Roots > Rhizosphere > Soil | place...
GCCGGCTTGAGCCGTGCGCACGCACTCTTCGATGCCGTGCGTCAGGTACGGCCGGCAGGTGCAGATGTCGGAACCGAACACGTCCGAGCCGTTGCACTCGTCGTGCACGCGGACGGCGAGCGGCTTCTTCGGATCGGCAATGCCTTGCACGTCGCCGAACATGTACACGGTCGCGCCACCAATTGGCGGCAAGAACACTTCCAAGTCGCTCCGCGTCACGAGCTCGGGGAACATGCCGGCGGTGTGCTCGAATAGCGTGCGCCGCAAGTCCGCCTCGTCACAACCGAAGCGCGCTGCCACACCGGGCAAATACCAAACCGGTTCGAGTGCGGCTTTGACGACCACCACCGAACCGCCGGGCTTGAGAATGTGCCCGTCGACCTTGAGCCGGCCCGCCTCGATGGCCTCTTCGAGTTCCGGCAATTGGATGTGCGCGCGTGTCACGGCCATGCTCGGCCGGATGTCGTACCCCTGCTCGAAATAGGGTTTGAAGACTTCGCTCACGAGCGCGCCGAACGGATCCAGCGAAACGATCTTGGTGGGGTCGAACCAGCTGGGAAATGGCCCGATCACGTGGGTCGGCGAGGTGTTCGTCAGGTCTGGCTTGCGCAGCGGATCGAGTGCTCCCGCCGCCACGGCGACGGCCCGATAAACGGAATAGCTGCCCGCGTGTGTGCCGATCACGTTGCGTTGCGCGGTGTTGGTCACCGTGCCGATCAGCGGCCCGCGCGTCATGGGATTTTCGGCGCCCCACACGATCGGGATCGGCTTTGGTCCGGGCCCGCCCGGGTGTGAAGTGAGCTGGATCGCCTTGGGGCGCTTGTGAGTCGTCTTCGACGTCATCGATGATGCCTCGTCACGACATCCAAGTGGCGTCTTCGGCGAGCGCCCACTTGGTCGTGATCTTTTTCAGATTGCTCCAGAGCTCGACACCGGCCGGCCCTGTCATGTCACCCTGACCGAATTTGGATTCTTTGGTGCCCCCGAACGAAAACGGTTCGCGCGGCACGGGCACGCCGATATTCACGCCGACCATGCCGCTCGTCGCGCGTTCGGCGACGTAGCTGCCCACGGCGCCGCTTTGCGTGAAAATGCTGGTCGCGTTGCCGTATGGGCTCAGCTGCTCCAGGGCCAGCGCTTCGTCTATCGTCTTGACGCGGATGATCGACAAAAGTGGACCAAATAGCTCGATTTTGGCGCTCTGCATGGTCGGCGTCACCTGATCGATCACGCTCGGACCGAGCCAATGACCCGCCTCGCAGCCTGCCGGCGCCGGTCGGCCGCGCCCATCCAACAGCACGCGTGCGCCATCGCGCTCGGCTTGTTCGAGCCCAGCGTTCAAGCGCTGGAGGGCGGCGTCGTCGATGAGTGCGCCCATGTCGCGGCCGAGCTCGATACGGCTCGCCACCTCGACCACTTTGTCGATCAGGCGTTCGGCCTCACCCACGACGACCATCACGCTGCCGGCCATGCAGCGCTGCCCAGCGCAGCCCGTGAATGAATCGACGATCGATTTCACGGTCAACGCCTCGTTCGCATCCGGAGCGACGATCAGATGATTCTTCGCGCCGCCCAGGCACAACGCGCGTTTGCCGAGCGCCGTGGCTCGCGTGTGCACTGCGCGCGCGGCCGGCGTCGAACCAACGAAGCCCACTGCGCGCACTTCGGGATGGTCGATCAGCGCTTCCACGGCGCGGCGATCGCCTTGGAGCAGCGAAAAGAGGCCCGGCGCGTAGCCCGCCTGCAACATCAACTCTGCCAGCCGACACGCGCTCAACGGGACTTTTTCCGAGGGCTTGAGGATGAAGGCGTTGCCGAGCGTGATGGCGATCGGAAACATCCACATTGGCACCATGGCCGGGAAGTTGAAGGGCGCGATGCCGGCGACGATGCCCAGAGGCTCACGCCGATATTCGCACGTGACGCCACGCGACACTTCCAGCGCGCCGCCGCGATCCAAGTTCGGCAGGCTCTGCGCAAACTCCACCACTTCCAAGCCGCGGAGTAAGCCGGCGCGCGCTTCGGCTTCGGTCTTACCGGACTCGAGGGCGACCGTTTCGGAGAGCTCGGCCAAGTGCTCGGTCACGAGCTCGTGAAAGCGACCGAGCGGCCGCACGCGCTCCTTGAGCGGCGTTTTAGCCCATTCCGCGGCCGGCGCGCGCGCCGCTGAAACCACCGCGGCGACATCACTCGCGTTCGATAGGCCCACAGTCCCGATGACTTGCCCAGTCCACGGGCTCGTGATGTCGAGCGATTCGCCCGTGCTCGGCGCTTGCCACACGGAGCCAACTAGATTTCGCGCGTCAACTCGGCCTCGCTTGAAGTCCAAGTTACCTATTCTTTCCTGCCTTCAACGCTGTGTAAAGGGGGCCACCCGTCGGCGCTTTTGCTTACACCGTCTCCACCGTCCGCGAACGGTCGTCGTCAATCGTGCCCGGGAAACAGCGCTGCCGAACTAAGGCGTGCGGCCTTCGAGCACTTGCGCGTCGTGAAAGAGCTTCCGCGCGGCGTCCGATGCGGTCCCGCTCAAGCATTGCAAGTCACCGCTGGTCTTGCCACTGGCGCTGATCCGCGTCGTCGTGCCGAAGGAGGCGGATTTCGCGCAGCCGGCCGTCGGGATCGAAGCCAGATCGCCGACTGCGGAGAGATCACCGAGGAACGCGGAAACTTCGGCAGAACCAGCTGGATACGATTTGGGCGCGGCGTGGATCGGCTTGTTCGCGCTGCTCGTGCGCTCGGCGCTGCCATCCGTGTAAACCACGACCTCGATCGCGGCACTGTTGGTGGAACCCGATTCCTGGATGCGCGCGGCTTCCTGTTTGTCGGGCCCACTTGCCAAGCCGCTGCTTGCCGGTGCAGAGCTTGGCGGGCTGGCCGGTACAACGACTGTGTCCGGCACGGGCGCGACGGCTGCATTCCCGCTCGGGTGCGAACAAGCGAACGCCGGAACTAAAATGGCGGGCAGCAGCGTTCGACGAAGCATGGCTGCAGAGGCTAGCACGGGCGGAAAGTGACACCGCACGGGCCCCGTGAGGCCTTCAACTCTCTTCGAACGCCTGCTCAGGGAAGCAATCTCGCCCTGACGAGGTAAGACAGCGTGCGCAGTTTCGCGAGGTCACGGAGCGTCAGATGGCGAGGTTTTGGGGTCAGGGGTCGATCGGGGCGAGCGTGTTCGGTTTGCTCGTTGCGTGTTCAGGCGGCTCGAATGGCGTGGCCTCGGGAACAGGCGGCGGCGGCAGCACAGGGGGCGCCACGGGTGTTGGCGGCTCGTCGACGAGTGGTCCCTGCGTCAGCACGCCGAACGCGGTATTTCCGCAGCAACAGTTCGGTGACTCCGACCTCATCCGGCGTATTCAGCCCGACGGCGATACGCTCTATTTCCAAACTCTGGATTCGATCTTCGAAGTTGCCGCCGCCGGCGGAACGCCGCAGCTCGTGGCAGAAAAAGTTTCGCCTTCGGAATTTTGGGTGCAGCCGGATGCGTTGCTCGTGCGCTCTGGCAGTGATTTGTTCCGCGCGCCCAAAGCGGGCGGCACGTCGACTCCGCTCGGCGCAGCACTCACGCCCGTCCCGGACGCGACGCAGCTCTCCGGCACGGATCTGTATTGGGTCGGCGGCTCGGACACGACCGGTTACGGCATTTATCATCGCCAAACGAGCGGCGCTGCCGTCGACAAACTCTACACCTCGAAAAACGAACTGCACGATCTCGTGCTCGACGGCGATGCGCTATTTTTCATCGACCGCGCTGCGCTAGAGATCGAGTCACTGCCGCTGAAGGGCGGCACCCCCAAGAGCGTCGCGATGGTGGCGAAAGGTGACGCGCTCGTTTCCGGCGATAGCGCCGGCCTGTACGTGATTGGATCCTTGGGTGGGGCATCGCTCACGAACTATGGCCTGTACCGCCAACCGCTCGACGGCAGCGCCGCCGCGCGCTTGGACACGAGCCTATTTCTCGAGATCGCGTTCGACGCGACGGTGGACAGCAGCGGGGCTTACTTCGCTAGCCCGTACAACGTGAGCGCCAATCACGCGGACCCGACCGACGTCGCGCCGTCGCTATTCTTTGCCTCACCGACCGACACGCAGACCGAGCTCCGCTGGTGTATCGACCCGAGATTCACGCTGCACGCGCTCGCCGTTCAAGGCAAAACGGCGTACGTCTCCGTGTACGAAACCGAGGCGAATCAAGCCACCATCGCTCGCGTCGCATTGCCTTAGCTCCGCTCGCCGACGCGAGGCTCGCGGCGAAGTTCAGCGCTGCGGTGTGTAGCAGAGGAGCACGTGGCCGTTCTTGAACGAGCGCGTCTTGGTGAGTTGCATTGACAGGCGCTGCGCGCCGCCCGCGAACAACGTACGCCCGGCGCCGAGCACGACCGGGACCACCACGAACTGAAACTCATCGACCAGCCCGGCCTGAGCCAGCGCCGAGACGATGCTGCCGCTCCCCATCAGCGCCATGTTTTCCGCCGATTCTTGCTTCAGCCTGCGCACCTCGGCGACCGGATCGCCGGAGTGAACGCTGCTATTTTGCCAAGAAGCCTGAGCCATCGTGCGCGAGAACACCAGCTTGGGCTGGGCGTTCATGTACTTGGCGACGCTCGGCAGAGCGGCGGCCGCCTGCGCCGTCGGCCAGAAGCTGGCCATCATTTCGTACGTCACGCGGCCGAACAAGAGCCGGCCATTGCCACTCGCGTTGCCGGACACGAAAGCGTCCCATTCCGGATCGGGAGTGGATTGGTGAGCGAAGCTCATGTCGCCGTGGGCGTCCGTGAAATAGCCGTCGAGAGAGAGGTTTTCGAATACGAGCAATTTTGCCATGCGATACTCCTCGAGTTGCGAATCAAACGCTCAAAATTTCGGTCGTAACGTGCTTTCGGCGCGTAGCTCGCCGTTCGCATCCAGATCGGCGAGCAGCGCGGGAAGTGCGTGCGTCATCGTCTTGCGCCAGCCCGGGGTCATGATGAGCTTGGCCAGGAAGAAGCCGCTCGCGCCCATGTAGCCGGAGTGTTCGAGCGTGAGCCGAGTTCCGGCTTTGGTTTCGCCGAGCGTGTAGCTGACACGCGTCGGTTTTTCGCCGTCGTTCCCCTGCCAGGAGTAGGCGAGCAAGCTCGGCTCGCGCACCTCCAACACCTCACACTCGACGAAACCGCGCCAATGGCGATTGGCTTCGCCCACGAAACGGCAGCGGTTGCCCACGACGGGTTCGAAGCCCTCGGGCCGCATCCCCCACAAGGCCATCAGTTTCGGATCGGTGAGCGCACGCCAAACTTTTGCGCGCGGGTGAGGGTAGTCACGCTCGATACGAATGGTCGTCACGGCATTTCCTCCAAAACACGGCCGAGCGTGTCGAGTTGCGCCTCCATCAAGGCGCGGTAGCGCTCGACCCAAACCCGAACTTCGGCGAGCGGTTGCGGCTCCACGCTGTAGTAACGAAAGCGGCCTTCGGAACGCTCCCTGACGAGGCCCGCGCTGGCCAACACTGCCAGTTGCTGGCTGACCGCGGACTGGCTCACGCGGACTTTGGCGACCAACGACGACACGTTGCGCTCGCCCCCGGCAAGCACATCGAGAATGGCGCGCCGTGTGGGGCACGCGATCGCGTTGAACACCGTTGCCTGTGCTGCCGCTCGAGCCATGACGCGATAATATTAGCATTTGCTAATATGTCAACGGGCAGCGAAACGCGGGTTTTATCGCCGGGACCGGTGCCGGAGGGGCGCGTTGTGCTACCACCCGAACGGCTTATCGAGCCGCTATGCAGAACCCCCCCGAGCCTTCCGCCGGCCTCTGGCGTCTGACTTGGCCGCTGTTCATCAGCCTCGCCTTGTCCCTCTCGCTGAGCTTCACCGACGCGTTCTTCTTGAGCCGCATTTCGGACGCCGCTGCGGGTGCCGCTGGCGCGATCAATCCGGTGTTGGGCGCGACGATCGTGCTGTTCTCGGCCATTGGCCAAGCGGGTGCCAGCGTGGCGGGCCGCTTGATCGGCGCGCGCCGCCATGCCGAGCTGCCACTCACTTATCTGGCGCTGCTCGGTTTCAATCTCAGCGTGGGTCTGGTCGTGAGCGTGACGTTGTTCGCCATCCACGGGTACTTGCCGGGGTGGCTCGGCTTGCGCGGTGAAAGCGCGGCATTCGGGCGGACCTACCTGGGCGTGCTGGGCAGCTTTCAAGTGCTCAAGGCCGTGCAGCTCGCCTACGGCAACATGCTCACCTCACGCGGCGAGACGCGCTGGGTGCTGTTCGAGGCTGTGGCGACCAATGTGGCGAATATCTCGCTCAATTTGGCAATTCGCCACGGGGCATTCGGGCTCCGGCCGAGCGTGGCGGCGGTTGCCAGTGCCACGGTCATTTCGCTGGCCTTCGGCATGTTGTTCACGGTGGCTGTCGTTCACGTTCGGTTCGGGGTGCGCTTTCCGATCCGCACCCCGCTGCGCGAGCTTCGCGAGCGCCTGCGCCCGATTTTGAAGATTGGTTTGCCGTCGGCGAGTGAACCGGTGGCGTACCAATGCGCGCAGCTGGTCATCAACTTACTCGTCATCTCCTATGGGGCCACGGCGCTGGCTGCGCGCACGTACGTGGTGAGCTTCATCACGGTGAGCACGGTGCTGTGGTCCATCGCTTGGGGCATTGGCGCGCAGATTGTGATTTCGCATCGTGTGGGCGCCGGCAAATTCGAAGAAGCGAACCGCGAGCTGCATCGCGCGCTCGGCTTTGCCATGTCTGGCAACTTCACCATGGCGCTACTTCTCGCCCTGTTTCACCGACCGTTGCTCGGCCTGCTCACCCACGACCCGGAAGTGCTCCGCAAAGCGACGCCGCTGTTTTTCCTGGCCATCGTGGGAGAAATGGGGCGCGCGGTGAACATCGTGGCCGGAGGGGCGCTGCGTTCCTCGGGGGATGCGGGGTTCGTCGCGCTGGTCGGCGCCAGCATGATGTGGGGTGTGGGCGTCTCCGCGGCCTTCGCGTTCGGGTCGTTGTGTGGGCTAGGCTTGACCGGCATCTACGTGGGGCTCGCGATCGATGAAGTGACGCGAGGCTTCGTGAATTACCGCCGCTGGCGAGCCGGGCGCTGGCGCCACTTGTCGGCTCTCGCGCCGGCTCCCGCCGCTCAAGTCGCGCCGTTGGCTTGAGCGCCGTGGGCCCCGGCGCGGCGCATGTTGGGCGCCTCCGGTACTGGATCGGGTTCAGGCTCCACTGGCACGGTATCGGGATCGCTCGGATCCGGATCGGGGTGCAGCGGCGGATCCTCGATGGGAGGCCTTGGCACCGGCGTATCGTGACGTTTTGGCTCGGCGTAAGTGGGAAACCAGGTAGGCATACCGCACCAAAAGCAAACGGCGTTCCACGCCGCGCGCTCGCCCGGGAATCGGCCCCGGGGGATTCGGGATGCTGAACTGCTGGCGCCGGGTTAGCTGGATCGAGGCGTGAAGTGTTCGCAGAAATGAGTCCAGGCGTCGGTGATTTCGAAGTGAAACCGGACGCGCTTGGGCTCGGTGCAGGCGGCCTGCTGTTGCTTCATCACCGAGAGCAATTGCTGCGCGTCGAGTTGCTTTTGGTTGATGCTGTTCCTCGGTAAGAAATCAGCCAATGCGCGCAGCTCGCTAGCGTCCAGCCCCAGCTCGCGCGCGCGGCAGAGCAGCCACGGATACGAGCGGTCCGGGTAGAATTGCGATTTGGCGATGTCGATCAGATCACGCGCCAACGACGAGCCGACGATGCCTGCGAGTTCCGCCGCGCGTAGTGTGGCGCGAACGTTGACGAGCGCCTCGGAAGCCACCCGATAGCCATTTTCGGCGGTGGCGTGCGCCACCGCGACCTCGTCGTCCGCTTCGAGCAAACCGCTGCGGTAGCCTTCGAAGATGGCGCCCACGCCCTCCATCCCGAATTCATGGAGCTCGGCCGCGCGCAACGCGCCCATGCTCGCGGCGCCGAACACGTGAATGCCCCGTGACAGAGCAAACAGAATCTCCTTGTGCCAGACGGCGGGGGTGCTCTCGAAGTAGCCGTCGATCAAGCCGATTGCGGTGGGCGCCTCGAGGCTGGCTTGATACACATCGCCTTGGGCGGCGGGAGGCAGGTACACGGCGTCGAACTGCGCGCGGGCTTGTGCGATCGCGAGCGTGGGGCCCAAAAAGACGATCGCCGTCACGACGCCGCCTCCGTCACTTGCCGAACGAAGCGCGGGCCGGGGACGTAGCCGGTGGCGTCAGCCGTGCCTTCCAAACCTGGAATGACGATTCGCACGACCGGGATGCCGAATTCGGGTTTGGTGAGGTTGATCCGAACGACTTCCGCGCAGCCCACGGCGCGCAGCCGCTCGTGCTCCCAAAGTACGTCGGCTTCGCAAGTGTCGCTCTCGAAGCTGACCACGTCCGCGAACGAGCGAGTCTCGGGTTCGTCCCTGATTTCGCTCAGGATTTTCTCGTGGCGCGCCCGATCCTGGGCGGCCGCGTAGAAGCCCACCCCCAGGTCATCGCGCGAGCCGGCGATCAGCGTGAGCCGAGTCTGCGCGGCCTCGGTGAGCGCGCGAAGCAACGCGATGCGTTTGTCGGGGTGGCAGCCCGAGCCAACTCCGGGAAGGTGAGTTCGCGCCGCGCTCGCGTCACTCTCGGCGATCAAACAGCGGAATACGGGCAGGCCCACGTCACTCGTGACCTCCCACACTGCGCAGGCGACATTCGCCCGCTCGAATCGCCCGAGTACGCTCTGACACCCGCGATCATCGACGGTGCTCAAGTTCAGCCGACGATTGCGCTTTTGTTCGGGACGCCAGGCGCGCCAGAGCGTCATTGCGTCCCGTTCGACGAGCTCGCAGATGGCGTGGCTGGTCGCTTCGAGTAGGTGGTTTCCCGAGGCGAGGCCGTTCGACCCGCAGAGGAGCGCGCCGCTGCCCGTGGGCAGGGGCAAAGTGAAATTCATATTCACGATCTCGAACGGTACCCAGCGCGCCTCCTTTGAGCCAATCTCTTCGCCTTCGATCCACAGCATGCGCAGATGATCGTGCAGTTCACCCTCGGCAATGCGCGGTAGGCGCTGCACTTCGGCCAGGCGATGCTTGAAGCGAAGCTCGCTCACGCTGGCTAGCAGCAACGGCAAGTGAATGCGTTCGGCGTGCCACGTCTCGATGGATTCCATCAGCGCGGAGGCCTTCGCCGCCTGCAGATCCAACCCCTTGCCCAATGACACCGCGAGCGAGCGGGCATTGGGGCGATAAGCCGTGGCGACGGGCACGCCGATATCATCCAAACCGGTGATATCGGCGACCCGGGTGATGCCCAGCGCGGGCATGATGCGTCGCGCGCGAGCCAGCGTGATTTCTGGCGCGAGCGTGCGATGAGTTCCGGAACGAAACTCCTTCTGCCCGCTGCTCGTGATCGTCGAATTCATGTTGGCTCGCGGCGGCTCTACGACTTCGGTGTGACGCGTTGGCCCTGGATTTCCTGAGTTTTCCCGTGCGCGTCGACCATGATGACTTTGCCGCCGGTGCCCAGGAATTGGTGAACCTTGGCGGCAGCAACCAGGTTCGGATCCGCTTTGGCTCGAGCGCTGCCGGCGCTCTTGAGGCTCTCCAAGTTCAGCAGGTAGCAAGTGCAGCCGCCCTGAGTGGCTGACTCGGGCATGATGGCCAACGTGACGCCTTGACCGCGCAATTCAGTGGGGACGGTCTTGAATACGTCGTCGAGCGGAGCGATGGCGGTAGGTTCGTGGCCGCCGTTCTCCTCGGTCGTTTGTAGCCAGTACATCTTGCCGGAGTCGGAGATGACGATCACGTCGTTAGCGTTAATCTGCTGCGTTTCATCGAGTGGGTTTGGCATGATTGAATTCCTTGCTGGTTCGAGAGGAGGGGAAGCGGTCTAATGGTCGGGGAAAATCGACGAACAGAGGTCTTGCGCCTCGGCGGCGATGCAGGGCGCAACGAACTTTCTGTAGGTAGGGTTGTGCCCCATCGCGTTCATGGCTTTGGGGAGGCTGCGTGGGTCCGGCACTTTCCACCACTGCATCAAGGTGGAGCCCGGGCCCGAGAGTGCGTACCCGGCAGCGATCAACTGCCATTCGAACGGCTTCACGGCGTCGATGAAAAAGTTCTGTTTGAGGAACGACAAGCGATTCATCGCGCCATCTCGCACTGACTCGCTGACCGCGAGCAGTACATCACCCACCTCGAGGTTCACCGGTGGCCCCGCGCCGGGGTCATAGGGCATCGGGGCGAGGACCGTGCGCTCGAAGCGAGTCAGGCGCTCGACGAACTCATGATATTGCCTCAAGTTGCCGAGCTCGATCGCCGGCGGCGGGACCTCGATTGCACCCGCACCCGGGTAAGGCGGCGTGATCTGAAACACTTGGGTAAACGAGGTGGGGTCTCCGGTGATGTTCGACGACGCGAATACGCGTTGCCAGCCGCGCATTTCGGCTACTGCGCCGTACAGGCTGAGCAGCTGGCGGTAGTTGTCGAGCCCAACCGGGTCGAGACTCAGGGTCTCGACCACGTACACGTATTCGAGACCAGATTCGTCCGCTTGTGGCCATAGGTCGGGGACCGGTGGCAAATTCTCTTCGTTGAAATGCGGGGACTCGTGCGCATCGTCGATCAGGTCGATGTACGTCATATTCAGCAATATCCCGTGGTTTTTGCGCCATCGATGGCGAGTTGAAAGTTCCGCTTCGCGGGCTCGACGTGCGAGCGTTCCAAGTGAGTCAGTGCCACTCGCAGCGGTTCGAGGATCGATTCGGGCAGTGCGTGTTGTTCGGGCTGCAACAGCACGAGGGCGCTGGTCCGGGCGCGCGCCGAGTCGTTCGCGTCGAGAGCCATGGCCAGTTCGTGAAGACGAGCCATCCACTGCATTGGGTACGGATATTTGGGGCGTAGCTGGCCCCAATAGGAGAGCGCGCTGTCGGTCTCTTTGGCGGCGTTCTCCAGCGCTCGCTCGCGCCAGTCACACCAGCCGAGATTGGCGTGCGCGACACCGAGGTAGTCGTGCATCCCGAGCTCGCGCGCGGCGGCGAGTGCTCGCTTGGCGACTGCGCGTGTCCCCGCCACGTCGCGTTGCAGTCGGTGCAGCGCGGCTTTATAGGTGAGGCAACGAGCGACGAGCGCCGCATCCCCGATGCGCTCCGCCGATTCCAAGGCGGTTTGCATTTCTCGCTCTGCCTCCGACAATTGCCCGGAAAAGATCAGCTGAAACGCCAACACGAAGCGCGCGTAGGCAAGCCCCCCTGGATCTGCCGCCTCGACCGCCGCGGCCAGCGAGGCGTGGGCCAAGCTCACGTTGCGTTCACCGATCTGCCAACGATCCGCGCGCATGTGCGCATGGATCAGCGCCTGCAGAAAGCGAGCGCGCTCGGCGGGGCTACCTCGGCGTTCGATGGTCGAGCGCGCGCGCTCGAGTCGCCCGGTCATGGCGTCGACGTCGGAGAGCCAGTAGTGAACCCAAACACGGTCGACCTGCAATCGTACCCATTGATGCCAGGCGTCGTCTTCGAGGCCATCCGCGCCGGCAGCGCTCTCGCCGAGCGCGGCCTCCGCTGCGTCGTAACCTGACAGTGCGCGAGCGTGTTCGTGCTCCGTCTCCCAGGTTTTGGCAATTTTCCACAGCAGGCGTGCGCGCTCCACGCGCTCACTCGGAGCGAGTTCGGCCAAGGCCGACTCGAAGGCGGTGCGCGCCTCTGCCTTGCGCCCCACCAACGCGAGGACCTCACCGAGGTGTTCACTCGTCGGGCCGAGGCGGGTCGTAGCGACGTGCGCGCCTTGTTCGAGCGCCTGCTGATAGTGGGCGATGGCTTGCTGATTGGCGTAAGCGGTGCGTGCGTGATCGGCCGCAACGTTGAGGTACCGAAAAGCTTTTTCGCGCGACTCGGCGCGCACGTAGTGGTGCGCGAGCTCCGCCGCGACCTCCACGTCCCCGGCCCGGCGCGTTTCGATGAGCTCGGCCGTCCGTCGGTGCAAGTCTCGACGCTCGGTTGCGGGAATGCGCGCGTAGGCGGCCTCGCGAAATTTCGCGTGTGAAAATCGCAGCTGCCCGCTCTCGGCATCCTCCACGATTTGCCGACGACGAAGGTCCGCGATCGCGTTGGACGCGCTGCTATCGGTGGCATCCACGACGGCGAGCAGCAACTCGGGATCGAAACTGCGCCCCAAGACGGCGGCAGCGTGAACCAGCGGTTCGGCTTCGGTGCCGGCTTCGGCCAGGCGTCGCTCGATCAGGTCCGCGAGTGTCGTGGGGAGGGGGAGCCGGTCCTCGCGCAAATCCTGGTCATTTTGTGCGGGATCGAGCCACCACATGCCGTTCGAATCGCGGCTCAGGAGCTTGGCTTCGATGGCCGCACGCAAATACTCGACGACGAAGAACGGGTTGCCTCCGCTGTGATGCTCGAGCAGCTGAACGATACTCGTCGGCGGTTCCCGCAAGGCCAACATGCCGCCCACCATCGCGGCCACGTCCGTCTGCCCGAGCCGCCCGAGCTCGATGCGCGTCTCCGGTGCTGGACACAATTGTTCGAACTCTTTGTCGCCGATTTGATCGATGCGATACGTCCCCACGATCAATAGCCCGTGGTCTCGAAGATCGATGGCAGCTAGGTGCTGCAGTACGCCCAGCGACAACTCATCGGCCCATTGCAGATCGTCGAGAACGAGCAAGAGCGGGCCCTCCTCGGCGAGCGCCAAGAGCGTCGAGACGACCGCGCTCAGCGCGCGCGCGCGCGCCGCCGCGGGCTCCAATCCGGGCAACTCTGGCGCCAGATCCGCGCCCGGAACCAATGCCAGGGCGGGCTCGTAGGCGGCCAGCACGCTGCCTCGGTTCCCGAGCAAGCGCGCCGTTTCGCCCGCTCCCCCCGCGCGACATTTATCGGCAACGGCGGTCAAGAACGGCAAAAACGGCTGCAGCGGCACGTGGTTACCCGTGCCGCGGGTGGTGGCGAGCAGGTCCAGCGAATGACACGCTCCGACGACGACGTTCAGCCCCTGACGCGAGGCGCGCCGCACCGCTTCTAGCGCCAGTCGCGTCTTTCCCGCGCCGCTCTCACCGGAGACGTACAAGCGCCCGCCGCGGCGGTGCTCGGCGAGCGCGCGAATGGCTTCCCCGATTCGCGTCATTCCCGATTCGCGTCCGACGAACTCGGAGCGGTACAGATACGGGCGTTGATAGAGGTCCACCCTCGGCTGGCTGTCCAAGCGACACAGGACGGACGCGACGTCGTCCGCGTACCCCAACCGGTTTCGGGGTTGTTTCTCGAGCAAGCGCAGGATCAACTCGTCCAGTGCCAGAGGGACGGAGCTGGCCAATTCCGACGGGCGCTTCGGTGCCTCCGACAGATGCGCGTTCAGCACGTCCAGTCTCGTCGCTCCGCGAAACGGCAGGATACCGGTGACGCAGCGGTAGAGAATGCTGCCGAGGGCATAGAGATCGGTCCGCGGATCGGTTGCCTCGCCGCGGATTTGCTCGGGCGCCATGAACGCGACCGTGCCCGCGCCCAAAGCGAGGACTTCGAGCATGTCGCGGCCCGGCGTACCGTTTCGAAAGGCCAGCCCGAAGTCCACCAGGACGGAGGTGCCGTCGGGGCGTACGACCACGTTTTTCGTGGTGATATCGCCGTGAACGATGCCGCTCGCGTGCAAGAAAGCGAGCGCACTGCAAAGCCCGATCATCGCGCGGAGCAGCCGCGGCGGCATGCCGGCGCTGGTGTCCTCGTCCCGGCGGCGGCACTGATCGATGAGTTGATCGAGCGTCGTGCCGGTGATGAGCTCCATCGCGTACCAAGGCCGCCCTTCGACGACGCCATGATCGCGGATCTCGATGATCCCTGGGTGGGTCAGGCGGCTGAGTGCGGCGATTTCTCGGCGGATCGAGGCCAGCGCGTCACGAGAACGAACCGGGATTGTCTTGAGCGCCCGCAACTCACCTGTTGCAAGATGGATCGCTCGATAGACAATCCCCATTCCGCCGTCGCCGAGGGGTTCCAAAACCTCATAGCCAGCCGGCGCATAACCGCTCTTTCGTTGCGGATCCTCAATCGCCGGTACGGAGTCCGCCGAGTGCACCAAGGCTTGCAGGGCTGCGGCGACCAGCTCCGAGCACTGGAAACACGTGTCGACATGCGCCTCCAGTAGATTGATATCGTGGGGCGGTAGCCGCCCTTCCACGAAATCGATGATGGTCTCTTCGGCGGGGCAGTGCATTGAGTACGACAGTGTTTGAGTTACTTTCGTTACGGTGAAGAGTCCAAAGCAAGTCCTTTGAGTAGCGGTGTCTGCTTGGCTGACCCTCCATTGAAGAGTCGAGTCGATGGCTGTTTATGCGCGGAGAATGCGGGGCGGCCGGCCGGGTTGAACTCGAGCCCGGCGCTGAAATACCTATGGTCGCGCCAGCGCATCATAGCGAGTCTGCACACTAAAGGCTCTAGCCACTCGAGTGAAGTCCTCTTACCCTGCGCGGATTGGAACGATGAACGGTGATTCTCTGTCCGCAGTCTTCTGGGCTCATCGAGAGAATGAGTCAGTGGCTGGTCGTCCGGCGGACTTAGAAGCCAGGCTTCGGGAGATTGCGCGCGAAGGCGCATTGGCTTGGCCAGGGCTCGCGCTCGATCCGACGGTGTTCATCGCGTTCGTCGCGGAGCGCGTTCCGAAGGGGAGCGAGCCGTTGTCGGCTCTCGCTAGTTTGCATACGAACGACCTCTTTCTGGCTTGTGCGTGCGCGGAGCGCGTGGCCGGCGCGGTCGCGCGTTTCGAGGTTCACTTCGCGAGCGGCATCGATGCTTTCACGCGGCGCGTTCGTGGCTCCAGTTCCTTCACTGACGATATCAAGCAGATCTTGAGTGACAAACTGTTCGTCAGCGCCGACGGTCAGCCGCCGAAAATTGCCAGTTACTCTGGGCGCGGTGCGCTGGCGAGCTGGGTCGGGGTGAGCGCGCAGCGCATCGCGCTTCGCCTGACGCAGAATCAGGAGCGCATGCCCAGTAGCGACCCGCTCGGTGACGCCTTGCCGTCGGGTGCCAATCCCGAGATGGACTATCTGAAAGCGCGCTACCTGCGGGAATTTCGGGCAGTATTTCAAGCGACGATCGCCGAGCTCACGCGCCGCGAACGCGTGATTTTACGGCTGCACTTCGTCAATGGGCTCAGCCAAGACAGAATTGCCAAGTTGTACGGGGTCAATCAATCCCAAGTATCGCGCTGGATCACGAACGCACGCGAAGCGATTTCGCACCAAGCCGAGCTCGAGCTGCAAAAGCGATTGAACGTGGGTGTTTCCGAGATTCGATCGATCGCCGAACTGATTCGTAGTCAGTTCGATCTGAGTCTCGCTCGCTGCTTGGGTGACGAGCAGGATCTGGATAGCGGCGAACTCTGAGGTCGCGAGTCCCTCGCGCGGCGCGCCGTCGAAGAACTGCTCATGTTGCAGGTTTGCCGATCGCCGTCGGAGCCCGCTCTGAAAATCATAGCCTGAGCACTCGAGGATGGGTCGCGTGCAAATCGGTCGCATAAGGTAGCGGGCTCGGGCGTCATACAGGGGAAGGCGCGTGATTCGGTTTTTGCGGGCGACGATTGCCGGCCTGAATCGCGCGCTGGGCGGAGCTATCAGTGCCACGCGCGCGTGCTGCCCTGCGCGCCACGCGGGCCATCGGTGGGGAAATCCCGAGGAGCGAAGTGATGTCCAATATCGAACATGCGATCATCAAAGGTAGTGAGCGAATTCTCCCGAACGGCGCGCGCGCTCTCGGCGCGGCCGATGAGCACGCTTGGGTCGAGGTGACCGTCAAGCTCAAGCGCAAGCTCGCGTTGCCAGCGGTGCAGACGGGAAAGACGTGGACTCGAGAGCAACTCGCGACCGCGCACGGCGCCACGGAGGAAGACGTTCAGGCCGTGAGTGCGAGTTTCGAGCGCCTCGGCTTGGAAGTCGTCGAGGCCAGCGCAGAAAACCGCGCGGTTCGCCTCGGCGGAACGGTGGCCGCCATCGAGAAGGCATTTCAAGTCAAATTGGTGCGCTATCAGCATCCGCACGGCAACTTCCGTGGTCGCCTCGGACCGCTCCGCGTGCCGGCTGACGTGGCCGACAAGATCCAAGGCGTGTTCGGCTTGGACAATCGGCCCGTCGTGAAACCACGGCGATTGGCGCGCGCTTCGTTGTCAGCCGAGGCAACGAAGCGCACGACCAAGAATCATCCTTGGTTCTTTCCCGCCGACTTGGCCAAGGTTTACGAGTTCCCGTCGGGCGATGGCTCGGGGCAGAGCGTCGCCATTCTGGAGTTCGGTGGCGGGTTCTTCGCCGACGACCTGCAAGCCTTCAACCGCCTTGCCGGCGTGAAGAACGCCGCTGCCGTGGAGGTCATCAGTGTCGACCACGCGGCCACGAACGCACGCGACGGCGCCGAGGGCGAAGTGATGCTGGACGTGGAAGTGATTGCCGGGATCGTTCCACAAGCCAACGTGGGCATCTACTTCAGCTCTTTTACCGAGAAAGGCTGGGTCGACGTGCTGGACCGCGCGCTCCACGATGCGCGAGCCAACAGCGTGATTTCGGTGAGTTGGGGCACCTCCGAGGATGGCGCGTGGTGGACCGATCAGGCCGTTGCCGAGATCAACGAACTGTTCCACGAAGCCGCGCTCGCTGGCGTGACCGTGTGCGTTGCGGCCGGGGACGATGGCTCGGACGATCAAGTGGGTGACGGCCAGGCCCACGTGGATTTCCCCGCGTCGAGCCCGTACGTGCTCGCGGTGGGTGGCACGACGCTGCGCGCGAAGAACAACGCCGTGGTGAGCGAGGTCGTTTGGAAAGACGGTGATGGCTTGCGTGCCGATGGCGGAGGCAGCACGGGCGGGGGAGTCAGCGTGCGCTTCCCGCCCATCGCCGGACAACCGCTGATCCCCTCGGTGAACCCGGGGGCGGCCGCAGGGCGCGTCGTGCCGGACGTGGCGGCCAACGCCAGCGCGAACACCGGCTATGTCGTGGTGGTCGACGGCAAACCCAGCATCAGCGGGGGAACGAGCGCCTCGGCGCCGCTCTGGGCAGCGCTGATTGCGCTCGTCAACGCCGCTCTGGGCGCTCGCGTCGGTTACTTGACGGCCCAGCTCTACGCGTCCGCTCCAGCCGAAAAACCGCTCGGATCTCGGGTTTGTCGCGACATCGCCAAGGGCGACAACATCACCGCAGCCATCGGCGGCTACGTGGCCAAGGAGTCGGCGTTCGACGCGGTCACCGGTTGGGGCGCGCCGATCGGCAGCGCGCTCTTGGCGCAACTCAAGGCTGCGCGCGCCTGAGCGAAGGAGCCGAACGATGTCCGCCCTTTCCAGCTGGCTGCAAACCATTCGTCGTGAACTGACCGGGTATCAACCCGGTCTCGCGCTCGCCGTGCCCGCGTTGTTCTTGGGGGGCGGCTTCGTCGTGACTTGGCTGGCGACGGCGGGTTCGGCGTCGGTTGCGCTGCTCGGATTGGCGGTCGCCTGCGTGGGGATCCTGGTCGGTTTCTTGTTCGGGATCCCGCGCGTGGGCGATTCGGTGCCAGGGGTTCGGTTGGCTGGCGCGGGTCAGGGGTTACCGGTGAATACCAATCTCGAGCAGGTCTCGGATTGGCTGACGAAGATTCTGGTGGGGCTCACGCTGACTCACCTCGGGGCGTTGCCCGGGCACTTCACGACCATGGCGGCCTACCTTTCCGGTCATGGCTTGAATCACAGCGCGAGCGACTCGGTGATCGTCGCGGCGTCGGTGTTCTTTTTGACCGATGGTTTCCTGTTCGGGTACCTGGCGACGCGGCTCTATCTGACGGGTGCGTTCTACTTGAGTGACCCGGCGCGGCTCGCCAATCAGCTGACCGAGGTCAACAGCGTTCACCTGGATTTTGCCGGGGAAATGCAGGTGTCCAGCGCGGCCAAGGCCGCTGCCGAGCAGCTCACCAAGGTCGATCGACGCGAACTCACCGACCCCGAGCAGTTGGGCGTGTGGGCCAAAGCTCAGCTGAGTCTCGGCAACCCGAGTAAAGCGCTCGAGGGGTACAACGCGGCGGTTGCTCAGGCGCCCGAGCGGGCCGAGTTGCGCGTCGAGCGCGCGGTGGCGATGAAGCGGGCGGGCGAGCCGCGCGATCGTGTGATTCGTGAACTGGAGGCGGCCTATCGTGCCTCCACTGGCGACCCGAAGGGCCGGCGGCGAGCGGTGGAGGGGCTGATGTTCAACTACCTCTACGTCACTCCTCCGCGTGGCTACGAACGCGTGATCGCGCTCGGTGAGGAATACACGACGGGGCGCTCTACCGAGAGCGCCAAGGTCTGGCTGTACTTGTCTGCGGCGTGGGGACAGAAACATCATTATTTGCAAGCGGCGGGAACGACCGCAAAAACTGAGCTCGACACCTATCGCAAGAAGGCGCTCGAGGCGGTCACCCAAGCACTGAACTTGGACGCGAGCTGCGCGGGGATCGTTCAAGACATGCTCGACGCACCGGGCAACGACGACGATCTGGTGGACTTCAAAGACGATGCGCAGTTCCGCGCGGCGCTCGGCAGAGCGCTTGCTGGCTAGCGAGTGAATCGGCTCATTTTACGGATGGAAAGAAAGGTAGCGAGAGATGGCGATTGATTATCCCAAAGGCAAAAACTTCGAGTTGAGGGTGAAAGATACTGGCGCCCTCGATCAATTCGATGTGTTCGTGAACGGCACGCTTCGCAGTCACGTCTCCGATGGCGAGGTGCATCAATATCCGATCGAGCAGCCGACGGGCACGATCGCGATTGCGGTTCACTTCGAAGGCACCGACGGCGGCAAGAGCGCAATCGTGGACGTGACTGACTCGGGCAACCCGAGTGTCGTGTCCTCTCAGGATGGCCTCATTCATAGCTACATTTTACAGGGTTGAAATGAAACACGTGATTGGCCTCGCGCTCGCCTGTTCCCTCGGACTCGCCCTGCCACTCGATGCTCGAGCGGCGGATGACAGCTTCGACCCGCTCCAAGCGGGTGGTGTGAAAGAAGATCAGCTCACCGTGGTCTCCAACTACAAGGCCGAGCTCGCGATTGCTGGAGTTCTCCAGGCGAAGAAGGAAGACGTATTGGTTTGTTACGGGGCGGTCGCGAGTCCGTCCAGTTGGCAGGCCGTCATCGATCTCGGGACGCGATTCTCGACGCTGATCGCGGGGCAGGCGGCACAGCAGGCCGCTCGAGCGGAACTGAAAAAGCAACAGAGCACGCTCGAACAGGCAAAGAGCAAGCTGGTCGCCGCCGAGCAAACGCTGACCGAGGCCACGAACGCTCAAAGCGAATGGGCCAAGCGCACCGATCCGGCAGCTACCGAAAAGAAGATCGCCGCTGACAACGCGCTCGCGAGCGCGAAGGCAGGGCAGGTGGTCGCCACTCAGGATGTGGCGGTCGCCACCAAGGCCGTCGCGACCGCCACGACGAAACTCGCTGCGCTGCAGGTCACCGATACGAGCGGCGATAAAGCCGCCCCGCAATCGTTGCGCGACGAGTTTGCCTCGGCGCTCGCAGTCACTGAAAATTCCGCACGCTCGCCCGCGAATTTTCGCGCCGCCGTCAAGGATGCCAAGCGCCGTGCAGCGTGCCTGCGTTACACGACCGCGGTGAACGCGGCGTTCAACAGCACTTCTGCCGCCAAGAACGCGCCCGACGCCAACGAGGAACAAACGGCGCGCGTGAAAGCGCGCATCGAAGACACGATCGGCAAAACGACGGACGTGGCATCGGCCGTGACGGGCTCGTCGAGCGCTCTCGAGCAACCGGGCGCACCCGAGCGCGTCGTCTATACGGTCATGTCCGCGCTGGGCGCTGATTCCAAGACCACCGGCTCGCAGTTGTTGATGACGCTCAATTTGGCTTCGATTGGCTCGTCGGATAGCGCGAAGCCCGTCGACAACGTGTTCTTGCGTAACCTATTTTTGCGCGTTGGCTTGCCCTTGCAGAGCGGCTCCTCGACGAGCCAAGCCGCGGCCGTGGCCACGACGCCGAGCTCGGCCATGTCCGGCTCGGCAACGCCCGCGACCACGCCGGAGGTCAAGCGCTTGTCGTTCGTCCTCGGTGGCAGCTTGGCCGATGCATCCGACCCGCGGCTCGCGACACACGATGAGTGCTTCGACTTCGTCAAAGCCTACGTGCCCTTGGCGCTCAACGAGACCGAGAGCAAGGCGCGTGTCGCCGAACGCCAGCTCTATTACGGTAGCTGCGCGCAGATCGCGGCGAACCGCGACCGGCTCGCGTGGCGCGCTGGGCTCGGGCTCGTGACGACGAAAGATGCCGATCGCGAGACCACCAAACCCGAGGTCATCGCCGGGGCCCTCGTGTACGGGCCCAGTGATTGGGTGCTCTTCAACGCGATTGGCCAGCGTTTGCTGGAACCCTATGTCGTGAACACCGTGGGCGGCGGTGTCTCGCTCAACATCGATGCTGGCGGCGAAACTCCCGGCAGCCAATGGGGGCGCCTGTCGCTCGACGCGATCGGCTTGGCCGAGTTCAGGCCCCGTGACGCGTCGGCTGGCGTCGCTAGCTCGAAGTCATGGGAGGCACGCTTGTCGGTGACTGGATCGGGCAAGGTGGCGACGGGTGGCGTCGCGCAGTTCTCCATCGGTCCGCGCATCTTGAGCTCGGGCGACGTGGGTTTGTTTTCCACCGTCGCGCTCACGTACGACGCCGACCAACTCATCAATCAGTTGCTCGTCCCGCCCGCTGCATCGACGCAGTGAGCGCGAAAACTCGAAACCCAGAGGAGGCTCGCGGTGATGGCTGGAAGACGCGTTCGTCACTCGGTGGTCGCCGTCGCGGCTCTGGTTGCCACGGGTTGCAGTTGCAGCCGCGACCACGGGCCCGATCCCGAGGCGATTTCGGTAGCCAACCCCCAGGTGCGTGCCTGCGACCTGTTGCTCGATCGCGCGCAACCCGTGGCGCTGCAGTTCGACGAATCAGTCGTGGGTCGGATCGCCGAACGCGGCGGAAAAATGGCGGTTTCGTTTGCCGCCCGCGCCGATGCGCCGATGCACGGCGTGGCCCGGCGCACGAGCACATCGCCGCTCAGTTTGGTGCAGCAAACCTGTTACGACCGCAGCGGTCGCGTGGTGAGCGGTACCTCGGTTTCTGTCGACTGAGGGGTAAGTCATGCGGCCTACTTCGTCTGTCTCCCGTTCGTTCATCCGCATATTCGCGTTGCTCGTCGCCGTGCTGGCGTCTGCACACGTCGCGCGCGCGGAAGATAAGTCGGGACTGTCGCCGTCGCGGCTGAGCCTTCCGAAGGGACCGGGGTCGCTCGGTGGGGTGGGAGAAAACGTCGAGCCGAACCTCAATCTGGGGCTTTCGACCTACGCCGTGAAAGTCGCGGTGCCCGAAGGCTACCCAGGGCTGACCCCGGGCCTCGATGTGACGTACAGCAGTGGCGCTCCGGGTGCGGAGGTTGGCATCGGTTGGTCACTGCCGGTCGCTTTCATTCAACGCATGACCTCGCGCGGCCTCCCGCGCTACACGACCGAGGACGCGATCGCCGCTGGCGAATCGAACGAGCTCGTTCGAGTCGTCGCCCCGGAGCAAAAGGGGAGTGATGCACTCGTTTATCGCGCTCGCCAAGAGGGCGCGTTCGTCCGCTACACTTGGCTCGATTCGGCGGAGGGCTCGGCAGGCTATTGGAAAGCAGAATGGCCGGATGGTCGCGTCGGTTTTTACGGCGCTTCGCCGGATGGGCAAACGGTTCCGAGTGCAGCGCTGGCAGGTCCGGATGGCACCTTTCGTTGGTATCTGAGCGAAGTCCGAGACGCGCTCGGTCATCGCTTGACCTACGACTACGTGCTCGACGGCACGTGCGTCGACTTCGTGGGCGCGAGTTGGGTCTATTCGGGCGAGGTCGCGCGCTACCAGGCCGTTTTGGACTACGAACCACGGCCCGATCCGCTTTCTGACGGTCGCCCGGGGTTCGAGGTGGTGTGCTCGCAACGCCTGCGGGGCATCCGAGTGTTGGTCGCAGGTCAGCAGCTGCGCCGTTATCGCTTCTCCTACGAGGACGAGACGGCTGCGCTGGTTGGGAGCCCAGGCATTTCACGCCTGTCGCGCGTGACGCAGTACGGAGTGAACGACGACGGGCCCTTTCCGGTCAGTTTCGCCTTCGGCTACACGAGCGGCTTCGGTCAAATCAGTAC
>Ga0105245_10001368_pt1 | contig 22081 bp, 22 predicted proteins | sample KBSM54metaG_FD_81523 | JGI IMG/M metagenome (GOLD analysis project Ga0105245, IMG submission 81523) | Miscanthus rhizosphere microbial communities from Kellogg Biological Station, Michigan, USA - KBS M5-4 metaG | ecosystem: Host-associated > Plants > Roots > Rhizosphere > Soil | place...
GCCACCCTGCGCCGGTGGAACCAGCACCCGCAGGTACTCGTGGGTCTGCGGGGTCTGACCGAGCACGCGCAGCCCGTCGGAAAGCAACAACACGACAGGACCCACCGCCGGGCCGGACGAGCCGGCGACGAACGTGCGCGCCTGAGCGCGTCGCAGGCCCGCCGTCACCGCACCGGCGATGCCTCGCAGATAAAGAGTTTCCGGTTCGGAGAAGACCCCACCGGTGCGCCACAGGTCGAGGAAGCCCCAGCAACCGAACCGGTCGCGGAACACACACGACACCACGTCGGCGATGCCGTGCGCGTCAAGCAACTCACGCCAGACGAGGCTGCGCGCCGGATCGCGCAGCGTCGCCACGGGTTCGGTCATCGCCGTCCAGCGGTTCACATCCGTCAGATACTTCAGCCGGATCAGCGTCGGCAATTCGGGCAGCATCGCGGGCGGGACGTCGGCCAGCGGCGACACACCCACCGATGTCTCCGGATCCGTGAGCACGAACACGTGCGTGTCGAACCCGACGACCCGCCGGATCTCCGCGAGCACCTGCTGGCGAAGCGTCAGCGACGACACGTCGCGTTCGCAGATCTCCGCGACGCGCTCCCGTGACCGCGCGAACCCCGCCGAACCGTGCACGCAGCCGAGGATACGGCCGCCGAACACCCCAGAAGTCTGGGATGGGCCGGGAACCGTCGGCGACCTAGCGTCGAAGCATGCCGACACTGCACATCGAACACCCGATCGTCGACTTCGAGTTGTGGAAGACCGCGTTCGGCCGGTTCGCCGGCGCACGGGCGGGCGCGGGCGTGCTGAACCATCGCGTGTCGCGGCCCGTCGACGACCCGCGCTACGTCGTGGTCGATCTCGACTTCGCGACGGCCGACGAGGCACGCCACTTCCTCGCGTTCCTCCGCGAGAAGGTGTGGGCGTCACCGGCCGACGCGCCCGCTCTCGCCGGTGCGCCGCAGACGCGGATCCTGGAGCCGGTCGAGGTTGCGTAGTCAGTCATGCAGTTCGCCGCGCCGGATCTCGGCGAACGCCCCGACGAGGTAGGCGCGCAGCGGGCGCGTCGCCCCGATCATCAACTGCTCCACCAAGAGTGGGCCGTGCCGGGCCAGGTCCTTCGGGGCCGGCTCGGGGCCGTTCTCGTCCGGGTCGTGCACGCCCAGCGCGCTCGCGAGCAGTACGAGCACGACGTGCGGGTCGACCCAGGGCACCCACTCGCCGGCCGAGCGCACGCAGTCTTGGAGGACGGTGCGCACGTCGTCGGCGTCGAGGCCGTCCGGGTGCAGTTCCTCCAACCGCAGCCGCGCCACCATGCCGAGGACGAGTCCGGACCCGTCGGCCGCGGCGAGCGCGAGCGCCGCCGCGTCGAGGGCCTCGGCGTCGCGGCGGCCGGCCGCGTCGACGGCGTCGCCGGCCGCGACCGCGATGGCGCGCGCCGGCGTCGGTAGCGAATTCCACTCCACCGGGGCACCCTAGCGCCCCGCTCCGCGCGTCCCGGCGCCCCCGCGCGGGCGCCCGCCCACCCGCTCACCCGAGTTGGTCGCGGCGGCGTGCCAGGTACGCGGTCTCCGCGGTGTTGCCGGCCAGCTCGATGGCCTTGTCGTACGCCGCGCGCGACTGCTCGCTGCTGCCCAGCCGGCGCAGCAGGTCGGCGCGGGTGACGTGGTAGGCGTGGTAGCCGGCCAACGGCTCTGCGAGCCGGTCGACGGCCGCCAGGGCCACCTCCGGTCCGTCGAGCTCCGCCACCGCGATGGCCCGGTTGAGGGCGACGATCGGCGACGGGTCGAGGCGGACGAGCTGGTCGTAGAGGGCCACGACCTGCGACCAGTCGGTGTCGCGCACGTCGCGGGCAGACGTGTGCACGGCGTTGATCGCCGCGAGGATCTGGTAGGGGCCCGGCGCCGCCCCGCCGGCGGCGACAGCGGCCAGGCGCTCGCGCACCAGCCGATGCCCCTCGGCGACGAGCGTCGCGTCCCAGGCTCCGCGATCCTGCTCGCCCAGCGGGACCAGTTCACCGCTCGCCGACACCCGGGCGGCTCGGCGGGCCTCGGTGAGGAGCATCAGCGCCAGCAGCCCGGCCACCTCGCCGTCGGCCGGGAGGAGCGCGCGGATCAGGCGGGTGAGCCGGATCGCCTCCGTGGTCAGGTCGTGGCGAACCGGATCGGTGTCCGGACCCGTCGCCAGGTAGCCCTCGTTGAACACGAGGTACAGCACGGCGAGCACACCGGAGACGCGGGCCGGCAGATCCTCCGCCGCCGGTACCCGGTACGGGATGCGGGCTGCCTTGATCTTGGTCTTCGCGCGGGTGATCCGCTGCCCCATGGCGCTCTCCTGCACGAGGAAGGCGCGGGCGATCTCGGCCACCGTCAGGCCGCCGACCATGCGCAGCGTCAGCGCCACGCGGGTCTCCATCGCCAGCGCCGGGTGACAGCAGGTGAAGATCAGCCGGAGCCGCTCGTCGTCGACGGCGCCGAGAGGCTCGGGCGGGTCGTCGTCGTACATCAGCTGAGCCTCCTTCTGCTTGTCGTCGCGCTTGCTCTCGCGCCGGATCCGGTCGATCGCCCTGCGGTTGGCGGTGGTGGTCAGCCAGCCGCCGGGGTTGGGCGGCACGCCGTCGGCCGGCCATCGCTCGACGGCGGACGCGAACGCCTCCGCCGCCGCCTCCTCGGCGATGTCGAGATCACCGAAGCGCCTGGTGAGGGCGGCGACCACCCGCGCCCACTCGGCCCGGTGGGCGCTGGTGATCGCCTCCTCGACCGCGCTCACTGGAACGGCCGCACCTCGATCTTCCGATCGCAGACCTTCGACGCCTCGGTGGCGAGCTTGAGCGCCATGTCGAGATCGGGGACCTCCCAGACCCAGACGCCGGCGAGGTACTCCTTCGACTCCACGAACGGCCCGTCGCTGAACACCGCCTGCTCGCCCCGGTTGTCGATCACCGTGGCCGTGTCGGTGTCCGCGAGTCCGCCGGCGAAAACCCAGTAGCCCTCGGCGATCAGCCGATCGTTGAACGCGCTGATCGCAGGCTGCCTGTCCGTGCTGCCGGGATTGGTCTTGTCGTCGATCACGGAAACCAGGTACCGCATCTGAAAATCATCTCCTGTGACCTCTGGGCGCCCCTCGCGGGCGGCCGCTCACCCCTGCTACGAACGCCGCTGCCCCGATCCGACAGCGCCGCCCGGATTCATCTCAGGAACTTTCGGCATCGTGCACGAGCAGCGCCACCTGCGTCCGGTTGGTGGCGCCGAGCTTGGTCAGCACGCTCGTCAGGTGCGCCTTCACCGTCGCGACGCTCATGAACAGCGCGGCGCCGATTTCGGCGTTGGTCTGCCCGCGCGCCACCGCGAGGGCGACGTCGCGCTCGCGCGGGCTCAGCGTCGATAGCGCCGCCCGCGCCCGCTCCCCGGTACCGGCTCGGGCGCCGACCCGGTCCATCAGCCGCCGCGTGATCGACGGCGAGAGCATCGGATCGCCGTCCGCCACCCGGCGCACGGCCTCGGCGATCCGCGCGGGCGGGCTGTCCTTGAGCAGGAAGCCGCTCGCGCCGAGGCGCAGCGCCCGCAGCACGTTCTCGTCCGAGTCGAACGTGGTCAGCACGATCACCTCGGGTGGCCGGGGCCGCGCCCGCAGCCGGGACAGCGCCGTCAGCCCGTCGACGCGCGGCATCCGCAGGTCCAGCAGCAGCACGTCCGGGGCGTGCGCGGAGATCGCGTCGGGCACCTCGGCGCCGTCGGCCGCCTCGCCGACAACCGCGATGCCGGCGACGCCGTCGAGCATCATCCGCAGCCCCGCGCGGACCAGATCGTCGTCGTCGACGAGTAGCACCCGAACGGGCCGCTCGTTCACTCCGGCCATGGCAGTTCGGCCCGCAGCCGGAACTCGCCGTCCGGCGTCAGCCCGTGCTCGAGGCGCCCGCCGGCCAGGTCGAGGCGCTCCGCCAGTCCGATCAGGCCCGCGCCGGAGCCGCCGGCGCCGCGCGGCGCATTCGCCGCGCGGTTTTTGATCTCGACGGTGAGAGCGCCGCCCGGACGTCCCGTGAGCTTGACGGTCACCGGCTGACCCGACGCGTGCCGGCGCGCGTTCGTGAGCCCCTCCTGCACGACGCGGTACGCGGTGCGGCCGGCCGCGACCGGCGGGGCGCCGGTGGTGCGATCGTCAAGCGTGACCCGCTGCCCGGACCGGCGCGCCTCGTCGACGAGCCGCGGCACGTCGGCGAGCACCGGCGACGGCCGGCCGCCGTCCTCCTCGCCCGGCTCGGTGCGCAGCACTCCGATCACGTCGCGCAACTCTTCCAGCGCCTGGTGGACGCCCGAGCGCACCACGCCGGCGGCCGTCGCCAACTGCTCGGGCGGCGAGTCGGGCCGGTACTCCAGCGCCCCCGCGTACGTGGCGACCAGGGTAAGCCGGTGGGCCAGCACGTCGTGCATCTCGCGGGCGATGCGGGTGCGCTCCAGGGTGCGGGCCTCGGTGACCCGGCGGTCCCGCTCCGCCTCCGCCTGGCGGGCCCGCTCCCGCAGCGAGGCCAGCAGCGCCCAGTGCGCCCGGTTGCGCGCACCCCAGCCGAGCAGCGCCGCGTACGCGACGACGATCAGCACCAGCCACCAGCCGTACGACATCCCACCGACCGGGCGGAACAGCCCCTGCACCACATGCGCGAGGACCCCCGGGATGGCCGCCGCCACCGCGATCCGGAACGGCCGGCGCTGCGCCGCGGTGAGCGCGCCGAGCGTCGCCGCCGGCGTACCGACGGGCGACAGGGCGGCCAGCAGACCCAGCAGCACGGTGCCGCGCACGGGCCGGCGCACCAACAGCGGGATCAGGCACAAGCCGGCGACGCCCACCGCGACGTCGAGCGCCAGCCACCACCCGGCCGAGCCGCGCAGCGCCTGGCCCATGACGTTGAGGCCGCTGAGCACCCCGATGCCGACCACCATGAAGATCAGCAGCCGGCGGCTCGACGGTTGCTGATCCTCGGTCCGGTCGACGGCGACGTCCATGCGCCCCAGCGTAGGAACGCCGGGTGGCCTTGGACACCGACCAAGGTCTAAGCGCGGACCGGACCGGTGACCGTAACTCCGCCATCCGTCGATCTTGCAGTTGTGGATCTCTAAAATCGGTGCATAGCATTCCAATAGGCGCGCTGAGACTGCAAGATCGACTCGCGCGGGGCCGGGACAGCCCCGCTCCGCCCCCGGCACGCCCCGCCACGCCCCCCGAGCCCGGAGCCACGCCCCCCGAGGCCCGAGGCCCGAGGCCCGGGGCCCCCGTCGATCTTGCAGTTGAAGTGGGCGCTTGAGCCCCTTATGATCGATTTTTAAAGATCCACAACTGCAAGATCGACGTATACGGCCCGAGGGATAGGCCATACGCTGGCGCGCATGAGTGGCGGGATCGACGCGATCGGCGGCACCCCTATCGTCCGGCTGGACCGGCCGGACGGTGCGGAGATCTGGGTCAAGCTGGAGGCGACGAACCCGACCGGCTCCTACAAGGACCGGATGGCGCTCGCCATGATCGAGGCGGCCGAGCGCGACGGCAGGCTGCGGCCGGGCCAGACCGTCGTCGAGTACACCGGCGGCAGCACCGGGTCGTCGCTGGCGTTCGTGTGTGCGCTCAAGGGCTACCCACTGCGGATCGTCTCCTCCGACGCGTTCGCGGCGGAGAAACTCCGCACGATGCGCGCCTTCGGCGCCCAGGTAGAGCTGATCCCCAGCCCCGGCGGCATCACGCCGGACCTGGTCCCGGCCATGGTGCGTCGGGCCGGCGAGATCGCCGCCGAGACCGGCGGCTTCTGGACCGACCAGTTCAACAACACCGACATGGTCGACGGCTACCGCCGGCTCGGCGAGGAACTGCTCGCCCAGGTCCCGTCCGTCGACGCGTTCTGCAGCTACGTCGGCACGGCCGGCTGCTTCCTCGGCGTCACCCGCGCGCTGCGCGAGAAGCAGCAGGCGGTGCACCGGGTGGCGGTGGAGCCGGCCGAGTCGGCGGTGCTGTCCGGCCGCCCAGCCGGCGTCCACCACATCGAGGGCGGCGGGATCGGGCACCGCCCGCCGCAGTTGCGGCCCGAGGACGTCGACGAGGTCGTCGCCGTCCCCGAGGCCGAGGCGTTCGCTCGGGCCCGGACCGCCGCGCGGGCCGACGGCGTCTTCTCCGGACCGTCGACGGGCGCGAACCTGGTGGCTGCCGAGCGGGTCGCCGCCCGGCTCGGCCCGGGGCACCGCGTGGTCACCGTCCAGGTCGACAGCGGCCTGAAGTACCTGAACGGCAGCCTGTACGAGGGCTAGAACCGCAGGCCGGCGAGGAAGTCGTAGCCGACCCGGGCGGTGGTGAGCGCATCGGCCGGCTGGCGGGGTGGCGTGCCGGCGTCGTCGCGCTCGACGATGTACTCGACGAGCCCGGCCTCCCGCGCGTGCTGGAAGATCCGGCCGAAGTCGATGAGGCCTTGCCCGGGGTCGGTGAAGCTCCCGTTCACGTCGAGGTCCTTGACGTGCACCTGCCGGATCCGGCCGCGGTGGGCGTGGATCAGGTCGACGGGATCGGCCGCGCCCCGCCAGGCCCAGAACAGGTCGACCTCGAGGTGCACGAGGTCCGGGTCGGTCTCGCCGGTAATGATCTCGAACCCGGTGTGCCTGTCGTTCGTCATCCGCAGGAACTCGGCCTGGTGGTTGTGGTAGCCGAAGTCGAGCCCGGCCCGGCGGGCGATCTTGCCGGCTCGGTTGAGGTCGCGGGCGAACGCGCGGTAGACGGCCGCGTCGCGGATCGGGCCGTTCGCGTCCTGGCCGAAGAACGGGTGGACGATGAACCGGTTGCCGACCACGGCCGCGTCGGCCAGGGACCGCTCCCAGGCGGTGGCGTCGAACGGCTGCGGGATGCCGACGTGCCCCGACGTGGCGCGCAGGCCCGCCGCGTCGAGGGCGGCCCGGAACTCGGCGGCGGTGCGGCCGACGAAGCCGGCGTGCTCGACCCGGGTGTAGCCGATCCGGCGCAGCGCCGCGAGCGTGCCCGGCAGGTCGAGCGCGAGCTGGTCACGCAGGGTGTACAGCTGGACGCTGATGTTGTCGCGGGGAACACGTCCCACGGATCCTCCTTGTGGTTCGGCGGGTGCGGCGATGGCGACGCCGCCGAAGCTGGCGGCGGCGGTCGCGGCACCGATGGCGGCGGTTCCCCGCAACACGTTTCGGCGGGTAAGCGGATTTCCGTGGGTACTCACGTCGGGTCTCCTCAACGGAATCGACAACTGCGAATTACGTAGCCACACGACGGAAGATCTGTCAACACGAGCGAAAGTTTTTGCTGAATCGCAAAAAGTCCCGCGGTGTAGAGATCGCACGCTCGGCTCCGACCACAGGTCATGAATGCCACGATCGACCGGGTCACCCGCCCGACCCGCAGCCCGGGGCTCGCCCTGGCGCTGCTGTCGCTGCCCTCGCTGCTGATCGCGATCGACATCAGCGTGCTCAGCGTCGCGCTGCCCCGGATGGCCGCCGACCTGCGCCCGTCGCCGGCCGAACTGCTCTGGATGAACGACATCTACGGGTTCATGGTCGGCGGGACGATGATCACGATGGGCGCGCTCGGCGACCGGATCGGCCGGCGGCGGCTCATCGTCGTCTGCTCGGCGGTGTTCGCCGCCGCCTCCGCGGTCGCCGCGTTCTCCGTCGCCCCGTGGATGGTCATCGCGACCCGGGCCGTGATGGGAGTCGCCGGTGCCGCGATCATGCCCGCGTCGATGGCGCTGATCGGCCAACTCTTTCCCGACCCGAAGCGCCGGGTGTCGGCGATGGGCGTCTACATGACGTGCTTCCTGACCGGCATGGCCGTCGCCCCGCTGGTCGGCGGCGTGATGATCCAGTACTGGTGGTGGGGATCGGTGTTCCTGCTCGGCGTGCCGGTGATGCTGCTGACCCTGGTCGCGGCGCCGCGGCTGCTGCCCGAGTTCAGGGCGCCCGACGCCGGCCGGCTCGACCTGCGCAGCGCCGCTCTGTGCCTGGCGTCGATCCTCCTGGTCGTCGGGGCGCTCAAGATGATCGTGAACAGCGGCTGGTCCTGGCCGCCGGTCGGCCTCGCGGTGCTCGGCACCGGGCTGGGCGTGGTTTTCGTGCGCCGGCAACGGTCGCTCGCCGACCCGCTCGTCGACCTGTCGCTGCTGCGCCGGCCGGGCGTCGCCCGGATCATGTGGGTGTTGTTCCTGACCGCGCTGCTGATGGGTGGTACGTCGATCTTCTGGGCCTTCTACCTGCAGTCCGCGCAGGGTCTGACGCCGTTGCAGGCGGCGCTGTGCCTGCTCCCGTCGACGTTCGCCATGATCGCGGCGTCGAACCTCGGGCCGTGGCTGGGCCGGCGCGCCGAGCCGCACCGGGTGGTGCTGGGGAGCCTGCTGGTGATGGCTGCCGGCTTCGCCTGCTACGCCGCGATCCCGTCGGGACGCACCGGGATCGTCGCGATGGTGTGCGGCAGCGTCCTGGCCACGGCCGGCATCGGCGCGGCGTTCCCGTACCTGATGAACGACGTCATCTCGCACGCGCCGCAGGAGCGGGCCGGCTCGGCGGCGTCGCTCACCCAGACCGCCAATGAGATCGGGATCGCGACGGGCCTCGTCGTGCTCGGCAGCATCGGCACCGTCGTCTACCGGTCGCGGCTCACGTCATCGGTCGGGCACGCCGAAGGTTCGTGGGTCGACGGCTTCCGACAGGCCGGCGAACAGCACGACACGGCGTTGCTGCACCACGTCGGCGCCTCCTTCACCAGCGGCTTCCGCGCGATCGGCATGTTCGGCGTCGTGGTGATGGCCGTCGTGGTGCTGCTACGGGTCGCGCGGACCCGCAAGGACACCCCATGATCACGTTGATCTTGCAGTTGTGGTGCCTCCCAAAACGCCCCGAATCAGGGCAGATACTGGCACCACAACTGCAAGATCGACGAGGAGTACGGGCGGCGTGCTGCTCGATCGGCGAGGTGCTCGCCGCTGCCCGGGCTGTACACCGCCGTGTGCTCGGTGGCCCGGCCCGCCGTGTAGGCGCCGGCCAGGAAGTGCTGCGCGACGGTGCCCATCGCCTCAGTCCTCGAAGACTCCGCTGTACGCGTTCAGCGCCGGCTGCCCGCCGAGGTGGGCGTACAGGACATTGGAGCCGGGCGGGATGTCGCCGGTGCGGATCAGGTCGATCAGCCCTGCCATCGACTTGCCCTCGTACACCGGGTCCAGGATCACGCCCTCCAGCCGGCCGGTGAGCCGGATGGCGTCCACAGTGGACTGCACCGGGATGCCGTACAGGTCGCCGGCCCAGCCCTCCAGCACGGTGATCTCGTCGTCGCGCAGGTCGCGGCCGAGCCCGATCAGCTCGGCGGTGTTCCGCGCGATCTTCTCCACCTGCGCCCGGGTCTCGGCGATCTTCGCGGAGGCGTCGATGCCGAGCACGCGGCGCGGCCGGTCCTGGCCGGCGAACCCGGCGATCATGCCCGCGTGCGTGCTGCCGGTGACGCTGCACACGATGATCGTGTCGAAGAAGACCCCGAGCTCCCGCTCCTGCCGCTCGACCTCGTAGGCCCAGTTGGCGAAGCCGAGCCCGCCGAGCCGGTGGTCGGAGGCGCCGGCCGGGATCGCGTAGGGCACGCCGCCGGCCGCCCGCACGTCCTCCAGCGCCCGTTGCCAGCTCTCCTTGAAGCCGATGCCGAAGCCCGCGGGGACGAGCCGCACGTCGGCACCCATGATCCGGGAGAGCAGGATGTTGCCGACCTTGGCGTTGACCGGGTCGGGCCAGTCGACCCAGCTCTCCTGCACCAGCACGGCCCCCAGCCCCGCGTGTGCGGCGACGGCCGCCACCTGCCGGGTGTGGTTGGACTGCACCCCGCCGATGCTGACGAGGGTGTCGGCGCCCTGGGCGAGGGCGTCGGGAATCAGGTACTCCAGCTTGCGGGTCTTGTTGCCGCCGTAGGCCAGCCCGCTGTTGCAGTCTTCGCGCTTGGCCCAGATCCGGGCGCCGCCGAGATGGGCGGACAGCCGGTCGAGCGGGTGCACCGGGGAGGGGCCGAACAGCAGCGGATAGCGCTCGAACGAGTCAATGGCCATGGTCACCTATTCTGGGTGAGCTCCAACGCCACCTCCAGTGCCGCGCTGCGGATCTCCTCGTCGCTGACGGACGGGTCGCGGATCAGGAACCACGCGCCGTGCAGCACCCAGACCGACATCCCGGCGCGCAGCTTCTCCACCGCCGTGGCGCCCGGCCCGGCCAGGGCGCCGACCAGCTCGATCATCTGCTCGCGCATCGTCTCGCCGATCTTCATGTTCTTCAGCGCCGGCTGGTTCTGCTGGAAGAAGCTCGCCATCGACGAGGCGTGGCCGGTGTCGATGAGCTCGGCGTAGCGGCGGATGAACTCGCGGCGGGTCCCCTCGCCGGGTGGCTGGTCGCGCACCCACGCGATCATCTGGGTCGTCGCATCGAGGCGGTCCTCCACGAAGGCGTGGACGATCTCCTCCTTGCTCTTGAAGTGGTAGTAGAGGGCGGCCTTGGTGACGCCCAGGCGCTCGGCGATCTCCCGCAGCGAGGTTCCCTCGTAGCCCTGCTCGGTGAACAGCTCGAGCGCCACCTGCTTGATCCGCTCGCGGGTGCCGGTTCGCTCGATCACTTCTCATCCCTACTTACTTGACGGCCGGTTAGTGAGTGACTTACCGTACGGCAAGTAAGAATGCTAGCCGGTCGGCAAGTAAGCCGCCAGACCCTGAGGAGCCCTCCCGTGGCCGAGACAACCACCGTGCCGGAGGCACGCCGCGACCTTCGTGTCGTGCTCCCGGGACTGATGCTCGCGATGATGCTCGCGATGCTGGACAACATGATCGTCGCCACGGCGATGCCCCGGATCGTGGGCGAACTGGGCGGCCTGTCCCACCTGTCGTGGGTGGTGACCGCGTACGTACTGGGCACCTCGGTGTCGACTCCCATCTGGGGCAAGCTCGGCGACCTGTACGGTCGCAAGAGCATCTTCCTGACGTCGATCGTCATTTTCCTCGCCGGCTCGGCACTGTCCGGCGCCGCTCAGGGCATGGGTGAGCTGATCGGGTTCCGGGCGCTGCAGGGCCTGGGCGCCGGCGGTCTGATCGTCGGCGTCATGGCGATCATCGGCGACCTGGTGCCGCCCCGCGAGCGCGGCAAGTACCAGGGCATGATGGCCGGGATCATGGCGGTCGCGATGGTGGCCGGCCCGCTCGCGGGCGGCTTCATCACCGACAACCTGTCCTGGCGGTGGGCCTTCTACATCAACCTGCCGCTCGGTGCGATCGCGCTGGCCGTCCTGGTGACGACGCTCCGCCTGCCCAAGTACCGCTCGGAGCACCGCATCGACTGGCTCGGCGCCGGCCTGCTCTCCGTCGGCATCACCGCGCTCACGCTGATCACGACCTGGGGCGGTCACGAGTACGCCTGGAAGTCCTGGCAGATCTTCGGCCTGGCCGCGACCGCGGTGGTCGCGCTGGCGGCGTTCGTTGTGGTCGAGCGGCGGGCGGCCGAGCCCATCCTGCCGCTGTCGATCTTCCGCAACGGCAACTTCGCACTCATCTCCGCGATCGGCTTCCTGCTCGGGTTCACGATGTTCGGCGCGATCAACTTCCTGCCGCTGTACCAGCAGACGGTCCAGGGCGCCTCGGCCACCAACAGCGGCCTGCTGCTGATCCCGATGATGGCCGGCGTGCTGTTCACCTCGGTGCTCTCCGGCCAGGTGATCACCCGGACCGGACGCTACAAGGCGTTCCCGGTGATCGGTGGCGTGCTCGTCGTCGGCGGCATGCTCCTGCTCGCCCAGCTCGACGTCGACACCACCCGGACCACGTCCGCGCTGTACATGGTGCTGCTCGGCGCCGGCATGGGCTTCCTGATGCAGAACACGCTGCTGATCGCCCAGAACAGCGTGGCCGCCAGGGACATGGGCGTGGCCAGCAGCACGGCGACGTTCGTCCGCTCGATCGGCGGCTCGTTCGGCGTGGCGCTGTTCGGCTCGATCTTCGCCCACCGGCTGACCGAGGACGTCGCGGCCCGGATGGGCCCGGCCGCCGCGGCACAGGTCGACGCCGCCGGCGGCAGCCTGGACCCGAGCCGGCTCGGCGACCTGCCGGCCCAGGTGCAGGCCGGGTTCGACCACGCCATCGCGTACGCCACCTCCGGTCTGTTCTGGTGGGCGGTGCCGATCGCGGTGCTGGTGCCGGTGCTCGCCTTCCTCATCAAGGAGGTCCCGCTGCGCGGTTCCGAGGCCAAGGCCGCCCCGGCCGAGCCGGCACACGCCGAGGAGCCGGCACACGCCGAGGAGCCGGCACACGCCGAGGAGCCGGCCCCCGTCGGCTGACAGGACCAACCCGCTGGCCCGGCCCCCGAAACGGGGCCGGGTCAGTACGTCATCTGCATGGCCTCCCGGACCTCGGCGAGTGTGCGGTCGGCGATCTCGTTGGCGCGGGCGTTGCCGTCGGCGAGGACGCGGCGCAGGTACCCGGCATCGCCGGCGAGCTCGGCCCGGCGGCGGCGCAGCGGCCGCAGGTGCTCGTTGACCGCCTCGACGACGACCGCCTTGAGCGCGCCCGCACCCCGATCCCCCACGAGATCGGCGATCTCGACCGGCGAGCGGCCGGCGCACAGCGCGGCGGTGAGCAGCAGGCTCGCCACCTCCGGACGGCCGGCCGGGTCGTAGGTGATGCGCCGCTGGCTGTCGGTCTTCGCGCGCCGGATGAGCGCCGCCGTGCGGTCCTCCGAGTGTCGCAGCTCGACGGCGTTGCCCCGGCTCTTGCTCATCTTGGCGCCGTCGGTGCCGAGCAGCAGCGGCGCGGCGCTCAGTAGCGCCTCCGGTTCGGGGAAGACAGGCGCGTAGCGCTGGTTGAAGCGCCGGGCGATGAGCCGGGTGACCTCCAGGTGCGGCAGCTGGTCGCGGCCGACCGGCACCAGGTTGCCGCCGCAGAAGAGGATGTCGGCGGCCTGGTGCACCGGATAGGTCAGCAGCAGCCCGCCCAGCGATCTGCCGCCGGCCGCCTCCGCCTCGGCCTTGACCGTCGGGTTGCGGTACAGCTCGGCGACGCTGACCAGGCTCAGGAACGGCAGCATCAGCTGGTTCAGCGCCGGCACCGCGCTGTGCGTGAAGATGGTCGCCCGGGTCGGGTCGATTCCGGCGGCGAGGTAGTCGAGGAGCAGCTCGCGGACGTTCGTCGCAAGGTCGCCGACGCCGTCGCGGTCGGTGACCACCTGGTAGTCCGCGATGACCAGGAACACCTCGACGCCGGCGGCCTGAAGCCGCACCCGGTTGGCGAGCGTGCCGAGGTAGTGGCCGAGGTGCAGGGCGCCGGTGGGCCGGTCGCCCGTCAACACCCGGAACCGTTCGGGGTGTTTCTGGATCTCGATCTCGAGGCGCGCGCTGCGATCGGCGGTTGCGAGGGCCGTGTCGTCGACGGTGCTGGTCATGGTGGTCTCCACAAGCGTTGGAGAGCCGCCTTCGGATGCCGCCGACGAGCGATCAGGGAGGTGCCGGGAGTCCTTCGCTGCCGAGCTGCCCGAAGGCAGCTCGAGACAGGGTCAGGTCACGGCCGCCGGACGGGCGACCGCCACCAGGTGAGCGAGGACTGCAACACGCCACAAGCATACCGGCCGGGCCGGTCGGACCCATCCCCGTTTCGGGTCACCCGGTTCCGGTGACCCTGAACCAGTACGTGAGCCCGAGCCGGTCGTCGGTGTGGGCGGTGGCGTCGGTCCAGCCGGGAACGCCTTCCCCGTACGATGTCGCCAGCACCTCGTCGGCAACCAGTTCACCGTGCTCGCGCAGGGCGGTGGCCGTCTCCTCGTCGGTGGTCCGGTAGCGCAGCTCGATCCGGTCGGTGACGGCCAGCCCGCTGGTCTTGCGGGCCTCCTGCACCTGCCGGATCACCTCGCGGGCCACCCCGGCCCGGTGCAGTTCCGGCGTCACGTGCAGGTCCAGCGCCACCGTCGCGCCGGCCTCGGACGCGACGGCCCAGCCGGCCCGCGGCGTCTCGGTGACGATCACCTCGTCGGGACCGAGCGCGACCGGCTCGCCGTCGACGTCGACCGTCGCCGTGCCGTCGGTGCGCAGCGCGACCGCCAGCGCCGCGGCGTCGCTCGCGGCGATCGCCGCGGCGACGGTCTGCACCCGACGGCCGAACCGCTTGCCCAGGGCCCGGAAGTTGGCCTTCGCGGCGGTGTCCACAAGGGAGCCGCCGGCTGCCGCCTCGACACTGCCGAGCCCGGTCACCGCGCCGACGTTGAGCTCGGACGCGATCTCGACCAACAGGTCGAGCGGCAGCCGGTCGAAGCCGTGCGCCGACACCAGCGCCCGCGCCAACGGCTGGCGCACCTTGCGACCGGAGTCGGCCCGCGCGGTGCGGCCCAGCTCGACGAGCCGCCGCACCAGCACCATCTGCTCGCCCAGCGCCCGATCGACGAGCGCCTCGTCGGCCTCCGGGAAGTCGGCCAGGTGCACCGACGCCGGCGCGTCCGGCGTCACCGGTACGACGACGTCCTGCCAGGTGCGCTCGGTGACGAACGGCACGATCGGTGCCATCAGCAGCGTCAAGGTCGTGAGGGCCTCGTGCAGCGTCGCCAGGGCAGCCGCGTCGCCGCGCCAGAACCGGCGCCGGCTGCGCCGCACGTACCAGTTCGACAGGTCGTCGACGAAACGGGCCAGCAGCTTGCCGGTCTCGTGGGTGTCGAAGCTCGCCAGCGCCGCGTCGACGTCGCGGACGAGCGCGTTCAGCTCGGAGAGCACCCACCGGTCGAGGACGGGCCGGTCGGCGGGCGCCGGATCCGCCGAGGACGGCGTCCAACCGGCCGTGCGTCCGTACAGCGCCTGGAACGACACGGTGTTCCAGTAGGTCAGCAGCGTCTTGCGGACGACCTCCTGGATCGCGTTGTGGCCCACCCGGCGCGCCGACCACGGCGACCCGACGGCGGCCATGAACCAGCGCACCGCGTCGGCCCCGTGCCGGTCCATCAGCGCGATCGGTTCCAGGACGTTGCCGAGGTGCTTGGACATCTTGCGGCCGTCCTCGGCCACGATGTGGCCGAGGCAGACGACGTTCTCGTACGCCGAGCGGTCGAACACCAGTGTGCCGACGGCCATCAGCGTGTAGAACCAGCCCCGCGTCTGGTCGATCGCCTCGGAGATGAACTGCGCCGGGTAGCGCCGCTCGAACAGCTCGACGTTGCGGTACGGGTACCCGTGCTGCGCGAACGGCATCGACCCGGAGTCGTACCAGGCGTCGATGACCTCCGGCACGCGGGTCGCCGTCGCCGTACACTGTGGACAGTCGAAGGTGACCTCGTCGATGTACGGCCGATGAGGGTCCATTGTGGACAGGTCCCGGCCGGCGTACCGCCCGAGTTCGGACAGGGATCCGACGCAGGTGAGGTGGCCGTCGTCGCATCGCCAGACCGGCAGTGGGGTGCCCCAGTACCGTCGCCGCGACAGCGCCCAGTCGACGTTGTTGGTGAGCCAGTCGCCGTAGCGGCCGTGTTTGACGGTCTCGGGCTGCCAGTTGGTGCGCTCGTTCTCGCGCAGCAGCGCGTCGCGCACCGCGGTGGTCCGGACGTACCACGACGGCTGGGCGTAGTAGAGCAGCACGGTGTGGCAGCGCCAGCAGTGCGGGTAGCTGTGCTCGTACGGGACGTGCCGCAACAGCAGGCCGCGCCGGTCGAGGTCGCGCACGAGGGCGTCGTCCGCGGTCTTGAAGAACATTCCCCCGACGAGCGGGAGATCGGCCTCGAACGTGCCGTCCGGCCGCAGCGGGTTGACCATCGGCAGCCCGTACGCGCGGGTGCTCGCGAGGTCGTCGGCGCCGAACGCGGGCGCCTGGTGCACGAGACCGGTGCCGCTGTCGGTGGTCACGTAGCCGGCCAGGATCACGTGGTGCGCGTTCGCGATCCCGACGAGGTCGAACGGTGCCCGGTACGTCCAGCGCTCGAGTTCCTTGCCGGTGAACGACTCCCCCGTAGCCGTCCAGCCGGCGCCGAGCGCCTGGCCGACAAGCGGCTCGGCGAGCAGGAGCCGCTCGGTGCCGTCGGTCGCGACGACGTAGGTGACGTCCGGGTGCGCGGCGACGGCGGTGTTACTCACCAGCGTCCACGGGGTCGTCGTCCAGACCAGCATCGACGCGCGGCCGGCCAGCGGGCCCGACGTCAGCGGGAAGCGGACGTAGACCGACGGGTCCACCACCGTCTCGTAGCCCTGGGCCAGTTCGTGGTCGGAGAGGCCCGTCTCGCAACGCGGGCACCACGGCGCCACCCGGAAGTCCTCGACCAGCAGGCCCTTGTCGAAGATCTGCTTGAGCGACCACCACACCGACTCGATGTAGCCGGGGTCCATCGTCCAGTACGCGTCGTCCATGTCGACCCAGTAGCCCATGCGCTCGGTCAGGCGGGCGAACGCGTCGGTGTGCCGGGTCACCGACTCGCGGCAACGGGCGTTGAACTCGGCGATTCCGTAGGTCTCGATGTCGCGCTTGCCGGCGAAGCCGAGTTCCTGCTCGACGGCCAGTTCCACCGGCAGGCCGTGGCAGTCCCAGCCGGCCTTGCGGGCGACGTGGTAGCCCTTCATGGTGCGGTACCGGGGAAAGACGTCCTTGAAGACGCGGGCCTCGATGTGGTGGGCGCCGGGCATGCCGTTGGCGGTCGGCGGGCCCTCGTAGAAGACCCATTCGGGGCGGTCCGCGGAGCGGGCGAGGCTCTGCCCGAACACGTCGTTGTCGCGCCAGAAGGCGAGCACCTCGTGCTCCAGGGCGGGCAGGTCGACCTGTGCGGGCACCGGGCGGTACATCGTCGGCTTCCTCCGTTGGACGGTGTGACACGTCAACGGAGGGACGAGGCCACCGCGGCCCCGCGGTACCACCCTCCTTGGCCGCGCGGTGCGGCCCCCTCATTGGGCTGCTGCCGGTTCTACTCGGCCGGTGGGCCTTTCTTCCGGCGGCTCCGGGGTGATGTTCCCGCGGCGCACACCCCCGGTCTTCCACCGTCACCGGGTCGCTCGCGGCTGCGTGCTGCGGTACTCGTCCCCATCTGCGCCTTGCGGTGGGAATGGTAGCGGTCCCGCGAGCCGATGGCGCGGCCATTTTCGCGCAGCGGCTACCGTGAGGCGATGTCGACGAGCCAGGACCGCTGGGCGAGGTGGGTGCTCAGCCACCGCGACGGCGGCGACGCGCGGACGGGCCAGCGAACCGCCGACGTGTTGGCGGTCTACCGCGACGGCGTGCTCGACCGGGCCGCGATCGCCGAGGGCGACACGGTGCTCGACGTGGGAACGGGCGCCGGGCTGATCGGCTTCGGCGCGCTGGACCGGGTGGGGCCCACGGGTCGGGTCGTCTTCAGCGACGTGTCCACCGACCTGCTCGACGAGTGTCGGCGCCGCGCGGAGGCCGACGGCGTGCTCGACCGGTGCGAGTTCGTGACCGCGGCCGCCGACGACCTGCGGGGAATCGCGGACGCGTCGGTGGACGTCGTGACGACCCGGTCGGTGCTCATCTACGTGTCCCGCAAGGAGGCCGCGTTCGCCGAGTTCGCCCGCGTGCTGCGACCGGGCGGCCGGCTGGCGATCTTCGAGCCCATCAACGGCTTCGCCGGGACCGTGCCGCGATTCGGCCTGTTCGGCCTCGCCGTCGACGAGGTCGCCGACCTTGTCGCGAAGGTGCGCGACGTGTACGCCAGTGGCTCCCCCGAACAGAATCCGATGCTGAACTTCGACGAGCGCGACCTCGTGCGGTGGGTGCGCGGGGCGGGGTTCACCGCGGTGGCGATGGACTACCGCGCGGAGGTCGACGTCCCGGAGCGGTTGCCGACGACGGACTGGGACGTCCTGCGCCGCTCGGCGCCCAACCCGCTCGCCCCGACGTTGGAGGAGGCCGTCGCGCAGGCGCTCACCGGGGAGGAGCGGGAGCGGTTCGAACGCCACGTCCGCGCGGCGCTGGCGGACGGCGCGCCGGTCAGCAAGACGCTCGCCACCGTCTACCTCCGCGCCGTGCGGCCGTAGGGTCGCACCACCGGTGGGTTGGGTGTACCCGCAGGTCGATCCCGTGGTCGCCGGGCTGATGGCGGCCGTGTACGCCGCCGCGGCCCTTGTCCGTCCGCTGTGGACGACGATGCGGATCCGGCGCGGGGCACCGGTCGACGCATACCGGCACTGGTTCGTTGCGGCGCACCTCGTCGGGATCCTGCTCCTCGTCGCGCTGGTGCCCGGGATCGACGCGGGCACCCTCGGACTCAGCTGGCAGTCGGGCGGCGACTGGCCGGCAGCGCTCGTCGGAACGGCCCTGTGCATCGCCATCGCGGTCATGGCGACGTCCTGGGCGTACAGCGCACGTAAGGCGAAGGGCCGCTACCTCGACGCCCCATTGCCCGACCTGACGGAGATCACCGAGAAGGTGGTCGTCGGCTCGCGGGACGCGCTGCTGTTCGTGGCCGTCCCGATGCTTCTCGCGATCGGGGTGTTCGACCTGCCGGCGACGTGGGCCGTGGTCGGCGCCGCGCTCATGTACGGGTTCCATCACCTGTCGACGGGCCCGGTCGCGGTGTCCCGGGCCGCCGCCGGCGGGGCTGCCCTTGCCGTGTACCTGCTGTGCGGCCACGTCGCGCTTCCCGCGCTCGTCCTCATCGCGGCGGCTCTGGTCCCGGAGTACGGCTGGCCGCGGCCACCGGCCGAGCCGCCGCCGGCCGCGGCGCTGACGGTGATCGAGCCGCCGGCACCGCTGCGCTGAGCGGCTCCAAAGTGTCACTAGCGCCAATCGGTTTGTTGTGCAAACCTATTGGCATGACTTCCGATGCGGTTCCCGCCGGCGTCGATCCGCGCCGGCTGCTGGCCGATGCGCGCCAGTTCGCGCGCCGGGTCCGTCTCGCCCAGCGGGTCACCTGGCTGCCGCTGCTCGTGCTGGGCCTGGTGATCTTCGGGGCGATCCCCGCGTACCGGTTCGGCCACACCACCGTCACCAACTGCCAGACGCTGGTGGACGGTGGTCAGAACTGCGACGTCTGGCAGCCGGCCGTGGAGTTCTACTGGCTGGGGGCGGTGACCCTGGCGTACGTGGTGATCGCCGCCGGATACCTGCGGGTTGCCCGGGCCAGGGGTGTGGATGCCCGGGTCCTTCCGTACGTGCTCACCGGCATCGGGCTGGCGATTCTGATGTTCGCCGCCGTCGCGGGCCACACCGGGTCCTGGTTCCTCCCCGACCCGCCGACCGTCCCGCACCCGTCCGCCGTTGTCGAGGTCCTGTTCCGGCTGCTCACTCCCATCGGCGGGATCGGGCTGGCCCTACTGGTGCTGGCCTGGCTTGAGCGGAACGTCGCGCTGCTGCTGTTCGCCCTCGGGTACCTGGCGGTGGTGCTGATACCGATCGACTTCGGCTGGGAAGCGGTCAACTGGTGGCAGTTCGTCCCGATGCTTGTCATCAGCGGCACTGTGCTGCTGCTGGGCAGCGCCGGCTTCGCGCTGGCGCAACGGCTGCGGCGGCCCCGATGAACGGCGGACCCGTCGACACCCCGGCCCCGGACGAGACGGCGCACCCGGTCACCGGGCTCGACGACGTGGTGCACCAGCGGGTCCGGCTCGGCATCCTCACGATCGCGCACGAGGCCCGCCGGGTCGAGTTCGGCTACCTGCGCACCCAGTTGGAACTGACCGCCGGAAACCTCTCCCAGCACCTCGCCGTGCTCGAGACCGCCGGCCTGGTCCAGATCGAGAAGGGATACGCCGGGCGGCGCGGCCGGACGTGGATCACCCTCACCGCGGCGGGCACCGCCGCGCTCGTCGACGAAATCGCCCGGCTCAAGGAGCTCATCGCGCGCGTGGAGACTACGAGCGGGTGAACGTCACGTGGGTGACGCCGCTGGGTGAGGAGACGGCCTCGACCTGGTAGTCCTTCTCCAGGCCCTCGAGCCCGTCCCACAGCCGGACGCCGCGGCCCAGCACGATCGGGACCACGACGACGTGCAGGTGGTCGACGAGCCCGGCGGCGAGGAACTCGCGGATGGTGGTGGGGCCCCCGCCGATGCGCACGTCGAGGCCGCCGGCCGCCTCGCGGGCCACCGTGAGGGCCTCGGCGGGTGGGGCGTCGAGGAAGTGGTAGGTGGTGCCGCCCTCCATCTCGATCGACGGCCGGGTGTGATGGGTCAGCACGAACACCGGCGTGTGGAACGGCGGGTTCGGACCCCAGGCGCCCTTCCAGTCCGGGTCGTTCTCCCAGCCGGGATGGCCCCACTTGCCGGCACCCATGATCTCGGCACCGACGCCCACATCGTGCAGCCGCAGGAAGGCGTCGTCGATGCCGCCCCTCCCGCCGGGCGACCACGAGCGGTTGGTGAACATCCACTCGTGCAACCGTTCTCCGGCATGGCCGAAATGCAGCTCGGCGGTTTGACCCGCTCCGGTGCCGAAGCCGTCGAGCGAGACGCTGAAGAACTGGACCCGGACGAGCGACATTGCAGGTGCTCCTTCTCAGTTGTAGTAACGGCGGGCGCTGCCGCCGATGCGGGTGACGTCGGTGCCGTAGACGTGGATGGAGATCGCCGTAGTCTCGCCGGTGTTGCGCACCCGGTGGATGTCACCGGGCGGGGCGAACCCGCTGACGTCGCCGACGTGGTTCTCGTTGTGGCCGATGAGGTTCAGCTCGGCGTCGAAGAGGTCCTCGTGCTCGACACCCTGGATGGCGCCCAGCGCGCACCACGTGACGTGGTCGTGGATCCTCGTGGTCTGCCCCGGCCGCCAGATCACGGCGATGATCGAGAACGAACCGTCCGGCTCGACGTACAGGGTGTGGGCGATGTAGTCGTCGGGTGAGCCGAGGCGCTGTTCGGGCGTCAGCACGTCCGGGCCGGGCAGGTGTTCGCGCAACTGCTCGGCGACGAGTTGCGCGGTGTCGGTCCAGCCGACGTGGGCGCTGACGGCGGTGCGGACGCCGACGATCAGATCGGTCAATGTGCCGACCCGGTGCGCGAGTGTCGTGGTCATGTCCCGAGCCTGCCGGTGGCCGACTCATACGTCTAATGCCAACGTTGATGCCACGTCATAGATAGGCTCTATACATGCTGGACGTCACCCGGCTACGCGTCCTCGACGCCCTCGCGCGGCTCGGCTCGGTCACCGCGGCGGCGAAGGAGCTGCATTACACCCAGCCGACGGTCAGCCACCACCTCGCCAGGCTCGAGGCCGAGACCGGCGCGCAGTTGCTGCAAAGGGCCGGGCGCGGCATCCGGCTCACCCCCGCCGGGCAGCTGCTGGCTGTTCGGGCCGCCGAAATCATCGGGCGCATCGACGCCGCCGACGCCGAGCTGTCGGCGCACGTCGGGCTGACCACCGGCCGGGTGCGCATGGCCAGCTTCTCGTCGGTCATCGGCTCGCTCGTTCCGCGGGCGGTGGCCGCGCTGACCGCCAGGCATCCCGGCCTGCAGATCGGGCTGACCGACACGCAGCCGCCCGAATCGCTGGCGCTCCTGCGCACCGGCAAGATCGACCTGGCGGTCATCTTCCGCTACGACGACACCGAACCCGAACCGGAGAACGTCCGCCTGCACCATCTGCTCGACGACCCGCTGTACCTGCTGTCCACCCGGCGCGAACGCACGATCGCCGCCCTGCGCGACGCTACCTGGATCGCCGGTTGTGAGCGGTGCCGGCGCCACCTCCTGTGGATGTGTGCCAGAGAGGGGTTCGAACCCAGGATCGGCTACACCTCCGACGACATGGTGGTGATGCAGGCGTTGGTCGCCGCCGGCCTCGGTGTGACGACCAGCCCCGGGCTGGCCCTGCGCGCCCACCGCGGCAAGGGCATCGTGGCGAACGAGTTGCCCGGATCGCACCAGCGCATCTACGCGGCGACCTACGGCGAACCGCCCGATCCGCCCGCGACCACCGCGCTGCTGGCGACGCTCTCCGAGGCCGCGGCATCGGTCACGAGCGCCCGGGCCGCCCGGCGTTCCGCGCCTTGAGTTCCGGCGTAGGCGGGCCGGGTCAGAACGGGTGGAACTGTTCGAAGGGCGGCTCGACCACGGGGTCGGGAAGGCGAAGCGCGCGGCAGCGGGGCACCGCTTCGGCCGCGGGGTCGTCGCCCACGTTGCGC
>Ga0105245_10001370_pt1 | contig 22058 bp, 22 predicted proteins | sample KBSM54metaG_FD_81523 | JGI IMG/M metagenome (GOLD analysis project Ga0105245, IMG submission 81523) | Miscanthus rhizosphere microbial communities from Kellogg Biological Station, Michigan, USA - KBS M5-4 metaG | ecosystem: Host-associated > Plants > Roots > Rhizosphere > Soil | place...
CGCGTCCCGGTGGCGGGGAGTCGGTGGTCGACGAGGTCGATCAACCCCTAAAGGAGCCCGTCTTCGACGGGCGCGGTGTTGACAGAACCCACTCCTTCAGACATGCCGTTCCTGATCGGCTCCGGCAGCGCGCCGGGTGCGGTCCAAACCGACCGGTATCACTCCGGACGTTTGGGGCGATCACGATCCAGGGTGACTGACGCTGACCGCGGACGCTGATCGGGGTGGGTAACGGACGCAGTCGCTTGATACCGTGCCCGCGGACACGGTTCCGGCGCGGTTGGCGGCGGTTCGGAGGATCGGATCAGGAGCTTCTCGTCCCAGCGGGAGCGAAGCCCGGACTCGATCTTGCCAATCCTTTTGCCAATCCACTCGGCGCTATCAGGCGGAACTGGCATCACCAGCCGGACGACCTCAACCTCTCTGACCTGCACAAACGCACTCGGAGGTACCCAGCGCAACGACCCTGGTCGATCTTTCAAGGCGGCGACACGGGTTCGAATCCCGTTGGGGGCGCAAGTAAAAGCCCAGGTGGCCGACCCGGGCCCCGCCCGCGAGGTGGCCGGCGCGCAATCTCCGATTCCGTGGGACGCCGCCTGGTCACAACAACGACGTGGACAGCTCGGCTGAACGCTGGTGATCAACCAGGAAGCGCAGGACGAACTCCTCGGACTGCGCGGTCGACTGCCGCCTCAGCCGTGGCGCCGACGGCATGACGGGGCGGCCGAGGTGTGCGAGCACGGCCGAGGCCGTCCCCTCGTAGTCCGAGGCCAGCTCCTCGTACTCCACCCGATAGGGCTCGATCCCGGCGGCGGAGAAGAACCCGAGCCAGCGCGCGTTACTTGCGTCGGCGGCGGCCAGCTGCCGCCGGATCGCCTGGTAGTCGTACACCACTTCCCTCTCGGGAGGCGGCACGGCTCCGGGCAAGGCCCGGAAGGACGACGTCTCCCGGGCCATGAACGCCGACACCGCCTGGCGCACCCGGTCGCGCCGGGTGAGCAGGACGTACGTCGGATTGGGCAGGACAGGACCGAGCACGTCCAGCATCCCATCGACGCCCACGGCCGGATCGCCGGCGGCGGGTCCTCCTGCCTCGGCGGTGACCTCCTCGACATCGCGCCAGAACAGCTTGATCGAGAACACGCCGCTCACGTCGGTCCGGTGTCGGTGCATCGCCTCCACGAAGGCGGCGAGATCGTGCGCGTCCCATCGCGTCGCGAACGACGGCCGGAAGCCGCGGTGCAGGTATTCCAACGGGCACCCCAAACCGCCTGCGGCGTGGATCGTCTCACCGAGCAAGGTGCTCCCCGACCGTGGGTGGGAGCAGAGGATCACCGTGCGATCCGGCGGTCCGCTCCTGGCCGGGTAATCGGCGAGCTCCGTCGTCAGATCGTACGGCGGGCGCCGACCGGTCACGGTCGGGTGCTCAGGGCCGCGTCGATGGCCCGGGCCACGACCCGGGCGCCGGCCGGGTTGAAATGGCCCTCGTGGCCCCAGTACAGGTCCGCCGAAAGACAGTCGATGAGCTCGAGGGGTGGTTCCCCCCGACCCTTCAGCGCGGCCACGTAGTCCGCCACCGCGGGGCAGTACGAGCGGGCGGTCACCTCTGCCAGTGTGGGGACTATGGCCACTCGGAAGGTCATGCCTCGCCGCTCGGCGAGGGCCCGCATCTCCTCGGTTGCCCCGATGCCCCGGGCGACGGCCTCGGCGCGCTGCCGAGGGTCGACGAAGGCGTCGGTTGGGACGTCGACCGCGGTTCTCCCAGAACGGCGGAGCGCCGTTCGAACACGCGGCAGACGGAGCGATCGCCACGACAGCTGCCGGGACTGCTTGATCTCCGCGATCCGCCGGGTGGCGGCGGGACCCATCTCCTCGTCGGTGAACGGCGACCCGTCCGGGTGGCGGAGCCGCCTGACGCGGTAGCCGTCGACGACGAGCTGCTCGACGGTGCCGTCGAGGTCGGTGTTGCCGAACAGGTAGACGACGTGGCGGGCGCCGAGAGTCCAGCGCCGGAGCGGCTCGAGCGGCTCGGGCAGGTTGTACCCGGTGACCCCCAGGTTGATCACCTCACGACCGGGCCGGAGGCGCTCCATGCACGCGTCGATGGTCTCCGGCTGGTCCAGCAGCGAGCCGAAGGCGAACGAGTCGCCGAGGATCAGGACCCGATTGTCGGCATCCCCGCACGGCTCGTGGCCGCGATAGCCGAGCGACGAGACCGACACGTCGCCGCGCGCATAACCGTCGTCGAAATGCACGCGGGCGCCGGGTCGGAGCCGGACACCCTCCTCGTCGACGACGTAGAGCCCCCGTTCCATCAGCTTGAGGACGCTCTTCGGCTGCTTGCGCCACAAGCGGACCTCGACCACCAGCAGCGAGACGTAGGACGCCACCATGGCCGCCCCGAACCGGGTCGCCCAGGCCGGCCCGCTCGTCACGTCGCGGCGGGGGCCCGCTCGCCACGCCGAGCCGAGAGCAGCAACGCGACCTCGGCCAGCCGCTCGTACTGCCGAGGGTGGGCGAGCACGTACGTCGGGACCTCGGTGACCAACCGGCCGACGGCGGACCACGTCCGCGCCACGCGAGCCGCGTCGGACGGATTGAACGAGATCATCTGTGCGCCCGCCATCTGCGCCGCGTCGGCGGGAGCCAGGCGGCTGAGGGCGACATCGCCGGGCTCGTCCCGATGCAGCATCACGATGGCCGCCACCCGGCCGGGCGACGGTGAGCCGGCACCCACATCCAGCCAGCGCTTCTCCGTGTGGCCGGCGACCGTGGGGCAGGACTCGGGCGAGGCCACGAACGCCGAGAGGGAGTCGGGCCACAGGCACAGGCCCCCGCTGGACGGCCAGGCCGTCGGCGACGACCGATCGACCTCGATGAGCGAGATGTCGTCGCTCAACAGGCGCCACGGCCCGAGACGGCAGAGGGCGGCGGCGAGCGTGGACTTGCCGGCCCCGGACGGCCCGACCAGCACCACGGCCGAGTCGCCGTCGGCGACGGTGGCGGCGTGCAACGCGACGTGCCCGTGCCATTGCACCAGGCGGGGGAGGATGCGGCGGACGAGGATCTCGGTCCAATCGGACGATCCGGCCGCCGGATGACAGCCGATCCAGCGGCCGTCCTCCGAGATCTCGACGGACACGTCCGTGGTCGTCAGGAGCCATCCGGGGCCGTGGGCTCGGAGGGTCAAGCCGTAGCGGCCGGGCCAGCGGAACAGGACCACGCCGTCGGTGGGTACGGGCGACACGCACCGGTCGACGTCGATGGTCGGGGCGGAGCGCGTCGGCCCAAGCGGAGACAGCCCGGGAAGGGCAACGCTCGAGCGGACCTCGAAGCCGGCGAGGCCATAGGAGAAGCGGCGCAACAGACCGCGCGCCTAGCTCAGATTGCTCATGCCGTCGCCGATGCGGTAGCTGATGCCCTGCGCGTCGGCGACAGGCTTGAACGAGGTGATCTCGGGGCGGCTCCAGCGAGGTTTCGCTTCGCCCTCCGGCCGCGGCGCCGAATGCTCGTTCGAAGGTGATGCTGCGGGCTTCCCCGTGTCGGGGGTCATGTCCCCTCCCATCGACGGGAGCCTAACAACTACCGCCAGGGCGAGCGCGCAGGGAGCCTCGCGACCGGTCTGCGTTACAATCCCGCATGCACGACAGCGCGTCGGGCCGACAGGACGCCGTCGTCGTGCTGCTGCGTGAAGCCGTCACCCGCTCGCCCCAGCCCGCGCTGCTGTATCAGCTCTCCGAAGCCCTGTGGATGCGGGGGGAGCACCGCGAGGCCGCCCAGGTGTTCCGCCAGGCGTACCTGGCGGACCCGGAGAGCGGCCTCTTCCCGCCCAGCCCCGGGACGGATCCCTGCCGCCTCCGGGACCGGTCGCAGTCTCTGCTCGATCACGGGGCGATCTTCTCCCCGGTGATCGCGGCGCGCGCCGCCGCCGCGGTGATGCTGGGAGACGCTGCCGGTGCACGCCGTCTCGTGGACTACGACCGGTTCCTCCGTCGTCGCAGCCTGATGGCGCCCGCGGAGTACGACGGCCTCGACTTCAACGCCGCGGTTCGGACCGAGATCAAGGCGAACCTTCGTTTCTACGACGACGGCGAAAGTGGTCGCCACCTCGCGACACGCCTGTCGTGGCGGAACAACGACGTGCTGAACGACCGCTCGCCGGCGTGCCTCGCCCTGGCCCGGCTGGTGCGGACCGAGGCCGAACGATACATGGCCGAGCTGCCGGTCGATGACGACCATCCCTTCATCGCGTCACGGCCGGCTTCGTTCGATATCGAGGCGTGGGCGATCGTGTCGGGGGGCGCGAGCTACCTGCACCCCCACCTGCATCCGCGCGCCTGGCTCAGCGCCGTGTACTACGTCACCCAGCCCGCTGTGTCCACGGAGCTTGGCAGCCACCGGGGATGGCTTCGTTTCGGGCTGCCCGAGGCCTACGGCCTTGACCCGAACGGCGGATGGGACGAGCGTCGGGTCGAGCCGATCCTCGGCTCCCTGCTGATGACGCCCGGGTACTTCCTGCACGGCATCAGCCCGATGGGCGGGGATGACGAGCGGATCAGCATCGCGTTCGACATCGTACCCTCCGAGATCGCCGCCGGATCCCCCCGCCGCAGGCAGCCGTGAACGGCGGGCACGAAGGTGCCGTCGCGCCGCGCCGGATGCCGCAGTTGACCGTCGGCCATCGCTCCGTACCGGTCGTCCTCCCCGGCTTGGGCGATCCGCGGTTCAAGGTCTCGGCCGTGATCATGACCCTGCAGGTCCTCGGGCAGACGGTGCTGGGCTTCAAGGTCTCGATCGCCCAGATCGCGATCACGATCGCGGTGTGCGCCGTCGTCGACCTGCTCGTGACCTTGGCGCGGGATCGCATGCTCGTGTGGCCGGCCAGCGGCATCCTCACCGGGAGCAGCATCGCCTTCATCCTCCGGGCCACGGGTACCGAGCACGGCGACTGGTGGAGCCTCCAAGGGATTCAGTTCTTCGTGCTGGCCGGCATCGTGTCGTTGCTGTCGAAGTATCTCATCCGGCTGGAGGGTCGCCACCTGTTCAACCCTTCGAATGTCGGCCTCGTGCTGACCCTGCTCGTCGTGGGGCCGACCGGGGTCTTCCCCCAGTACCTGTACTGGGGGCCCGTGGGCGCCCCCCTGGCGGCCGCCATGGCGGTGATCCTGCTGGGCGGTTTCTGGGTGCTCAGCAACGTTCGCATGGTGGCGATGGCGGCGTCGTTCTTCGTCACGTTCGCGCTCGCCATAGCTGCGTGCGCGGCGAGCGGCCGCAGCTATGTCGCAGTGTGGCACCCGCGTCCCATCACCGGCGCCTTCTACTGGCTGAGCATCCTGGCGTCCCCGGAGGTGCTCATCTTCGTGTTCTTCATGATGTCCGACCCGCGGACCACGCCTCGATCTGCCGCCGGGAGGGCTTTCTTCGGGTCGCTCACCGGGCTCATGGCCGCGGAGCTGATCTTCTTCCAGACCACGGAGTTCGGTGTGAAGCTCGCCATCCTGTCGAGCCTGACCCTGACGTGCGCCCTCGTTCCCGTCATCGACCGGCTGTCCTTCAGGGTTCCGCTGGTTCGCTCGACCGGCACGAGCCCGGCGGCACCCGCCGCGCCGGTCCTGCGGCGCGTCGCCGCAGTCGCCGCCGCGGTGGCGCTCGCCGTGTCGGTGCCGGCCGCGTCGGCCGCCCTCGCCAGCGACCCCCGGTTGATCTTCGTCGAACGGGGTGGTGCGGCCCAGTGAGCGGCTCCGGTCACACGCCACGCTGGCGGCTGTGCGCCCTGGTGGGGCTCGCACTCCTGATGGTGGGGGCACTGTCGAGCGTCGTACGCGTGGGCCGCGGCGTCTCCTCCCGGCTCTCCCACCACACGCGCCACGTCGGCGCCTTCACCGACGTCACCGCCGCCGCGGGCATCGCCGCCGTCCACGCACCCGGGCCGACCCGGCCCTATGTCTCGCCGATCACCGGTCAGGCGTGGGGCGACATCGACCGCGACGGGTTCGTCGACCTCTTCGTCACCGACCAGTACGGACCGAACACGCTCTACCAGAACCGCGGCGACGGCACGTTCTCGGTCTCCCCCTTCAGCGGCGAGGTGGCGCTGCCGGACGGCCGGAGCGCGGGGACCGTGTTCGCCGATTACGACAACGACGGCTGGCCCGATCTCTACGTTGCCGGCTACGCCGATCAACACCTGTTCCACAACGACCAGGGCGGGGGTTTCAGGGAGGTCGGCCTGCCCCCGATGGGGAGCGCCGACTTCGTGATGGGCGCCTCCTGGGCCGACTACGACAACGACGGCCGGCTCGACTTCTTCGTGGCCACCTACGGGTGCACGGACTGCGGCGGAACCAAGGGGCCGCCGACGGCGAGCCGGCTGTACCACAACGAGGGCGGAGACCACTTCGCCGAGGTGACGGACCTGTTGCCCGTCGGGGCGCGGACCGGCTTCACGTTCATCGGGACCTGGGGCGACTACGACGACGACGGGCGCCTCGACCTGTACCTGGCGAAGGACGTCTTCGGCCGGCGGGACCTGCCGATGAACGCGCTCGTCCGCAACGACGGCCCCGGCTGCGGTGGCTGGTGCTTCCGTGACATCTCCTCGGGGTCGGGGGCCGACATCCGAGCCAACGCGATGGGTATCGCGGCGGGCGACTACAACAATGACGGCGACCTCGACCTCTACTTCTCCAACTCGGGAGCCTCGTTCCGCTTCACCGGTCCGCCCCGGCTCCTTGCCAACCTCGGGGCGGGCCGCTTCGAGGACGCCCGAACTGCGGGGGTCAACGCCGACGCCTGGTCCTGGGGCACCGAGTTCCTCGACTACGACAGTGACGGTTGGTTGGACCTGTACCTGGGGGTGGAGTACACGACCATCAGCGGTAGTGATCGCCTCTTCCGAAACCAGGGCGACGGTTCCTTTGCCGACGTCACCGACCGCTCCGGCACGTCGACGGGCCTGGCGACGTTCGGCGTGGCCACGGCCGACTACAACGGCGACGGGCGACCCGACCTGGTGGTGGGCGACTTTGGCGTCGGCTACCGCCTCTTCGCCAACGCCGGGGTGTATGGCGGAGACAACCATCGGCTCAAGGTTCGATTACTGGGCGACGGACCTGTCAACCGGGACGCAGTGGGCGCGCGCGTCGAGGTCACGACCAGCGACGGCGGCGCCCAGATGCGAGACGTGCGGATCGGGTCGAGCCTCGGGGGCGGCAGTGACACGGCCCTCCTCTTCGGACTCGGCCAGTCCTCCCAGGTCAGCGTGTCCGTGCTGTGGCCCGACGGACGCCGGGACACCTTCACCGACGTGCCCGTCGACACGACGATCGACGTGACCTACGGCGGCCAGCCCACCGTGACGGCGCTGGCCGACCCACACGTCGATTCCCGCCTGGCCCCACAGGTCCTCCCCCCGATCGCCCGCCGTCATCTGATCCTGGCCGTGGCCGGCGCGCTCGGCGCGGTGGCCTTCGCCGTACTCCTGGGCCACGCGCTCTTCGGCCTCGAACCGGCGATCTCGGCGCCGGCGGGCGCGGCGAGCCCCGCCCTGGGTGACCGGGATGGGGAGCACGAAGGCGATCCGACCCTCGTGCCGGGCCCGCGCCAACCGGCGCCGCCCTAGGAACCGAGCGCGGTCGCTAGCGATCGCCGGGGGTGGCCCAGAGGTGGAGTTGCTGGCGATCGTGGCGTCCGCTCACAACGACCGCCTCGCCGGGCACGACTCGGTCCAGCCAGGGGAGCGGGTGGAACATCACGGCCCAGCAGGAGGACACGCCCGCGCCGGGCCGAGCCTCGTAGGTCTCGTGTTCGTCCATGTCGAGGGCCACCCACTGGGCGACGCCATTCACCGGCCCTCCGGTGGGGATCAGCGCCACCGACTCGAGTTGGGGCGCGAACGAGCGATCGCGCTGGTAGTCGAAGCTGAGGAGGGTGGCCGGTTGACTGCGGAGCGAGAGCCGAGGCGCGTCGGCCGGGATCTGGTAGCTGGGACTGGCGACGGCATTGAAGGGCGAGAGGTCGAAGCCGGCGACGAAGCCGATGGTCCGGCGATCGAGCCGTTGGTCGCTGGCGAGCGCGACCACGACGCGAACGCGCATCGGGATGACCCGGGCATCGGCCGCCGTCAGCCGGCGCCGGGCGTCCTCGATCGAGGGGATCGCGCCTTCGCCGACGGTGTCGTTGCTGAAGATCTCGGACACGAGAACGTCGGCGGGGCCGCCGAGGTCGGTCTCGACGACGTCGGTGGAGTGCTTCGCCACGACTCGCACCCGGTCGGCGAACCCGTTGGCGGCGATGACGTCGCGAGCCATGCGGGCGACGACGGGGTTGGCCTCGCAGGTGACCACGGCCGCGGCCCCGGCGCGCGCCGCCATCATGGCCAGGAGGCCGGTGCCGGCACCGATCTCGAAGACCCGACTGTCGGGGCCGATGGCACGCCGCAGCGCCCCGTCGTAGGCGGCGTTGCGGGCCTCGTCCCGTACGATCCGAAAGTGCCAAGATGGCACGTCGGTGCTCAGGATGCTGGCCACGAGGGTGGCCAGTTCGGGATCGGAGGGCGACGCCGCCCGGGCCCGTAGGCACAGGTCGAGCGCCTGCTCGGCCTGGCCTTCGGCCAGCAGCAGGCGGGCCAGGTGGGCCATCGCCAGCGTCCTGCCCTCGACCAGGGGCAGGAGGGCGTCGAGTCCTGCGGCGCGCGTGCTCACGGCGGGGACGACGAGCCGAACCTCACGACCGGCGTCACCGAGGACCGACCATTGTCGCCGACGACGATCGTGCCCCCCGAGTCGAGCCAGGCATGCAGGGTCATCGCCCCGCCGTCGTCCGAGCCACTGCCGATGACCAGCGACGAGGGGCAACCGCGTCGTGCCAGCATCAGCTTTGCGGCCATGGCCCGTGGCAGGCAGACGGCCTCGAACGGCAGGTTGCGGGCTGCGATTCGCACTGCCCGGCCCACACGCGAGACGAGCATCGGGCTCACGGTGCGGCCCCGACGGCGGCGGCGATCGACGCTGAGCCAGGTCCTGTACCTTCGGAACGGCACCAGCCACAGCGTCAGCCGGGCTGCGCACAGCAGCAGCGCCGCTTCCGCGACCAAACCCCGGTCCCGCCAGGAAAGTGACCGGGCGGCGACGAGCTTGCGCCGGGCGATGTCGCGGAGTGTCATCGGGTGGCGGCCGGAAGCGGCCTACTCGACGCGCACGAGGCCGGCCTCGTGCAGCTCCCGCACGAAGTCGGCGATGTCGCGCCGGCATGTGTCGTCGTCGTCGGCTTCGAAGTCGTCGGCTGCCGCCCGGCACAGGTCGGCGATGGTGCGCGGCTCGTCCAGCGCTCTCCACACATACGAACCGACGACATTCAGCTGATGAAAGTACCCGGTGGCCATGTTCAGCAGGACGACCTCGTCGCCCACCTCGGCGCCGAGGGCATCGGGGCTGCGGGTGACGCGCCGGCTCGGCTCGACCGTGAAGCCTGACTCATCGCGGGGCATGCGGATCCATCCTGCCTCAGCTTCGGAACGCATGCGCGAGCCACACGTCCATGGCCAACGCCGACCAGACCGGCGCCAGCGGTTCCTCGGGGAACGCGCCTCGAGGGCCCTCGCGCCAGTGCCGATAGACCGTCAGCATCGCCTCGAGACGCGGCCCGTCGACCCATCCCCGGCGGACCACCTCCAGCTCGCCCATCCGCCGGTCGGCCATGCGATCGACCACGGCATCGACGAACGGCATGGTGAAGTTGGCCTTCGTGTCCCGCAACCGCACCACCTCCGGCAGCACCCCACGCATGGCTTCTCGGAGCAGGTACTTGCGTTGGTTGCCGCGGAGGAACAACCCGCCCGGAGCGCTGATGAGGTACTCGGTCAGTCGCCGATCGTGGAGCGGGTGACGCATCTCGACGCCCTCGCTGGCGGCGAAGGTATTGACGTTCTCCACGTTCACGTGCCGGCGGGCGAGGATGAATGGTGCGTATCGCTGGCGCTGCCAGAGCGTGTCGAGCTCGACCGGCAGCCGATCGGCCCGCCACCGCTGCTGGAGCTCGACACGGACGGCCCATCCGGGGCGTATCCAGTCCGGCACGGTGTGGGAGAACGCCAGGTACGGGCGCTCCAGGCGTGCCGCCGCCCGGCGCGACAACAGCGGCTCCAGGCTGTGGCGCCCGACGTGGGCCAGCAGACGAGCCTGCGACCGGCCACCGTTGGCCAGCAGGCCCTCGTGCAGCAGTCGACGCACCTGGCCGCGCCGCAGCAGATCGGGCCAGTGGGCGCGACTTCCCGCCAGGAAGTCGTCGCCGCCCTCGCCGGTGAGCAGCACTCGGATGCCATCGGCGTGGAGACGCCGGCAAGTGGCGACGACTGTTCCCAGCACGTTGGGGCGGAGCGGCAGATGCAGGGTCTGGCTGCACCAGGCTGCCGACCAGTCCCAGTCGTAGGGTGCGGAGTTGACCACGGTCGCCTGTATGCCGAGGTGCCTCTCGACGGCGGTGCTGAACTCCGTCTCGTCGTGCGGCTCGCCGGGGAAGCGGCAGGAGATCGGACGCACCGGGGTGTCGAGAACCCCGGCACGCAGCAACTCCGTGGCCCGGCAGACGATCGACGAGGAGTCGAGACCTCCCGAAAGGTGGGCGGCCACCGGCGTCGCGCTTCGGACAGCTGAGGCGATCGACTGATCGAACAGCTCCCGGAACCTGGCGACATGCCCGGCCTCATCGAGATCGGGCGACTCCGGAAACGGCCCCGTGTGCCAGTGCCAGGTGCGAACGCGGCCGCCTTCGACCGTGAGCGCCGACCCAGGGGGGAGCCGCTGCAGATCCTGCCAGAAGGTCTCGGTCTGGCTCGTGAAGCGGAGTGAGAGGAACTCGGCGATAGCTCCTTCGTTCAGGCGACGGGGAAGCGGCAGGCCGTCGACGAGGGCCTTCGGCTCGGTGGCGAAGGCGAACATGTCGCCGTGCCGGCACCAGAACAGTGGCCGCCAGCCGCCGGGCGAACGGGCGCAGAAGAGCCGCCGCGTGTGCGGCTGCCAGACGCCGAACGCGTAGTCGCCGACCAGGCGACGGACGCACGCGTCGCCATGCTCGACATAGAGGGCCAGGACGATCGCAGCGTCGCCCGAGGCCTGATCGAGGCCCGCGTTGGGCAGGTCGCGGATGAGCTCGTCCCGATTGTCGAGACGGCCGTCGAAGCCCAGCGCCAGCCCGGTGCGGGCGTCGGTCGCCGGCTGGTGCTCCTGTTCGGCCTGGGGCGTGGTCACATGCCTGAAGCGGACGAACCCGGCGTGGCCGTCGCTCCAGCACTCCACGCCGTCGGGCGCGAGGTAGCGGGTCGCCTCCGCGGCACGGTCGAGGAAGCCACGATCGAACGGAGCACCGTGGAGTGCGACGCCGCCGGCGAGGCCGCTCAAGACACGACCAGCAACCCGAGGTCTGCGGCGCGCTCGATGAACCAGGCGACATCCTCGGTGATGACCCCTGCGTCGCCTTCGTAGTGGTGGCCGAGCTCGGCGGCGACGACGCTCACACGGGCGCCGCGGGCGAGGGCGCGCCAGATGTCGGAGCCGATCCGGTCGAAGGCGTGATAGGTGCCGTCCCGCCCGTTGAAGACGACGAGATCGCCGCCGGCATCGTGCCAGGTCACGTGGGCGGGCACCGACGCCGAACGGAGGTCCGATCCACCTGCCGATCCCATCTCGCCCGTTCCCACCCGGTCAGCGTCGCCGGGCGACCTGGGCGAGCGTCGTGGCCGGGCGGGGAGCGCGCACGGTCATCGACCCGACGATCCCGTCACCGGCGAACCCTAGCGCCGCCCGTCGGATCCCCCGGGTGTGTTCCGTGACGTCACAGGATCCGCGACAGGAAGGCCTTCGTCCTCGCCTCGGTGGGCGCCGACAGCACCTCGCGCGGCGCTCCCCGTTCGACGATGACTCCGTCGTCCATGAACGCCAGTTGGTCGCCGACCTCGCGGGCGAAGCCGATCTCGTGGGTGACGACCACCATCGTCATCCCGTCGGCGGCCAGTTGCTTCATGGCGTCGAGGACGTCACCGACCAGCTCCGGGTCCAAGGCCGACGTGGGCTCGTCGAACAGCATGAGCTTGGGCTCCATGGCCAGCGCCCGGGCGATGGCCACCCGTTGCTGCTGGCCCCCCGACAACTGCGCCGGGTACTGGTCGACCTTCTCCCCCAGGCCGACGCGGTCGAGCAGGGCCCGAGCCCGGGCCTCGGCCGTCTGCCGGCGCTCACCCCGAACCCGCATCGGCGCTTCGACCAGGTTCTCCAGGGCCGTGAGATGGGGGAACAGGTTGAACCGTTGGAACACCATCCCGATGGCCGAGCGTTGCCGTGCCGCGTCCCGCTCCTTCAGCTCGTAGGCCCGGTCGCCCTTCATCCGGTAGCCCATCAGCTCGCCGTCGACGTAGAGCCGGCCCCCGTCGACCGACTCCAGGTGGTTCACACAGCGGAGGAACGTCGACTTCCCCGATCCCGACGGCCCGATGATCACCAGGACCTCGCCCTCGGCCACGTCGAGGTCGATCCCGCGCAGCACCTCGGTGCGCCCGAAGCGCTTGCGCACCCCCTCCGCCCGCACCATCGCGGTCGTCGTCGCCGTCACCGGCGGATCGTCGTCACGTTGCGCCGCACCCGGGCCAGCAGCGTCTCCGGCACGTCCCTCGCCGAGCCCCGGGCGAAGCGCCGCTCCAGGAAGTACTGGCCGGAGCTGGCCACGCTGGTGAGGGCCAGGTACCAGATGCTGGCCACCACCAGCAGATCGAGCGTCCGGAGGTTGGTGGAGTAGACGTCCTGTGTCCGCCGCAGCAGCTCGCCGTAGAGCACCACCGACGCCAGCGACGACGTCTTGAGCATGGAGATGAACTCGTTGCCGGTGGGCGGGATGATCACCCGCATGGCCTGGGGCAGCACGATCCGGCGCAGGGTGAGGGCGGGGTGCATCCCGAGCGCCTTGGCCGCGTCCACCTGGCCCTCGTCGACGGAGATGATCCCGGCCCGCACGATCTCGGCCATGTAGGCGCCCTCGTTCAGGGCCAGGCCGAGGAAGGCGGCCTTGAAGGGGGTCATGAAGTCCACCATGCGGGCCCGATACAGGTAGACGTCGACGAACGGCAGCTTGATCGCCATGAACTCGAACACCAGGGGCAGGCTGAACCAGAGGATGAGCTGCACCAGCACCGGCGTCCCCCGGAACAGCCACACGTAGACCCAGCTCGTCACCCGCAGCACCGGGTTGACCGCCAGCCGCATCACCGCGAACCCCACGCCCAGCGCGATCCCCGCGGCTTGGGCGGCCACCGCGATCACGAGGGTGTTGCGCACCCCCTCGAGGATCGAGTGGTTGAACAGGAAGTGACGGACGACCGAGCCGTCGACGGCGCCCGACGCGGCCGCGGCCGACGCCAGCCAGGCGACCAGTCCCAGGATGACGGCCGCCGACACCCACCGGCCGAAGTGGCGGACGGGGACGGGGCGGATGTCGCTGGCGGCAACCGCCGGGGGTTGCGTCCCGGCGTCCACCGGCGGGGGCCCGTCAGCCGCCGTTGATGGCGGCGGTCGTCAACGCGCCCTGGCGCACGTCCCATTTGGCCAGGACCCGGTCGTAGGTGCCGTCGGCGATGATCGCCACCAGGGCCTCGTGGATGGCGTCGCGCAGGGCGACGTCGTCCTTGCGCACGCCGATGCCGTAGGGCCCGGCGCCGAGCTGCTCGCCCACCACTTCGAAGTCCTTGCCGTCGCCGGACACCTTGGCGTTGTAGGCGGCCACCGGGAAGTCGTTCATGTCGGCCACGCTGCGTCCCGCCTTCAGGGCCAGGAGGGCGTCCGTGTCCTTCTCGAAGGTGAGGATCTCGAGGTCGGAGCCGTTGCCCTGGCACTTCGTCTTCTGGGTATTGGCCAGGTCCTCCTGGGTGGTGCCCTTCTGCAGGCCGACCGTCCGGCCGCACAGGTCGTCGAGGGACTTGATCCCCAAGGGGTTGCCCTTGGCCACGAGGATCGACGTCCCCGCGCTGAAGTAGTCCACGAGGTCGATGGCCTGCTGGCGCTCGGCAGTGTCGCTCAGGGCGGACATGATGACGTCGAAGCGTTTGGCCTGGAGGGCGGGGATGATCCCGTCGAACGTCGTGTTCATGAACCGGCAGGTGAAGCCCCCGCCGAACCGGGCCACGACGGCACCGCAGATGTCGACGTCGAGGCCCATGACGTTCTGGGTGCCCTCCTCGAAGAACTCCACCGGGGCGTAGGCGACGTCGGAGCCGACGTCGAGGTTGTGGGCCGCGGCGATCGCCGCCGGCAGCCGTCGGCCCAGGTCGGTGAGGTCGCCACCGCCGGCGGCGGTGGTCGGCTTGTCGCTGCTGCCGCAGGCCGCGGTCAGCGCGGCGGCCACGGCGAGGGCGACGAGGGCTCGGAGCCGGCGGGATTGGGTCACGGGGCGAGACCTCCTCGGCGATGTTTTCGGGCGGAGTGTACGCCCGGAGACGTCGCGTCAGGCCCCATAGGCGGCCAGAACCCGCAGCGCCCAGAGGGTCATGGCGCCCCGGTACTCGAGCGTCGACGCCGCGCTCGGAGGCTCCCAGGTGATGGCCCAGCCGCCGTCGTCCTGCTGGTCGCGCCGGAGGCGGTCGAGGTGGCCCTCGATGAGGTCGGGGGGGAAGAGCGACCGCCACCGGCTCGACGGCGTGGGGACGATGTGCAGCGGCGTCACGCCGTAGGCCGGGTCGTGGGGGTCCCCCCGGTAGTGGGCGGCCCGGGCCAGGTGCTCGACCACCGTCGGGGCCATCGCGTCGGCCCGCTTCCGGTCGGGGACGTCGCCCAGGAACACGAGGATCTCGGCCAACGCGTGGGCATCCCCGGCCAACCCCTCGCCGAGGGCCGACCAGCACCAGTCGGTGGCCTTGGTCACCCACGGGTGCTCGACGCGGAGACGGTGCAGCAGTCCGGCCAGCCCCGCGGTCGGGTTGAAGCCGGGGACGTAGGTCCAGTCCGTCCAGTGCCCGGCCCGGGGGTAGGCCTCCATGGCGGGGGACGACAGGGCCACCGCCCCGTCGGGCGTCGCGATCGAGGCCAGGAAGTCGCACGCCCGCCGGACCATGTCGTCGTCGGTCGCGCCGGCCGCGTCCATCGCCTGGAGCGCCACCTCCACGTCGATGGCGAGGCTGGCGGGACACCGCTTGTCGGGTTCGAGGCCGTGGCCGAAGCCGCCGTCGGGGTTCTGGTAGCCGCGGAGGACGTCGATCACGCCCGACGCCGGCGCCCCGTCGAAGATCGTCGCCGCCAGCCGCTGTTCGAGGACGCGCCCTTCCCGTTGGATGAAGGCGCGGCCGGTGTCGTGGATCTGGTTGCTCATGGCGAGATCCTGCTCCGCCGCGGGTGCGTGCGTCTTGGACGAATCAGACGTCCACCAGGCGGGCCGGGGTGGCGCCCGCCAACCGAGCGCACTCGCGGTTGAGGTGGGACTGGTCGGCGTAGCCCGCGTCCGCCGCCAACCGGGCCAGCCCGGCCCCGGGCCGGGTCTCGGCCAGGGCCAGGAACCGGCGGAAGCGCAGCACCCGGTCGAGCGTCTTGGGCCCGTAGCCGACGGCGGCCCGGCACCGGCGGTGGAACTGACGCTCGCTCACGCCGAGGGCGTCGGCCAGCGATCCCACCGGTCGCCCGACCACCCCCCGGCCGAGGACCGCGACCGTCGCTTCGACCAACCGGTCGGGCTCCGCGATCCGGGGCAGCCAGCCGGCCACCGCCTCGGCCAGCGCCACCGCCGCCGCCGGCAACGACGACTCGGCTGCGCCCCCGACCCGTTCCGCCAACCGGGCCGCCGGTTCCGAGCCGAGGATCTCGGCCGCGTCGACTCGGAGGTCGAGGAGCTCCGACGCGGGCACGCCGAGGACGGTCGACGCCAGGCCGGGCCGGAAGCGGATGCCGACGAAGAACCCGTCCGGGCGGCGGACCACGTCGACGGGGCCGGTGTCGGGCCCGGCCACCACCAGCAGAGCGCCGTCCCACAGGAGGTCGACGCAGCCGTCGGGCAGCACCCGCCGGACGTACGTCTCGCCTGCCGGGCCCATGCGCCCGGCCCACGTGCAGGCGACGTGGCGGGCCAGCGCGGGCGGCGGCCGCCACTCGGTGTACGACGGCGCGGTCACGTCCGAGGTTCCGGCTCGACGAGGTAGAGGGCGTCGATGACGGCCACCACGTTGTGGGACTCCGTGTGGCGCACCACCTCCACCGCGTGTTGCAGGACCCCACCTGGCTGCGCCACCAGGCGGGCCAGCACCGCCACCTTGCGGTCGAGTGAGTCGATGGCCGGGGCCCACCGCTCGCCGTCGAGGTGGGCCAGGGTGACGGCCTGTTGCCAGGCGTCGTTGCGGGCGACCCGGATGCTGAAGTTGAGGACCTCGTCGTCGGTGTCGCCACCGACGGCCCCCAACACGTGGAGGAGGGGCGAGAACCGGCCGATGCAGTCCCGGACCGGTTGCAGCAACCGGCCGAGGATGTCGTTGACCCGCCCGAAGTCGGCCTCCAGCGTGAAGATGGAATCGCCCGGGCAGAGGGTGGCGGCGGCTATGGCCAGGTCGAGGTTGATGTGGGCGTTCATCCCCAGGAGGAGGTGCTGGAGGATCAGGGTGTCCGACCGGTCGTCGGCCCGGAACGCGGCTTTCCAGCTGCGGGTCGGCGGCTGCCCGGCCTGCCAGATCCGGAGGGCGTCGAGGTACCGTCCCGCGAACAGAGCGACGAAACGGGCCATCCGGGCGTCGTCGTCGAAGCTCCCGCCCTCGACTTCGCGGGCGACCGCTTTGGTCGTCTGCCGGTACATGGCGGCGAAGAATCCGGACCGGTGGCGGCGGGCCCGGGCGTCGGCGGTCAGGTCCCCGAGCCGGTCCACGATCGCCTCGATCTCGGGTATGGCCACTGTCCCGACGTTAGAAGTCCCGAGGCCTCGGGGTACGAATTCTTCAGGCAAACAAGGAGGATTCATGGGAGAGGTTCAGGACCCCCAGGCTCGGACCGGTGGCGCCTACACGGGTGGCACGAACCCGTATCCGGGCGGAAAGATCGAGACCGAGAACGCCCCGCCGTACGAGGGCCGCACCAAGAGCCCGGACGACACCGAGAGCACCCGAGCCAAGACCGACAGCATCGAGCGCCAGCTCGACGACACGGCCAGCAAGGGTGAGGCGGAGGTCGGCCAGGTGAAGAGCCCGGGTGGCTCGAACGTCGACCCCGCGACCGGTGAGGAGGGCAGCCCCGTGAGCAGTGACGAGGTCAGCCACCGCACGCCGGACGACCCTTACGGCGTCGGCACCAGCGCCAGCCGGCCGGGCGAGAGCTACGGCAAGCCGGCCACGGAGCACCAGGGCCCCACCAACCGGCCCGTCGGTCAGGTCGAGAGCGACCTGATGGAGCCCAACAACTCCGGCTCCGGGACTTCCGACCCCAACAACTGACAGTCCCCGCTACCCCTCCGGAGGCACCGCTGGTCGTAGCGGTGCCTCCGGCGCGTGGACGCCGAAGAAGCGGGCCGTGTTCTCCGCGGTCGAGACCGCCACCGCCTCCTCCATGGCCTTGGCAAGCACGCTCAGGACGGCCGTGGCGGTGACAGGACGCACCTGCTGGAGCGCGGCGGTCACCGCCGCCAGGCGGTCGGCCGGGTAGCCGGCGGCCACGAACGGCTCCCACACGTGGGCCTCGAACATCTTCACCATGCGCCGGGCGATGGCGCCCAGGTCGGCGGCCAACTGCTCGCTCTCGTCGATGGCGGCGGCCAGGGGGACGCCCCACGACACCAGGTCGGCGCCGGTGCGCACCAGGCGGGGGCTGGGGGCCAGGAAGCGCCCGTCGTGGTCGTCGGCGTCGGGGCGGAGGATGCCGGCGGCGACGGCCCGGTCGAGCAGGCCGGCGTCGGTGGCGATCTCGGGGAACAGCTCGACCAACTGGTCCCGGGTGAAGAATTCGGGCACCTCGTCGCTCCACGGGGCGGTGAGGGCGTCCTCGAAGCCGAGGACCTCGGTGAGGCTGCGGCCCTGGTCCCAGCCGGTGAGCAGGTCACGGATGGCGGCCAGGGAGAATCCCCGCTGCTGGAGGCGGTCGATGTAGGCCAGGCGGACGAGGTGGTCGGACCCGTAGTGCCCGACCCGGCCCACCATTCGCGGTGGCGGGAGCAGGCCCCTCGTCTGGTGGGCACGGACGTTGCGGGTGGTCGTGCCCGCCCGCCGGGCCAGCTCGTCGATCGTCATGGTGTCGGCATCGGCATCGGCATCGGCCACGTCGGCATCGTAGTCGACGCTGCCCCTTGCCTATGTGACATCGAACGATGTAATGTTCGAAGTCTTCGAGGGGAGGTCCTGCGTGCGCACGATCCTGGCTGACGGGTGGGGCTACGACGCCTGGGCGTGGCTGGTCGTCCCCATCGGCATCTACTGCGTGTGCAGCCTGGCCCTGTTCGCCTTCGGCCGCAACGACCGGCCCGGGTTCGGCAACTTCTTCTTCGGCCAGATCTCCGACAGCCTGCGCCGGCTGACCGGGTTTCCCGGCTGGGCGATGGCCGGCGTGCTCAGCGGGCTGCTCTTCCTGCTCATCCTGGTCATCGGCTTCTACTGGGACGTGGCCTGGCATATCGACAACGGCCGCGACGTGCAGCTGTTCACGCCGTCCCACACGATGATCCTCGTCGGGCTGGGCGGGCTGGTGTACGCCGCCTTCCTGACGATGGGCTTCGCCACGCTCGACAAGGCGAAGGTCGGGTTCAAGCACGGGGTGGCCAACGTGCCGTGGTCGTCGGTGCTGCTCCTGGCCCTCGGCTTCGGCGGGATGGCCGCCTTTCCCCTCGACAACCTCTGGCACCAGACGTACGGCATTGACGTCACCCTGTGGAGCCCGACCCACCTGCAACTGGTGGGTGGGGGCGCGCTGGGGACGCTGGCGCTGTTCCTGATGCTGGCCGAAGCGCTTCCGTCGGCCCGGCCCACGGCCGTCGGGCGGGGGATCTTCGTGTTGACGGGGGGGACGGTGCTGGTGGCGATGTCGGCGGTGCAGGCCGAGTTCGACTACGGGGTGCCGCAGTTCCAGGCGCTCTACCTGCCGCTGCTGATCATGGTGGCCGCCGGGATGGGGCTGGTGGTCGCTCGTCTCGCCCTCGGCCCGTGGGGAGCGGTGAAGGTGACGCTCGTGTACCTCGGGCTGCGGGGGTTCCTGGCCCTGGTGGTGGGGGGTGTGTTCAACCACACGGTGCCCCGGTTCCCGCTGTACCTGGCGTCGGCGCTGGCGGTGGAGGGGGCGGCGGCGTTGGTCGGAACCCGGTCGCGGCTGCGATTCGGGTTGGCCGCTGGGGCCCTGGTGGGGACGGTGGGGCTGGTGGGCGAGCTGGCGTGGGTGCGTCTGTCGGGGTGGGCGCCGGCGCCGATGCCCTCGTCGATGGCGGTGAAGGTGCTGTTGTTGGGGCCGGTGGCGGCGATCGCGGCCGCGGTGTTGGGGGCGGGGTTGGGACGGGCGTTCGTCGGGGACGGCGGTGGCGGTGGCGAGGGGATGCCGGTGGCGGCGCTGGCCGGGGCCGGGTTGGCGCTGGTGGCGGTGCTGGCGTACCCGCTGCCGCGCAACGTCGGGTCGGTGGACGCGGTCGTGCGCACCGAGGTGGTCGGAAGCCGGGCGTTCGTGGAGGTTTCGCTGAACCCGCCGGATGCCGTGGCGGGTGCGACCGCGTTCGCGGTGACGTCGTGGCAGGGGGGCGGGCGGGTGACGGCGTTCTTCGACCAGGTCGGTCCGGGGGTGTACCGGTCGCGGAAGGCGGTGCCGGTGACGGGCCGGTGGAAGACGGTGGTCAGCCTGCAGCGGGGCTCGGAAGTGATGGCGACGCCGGTGTACCTGCCCGCCGACCCGTCGATCGGGGCCGAGGCGGTGCCGCTGGTGCCCGAGCGACGGGGCCCGTTCGTGCGCAACACGACTCTCTTGTTGCGGGAGCAACACCCCGGCCCCGCCTGGCCGGCGATGGCCGCGTGGTCGGGAGTGGCCGCCTGCCTGGCCGCGTGGGTGGGGTTGATGGCGGTGACGGCGGTGCGGGTACGTCGTGAGGAGGGCCCGTTCGTGGGGGGTTCCGCGGGCGGCGGCCGCACGACCGACTGGTCGACGGAGGTTATCGGGAGATCACTGGCCCCCCACGGCCGCTAGTCTGGTCGAGCCGTTCACGGTCCTGTGGTGCAGCTTGGAGTGCACGCCGCCCTGTCAAGGCGGAGGTCGCGAGTTCAAATCTCGTCAGGACCGCCCCCCACGGTCGGGTAGCTCAGTAGGTAGAGCGCGCGCCTGAAAAGCGCGAGGTCACCGGATCGACGCCGGTCCCGACCACCACCCGCGTACGATGAGGCGACTCCGGCGCCCGGCGCGCGGGGCGGACCGTCAAGTCGCGACGCCGGTCTGCGAACTCTCCACGCCATATTCGGCTAGCTGGCGAATCCTGCTCCCGCGAGTTGGGTGGGCTGTGCCGACGAACCGCACGCCACTGATCCAGCGGCTCGTCGGCGGCGTAGAGGGAGTGACATCTCCCCCGAAAGAGAGCGCCAACTCATGTCACTGATCAAGCTTCTGCCCGCCTGGTTGCACGCGATCGCCGACTACGCGGTCGGTGCGTTGCTCATCGCCGTCGCCCTCATCGTCGACATGTCGACCGAGGCCACCATTGCCGGTGTCGTCGTCGGCGCGACGGTACTTGCCGTCAGCATGCTCACCAGGTACCCGCTCGGCGTCGTGAAGGTGCTGCCCTTCCGCATCCACTCGATCGGCGACTACGCCGCCGCCATCCTGCTCTTCGTCGCGCCGTTCGCGCTTGGGTTCAACGACACCGACCCGGGCGTGACCGCCTTCTACGTCGCCGCCGGAATAGCGGTCCTCGCCGTGAGCCTGATCACCAACTACCAGTACGGGCCCACTGCGGCGCCGGTCACTGACTGGTCCGATCCCACCCGGCGGACTGCCGCCGCCCCGGTGTCCACCTACACCCCCTGGAGCCCGCAGGTGGTTCGCCAGCCGGGTCGGTAGTCCGCGTCGCTAAGTCGTCGATGCAGGCCGCAGCCTTCTCGGCTGCGGCCTGTAGCGCGTCTGATCCGCACGGGGGACCGGCGACTGGTCGCCCTCGCCCTGGTGGGCGCCGCCTGTGGGAAGGACGCCTCGTCGAGCTCGTCCGGCTCCACCTCGGGCGCCACCGACATGGTCACCGCCATCCCCAGCCTGTCCGGGGTGGGCACCTCGGTGCGCCTCGACGCCGGCACCGCCGCCGCCCTCACCTCGCTGGGCGTGGCCATCGCACCCACCGGCAGCGCCACCTTCGACGCCTCCAGCTCCACCATCACCTTCCCCATCACCTCGGGCTACGCCGAGATCCACAGCGACCTGGGCTTTCGGCCGGGCTGGATCGTGGGCTCCATCGCCCACACCGGCAGCGGCTTCAGCCTGAGCGCCGGCTCCACCAAGGTGGAACTCTCCGACTTCGTGGTCGACCCCGGCAACTCCCTGCTCTACGGCACGGTGGGCGCCACCCCCATGGTCCCCCTCCTCGACCTCGACGGCACCGCGGTCAAGGTCAGCACCGACGCCGGCAACGTCGTGCTCGACGGCACCGTGGCCAAGCTGACCACCACCGCCGCCGGCGCCCTGAACAAGGCCTTCAAGGTGGACGCCATCAAGGCCGGCACGCCGCTCGGCGTCGTGCACCTGGTGGCCAAGGGCCAGGCCACCACCTACACCGACACGACCACCGAGATCAGCCGCCTGACCGGCAAGTCGACCTCCGTCACCCTCGACGCAGGCACGGCCAAGGCCCTCGAGAGCCTGGGCGTGGCCCTGGCCCCGGTGGGCTCGGCCAGCTTCGACGCCAAGACGGCCACCGTGTCGTTCCCCATCACCGGGGGCTTCGCCGCCATCCACTCCGACCTGGCCTACAAGCCCGGCTACATCGCCGGCACCGTCCTGCACCAGGCCAGCGGGCTGCGCTTCTCCAAGGGCAACAAGTCCCTGGAGGTGACCGACTTCGTGGTCGACCCCGGCAACTCCGTCCTCACCGCCTCCGCCGGGGGCAAG
>Ga0105245_10001378_pt1 | contig 22004 bp, 17 predicted proteins | sample KBSM54metaG_FD_81523 | JGI IMG/M metagenome (GOLD analysis project Ga0105245, IMG submission 81523) | Miscanthus rhizosphere microbial communities from Kellogg Biological Station, Michigan, USA - KBS M5-4 metaG | ecosystem: Host-associated > Plants > Roots > Rhizosphere > Soil | place...
GCCGTCACGCACTGGGTCACGTATGTGGGCAAGGCCATCGAGGAGCGCCAGCCCAACGAAAACAAGGTGCTCGCGAAGCCTTTCACGCTGAAAGGGGGAGGCGTCGCGTACCTGGGCGTCTTCGACGTCCAGCAAGCGAAGCGGGCCGACATGAACTACTACTCGATCAAGCCGTACGTGGGAACGCGCGACGAGGCGCACCAGGCGCTCGCGGCCGCATATCCGAACCTCGGGTCGCGGCCTTTCGAATGCATCCTTTGCAGGTAGCTCACCGACCGGCGAACGAGCGCCACCAGACCGCGTAGGGCTGCGCCAGGTACCACTTGAGCGGCACGCTTCCGTGGTGCTTGCGAACCACGGCCATCGATTCGCGACAGTGGAGCACGCGCCGGGTCGCGGTCTTCGTGCCGCGATGCTCGCGATTGACGGCGACATATTCGGGCACGTAGGCCGGCGCGCCGAAGCGCTTGAAGAGCTTCCACCAGAGGTCGTAGTCCATCGCCATCGCGAGCGTCTCGTCAACGCCGCCCACGATGTCCCACGCCGTGCGACGCACCAGCGTCGCGGGCTGGGCGATGATGTTGAGCTGCGCCATCCACGATTCGCTGAAGGCGCGCGTGAAGACGGGCCGCGTGCGGTGCGTGCCGTCCCGGAAATGCCATGCGCGGCCGTATGACATCGCGAGCCTCAGGTCGCGTTCGAGCGGCTCCATCAATCGCGCGAGCGCGCCGGGCAGGAGCCAGTCGTCGCTGTTGATCCAGCAGACGTAGGGCGCGCTGCCCTTGGCGATCGATTCGTTGATGGCGGCCGACTGGCCGTGATCTGGATAGCTGCGCCAGCCTGCGAGGCGCGATTCCCATTTGCGGATCACGTCGAGCGTGCCGTCGGCCGAGCCCGCGTCGGCGACGAAGACTTCCACGTCCACGAGCTGGTCGAAGATCGACTTCAGGGCCTGCTCGAGGAAGGCGCCCTGGTTGAAGGACGGGACGGCGACGGTGACTTTCGGCGGACCCGCCACGGGAGGCTCAGCGCCTGCCGCCGGCGAGGAAATCGCGGTAGGCGAGCGCCAGTCCTTCTTCGAGACCCACTCGCGGCCTCCATCCGAGCGCCTTCAGGCGGCTCACGTCCATGAGCTTGCGCGGCGATCCATCGGGCTTCGTCGGGTCCTGCTCGATGCGACCTTCGTAGCCGACCACTTTCGCCACCACTTTCGCGAGCTCGGCGATCGTGATGTCCTCGCCCGTGCCCACGTTGATGTGCGAGAGCATCGGCGCCGTGTTCGCCTGGTAGGTGGCGGCATCCAGCTCCATCACGTGCGCGCTCGCCTCGGCCATGTCGTCCACGTAAAGGAACTCGCGCCGCGGCGTGCCGGTGCCCCAGATCACGACCGAAGGCAGCCGCGCTTCCTTCGCCTCATGGAAGCGGCGGATGAGAGCCGGGATGACGTGGCTGTTCTCCGGGTGGTAGTTGTCGCCCGGCCCGTAGAGATTGGTGGGCATCACGCTGCGGTAGTCCACGCCGTATTGGCGGTTGTACGACTCGCAAAGCTTGATGCCGGCGATCTTCGCGATCGCATACGGCTCGTTGGTCGGCTCGAGCGTCCCGGTGAGCAGCGCATCCTCGCGCATGGGCTGCGCGGCACGCACGGGATAGATGCAGCTCGATCCGAGGAAGAGCAGCCGCTTCACGCCTGCCTTCCACGCCTGGTGGACGACGTTCGCCTCCATCATCAGGTTCTCGTAGATGAATTGCGCCGGATACGTGTTGTTGGCTTGAATGCCGCCCACTTTCGCGGCGGCGAGGACGACCTCGCCGGGCTTCTCGCGCGCGAAGAAGTCACGCACCGCGGACTGGTCGGCGAGATCGAGCTCCGCATGGGTGCGGGTGATGATGTCCGTGCGGCCGCGGGCCTGCAGCGCGCGCACGATCGCCGAGCCGACCATGCCGCGGTGACCTGCGACGTAGACGCTCATCACTCGTGTCGGTCGTAGGCGGTGAAGCCGTGCTTCTTCACCAGCTCGTCGCGCTCGGCGGACTTGAGGTCCTCGCGCATCATCTCCGCCACCAGCTCGGGGAAGCGGACCTTCGGTGTCCAGCCGAGCTTCCGGCGCGCCTTGGACGCATCGCCCAGCAGCGTTTCGACCTCGGTGGGACGGAAGTAGCGCGGGTCGACCGCGACGATGCATTTGCCGCCGGCGAATCCCTTCTCGTTCACGCCCTTGCCCTTCCACGACACCTTGAATCCGACTTCCTTCGCGGCGGCGTTCACGAAGTCGCGCACGCTGTGCTGCTCACCGGTGGCGATCACGTAGTCTTCCGCTTGTTTTTGCTGCAGCATGAGCCACTGCATCTCGACGTAGTCGCGCGCGTGGCCCCAGTCGCGCTTCGCATTGAGGTTTCCGAGATACACCGTGTCCTGCAGTCCCAGCTTGATGCGGGCGAGCGCGCGCGTGATCTTGCGCGTGACGAAGGTCTCGCCGCGGATCGGGCTCTCGTGGTTGAAGAGGATGCCGTTGCACGCGTACATGCCGTACGCCTCGCGGTAGTTCACCGTGATCCAGTAGGCATAGAGCTTCGCGACCGCGTACGGGCTGCGCGGATAGAAGGGCGTGGTCTCCTTCTGCGGCGATTCCTGCACCAGGCCGAAGAGCTCGGAGCTGGAGGCCTGGTAGAAGCGGGTCTTCTTCTCCAGCCCCAGGATGCGGATCGCCTCGAGCACCCGCAGCGCCCCCAACGCGTCCGAATTGGCCGTGTACTCCGGCTCCTCGAAGCTCACCTGCACGTGGGATTGCGCGGCGAGGTTGTAGATCTCGTCGGGCAGCACCTGCTGGATGATGCGCAGCAGGCTGGTGCTGTCCGTCATGTCCCCGTGGTGCAGGAAGAGCCGCACGCCCTTTTCGTGCGGGTCCTGATAGAGATGGTCGATGCGGTCGGTGTTGAAGAGCGAGGTGCGCCGCTTCACGCCGTGGACCTCGTAGCCCTTCTTCAGGAGCAGCTCCGCGAGGTAGGCGCCGTCCTGGCCAGTGACGCCCGTGATCAAGGCCTTCTTCATCCCGGCATTCTACCGAACGAGGTGGGCGTGAATCCGTTCACGCACGTGCCAATGCGTCATCCGCGCCTGCGCGTCGCGGCACGCGCGAGAATATATGCAAGACCGATCAGCGCGGGCGAATACATGAAGACGCGGGCGAGCAGGAACGAGGTGCCGCCGTTCGCGCCGCCGACCATCCTGTAGAGCAGCTCGAAGGCATTTTCCCCGATCCCCAGGCCGCCCGGCGAGAGCGGGACCGCATTGACGAGCAGCCCGACGGGGGTCGCCACGAAGACGCGCAGGAAGTCCAGGCCCGAGGACGAGTAGATCGAACAGATGTACACGAGCACCACCACGAGCACATGGATCACCATGCTCTGAAGCACCACGAAGACCAGCACCCGGAGCGGGTACTCGTGGATGCGAAGGCTTGCGACCGTGCGCTTCACCCGGGTCCAGACGCGATCGACGAATGCTTCCGGCGCGCTCTCGTCGTGACGATGGCGGCCTCCGATGAAGTGCAGCAAGGCGACGCCTCCGATCAGCGCCGCAAAGATCGCGATGAATCCGACCAGATAGGGACGTATGTACGCAACGTTGATCGCCATGTACAACGCCGCGACAAGGCCGAGGAAGACCATCGACACCAGCCCCAGCACTCGATCGAGGACCATCGCGCCGAGGATCGCGAGGCGATGGTCGGGGATCGCCTTCATGAACAGATAGGCGCGCACTGCGTCGCCCGAGATTCCGCCCGGCAGGAAGCTCGAATACAGGATTCCGGCGCAGTTGTAGAGGAAACATTGCCATGCGCCAGCCTGCATGCCGCGGCTGCGCAGGATATAGAGGATGCGCACCGAACCCAGGAAGGTGATCACGCCCGTGAGCGCGAGCCCCTCGACGAGCAGCGAGGGCGGAAGGTCCCTGAGCACCCACGGGTCCAGCTTCCCCGTCCAGACCATCCAGACGATGAGCGCTATGCCGACGACGTACTTGAGGAAGAAGAGGGCGACCCTCCTCGCCCCGTGAGGCAGCGCGGCAAAGGGCGAGGCCGCATGGATGCCGGGCTCGGCGAGCGCGGGTTCGGCCGGTGCAGCCTTCACGCCAGATTCGTTGATTCTCACATCGATCAGTTCGGCCGCACAGGAGCAGAATGATACAATGTTTCATCGGCTTACCGCCTCATTCCCGACCGTGGGCGGCCGCCGGGCCGCACCCCGAAAGTCCCGTGTCCGCCCATCCCCGCTCTGCGCTGCGCCAGTATCTCTGGGCTGCCGTCGTCGCCGCGGTGGCCCTGGCGATCTACCTGCCAGGCTTGGGGAACCAGCTGGTCTACGACGACGGCTATCTCACCGACGGCGATCTCTTCGAGGTCTATCGCTCGCTCGCGTTGCGCACGCGAATGCTGTCGTACGGCTCCTTCGTGTGGATCCAATCCCTGTTCGGCGAGGGCTGGTGGAAGCAGCGCCTGTTGAATGTTGCGATCCACTTCGCCGTCGTCGGCGTCCTGTGGGCGTTCTATCGCGAGATCCTGTGCGCCCTCACGGCGCCTGATCCCGAACCCGGTGAGGAACGCCAGCCGCACCACACCTCCTTGGCACTCGGGGTCGCGGTGGGGTACTTCGCGCTCAATCCCGTCGCGGTGTATGCGGTGGCGTATCTCATCCAGCGCTCCATCCTGCTCGCGACGCTTTTCACGGTCGCCGCACTCTGGCTGTTCGCGCGAGGACTGCGCACCGGATGCCGGTGGCTGTACGTCCTCGCCTTGGTCTCCTATGCGCTGGCGCTTCTGTCGAAGGAGCATGCAGTGCTGGCGCCGCTCGCCGCTGTGCCGGTCTACATCGTCGTGGCGCGCCCTTCACGAAAGCGCCTCGCGATAGGGGCGGTCGCCACCGTGGCGCTCCTTGCAGCCGCGGCCGCCGCCCTGTGGACGCGATTCGGGTACATCCTCGGTACGCCGTTCGACGAATACTCGCGCGCGTACCTCGCGCAGCTGGCCGCGCTGAATCCGCAGGCGCCTCGCCTCGCGTGGCCGCTCAGCATCATCAATCAGTGCTGGCTCTTCTTCCAGTACGGCCTGCGTTGGTTCTTTCCGGTGGCCGACTGGATGTCGATCAGCATTCGTCCGCCATTCCCCGTGCAGTGGCTCACTTTCCCCCAGATTCTCGGCGTGCCGTTGTACCTCGCCGTCGTCGTGGGGGGATTTCGGCTGGTCGTGCGGCACCGCGACTGGCGCGCGCTCGTCGGCCTGTCGCTGCTGCTGCCCGCGCTCCTCTTCGGCACCGAGTTCATGACGGTGTGGGTCCAGGACCCGTTCGTGCTGTATCGCAGCTACCTCTGGGCGATCGGTGTTCCCGGCATCGTGTTCGTTTTCCTCCACGGCACTTCGCCCCGGGCACTCGCGGTGGTGGGCACGATCGTGGCGCTCCTGTTCGCCTGGCAGGCGATCGAGCGAGTCGTGTCGCTCGCCACGCCGGAGACCGCGTGGACCGACGCGATCAAGAAGCTTCCCGAAGATCCGCGTGCCGTTGGCCGGTGGTTTCCCTACCTCAACCGCGGCAGCTACTACGCCGATCACGACCGGTTCGAGCTCGCGATACGGGACTTCGAGATTTCCGCCACGCTCGGCGACCTCGGCATCGGCTCCTTCAATGTCGGCTCGATGCTCAACGCCACGGGCAAGCCGCAGCAGGCACTGCAGATGTTCGCCGCCGCCGAGAAGCAGGGCTACGACCTGTACAACATGCCTTTCCAGCGCGGTCTCGCCTACGCCAAGCTGGGGAAGATCGCCGAGGCCGAGCACGAGTTCACCGTCGCCATGGCGATGAATCCTCCCTCGCCCGCCCGCGAGATCCTGATGCTGCAACTCGGCCGCGCCGCTTTGCAGGCCGGACATCCGGATGCGGCGATTTCCAACCTGCAATCATTCCTCACCAAGGAGCCGCGTCACGGCGAGGCGCGCTACCTGCTCGCGATGGCCTACGTCGCCAAGCATGAGCCCGCGCGCGCGCTCGAGGTGATCGACGCGCTCGGCGTGGCCCCGGGCGGTGCGGCGCACTATGTGCGCGCCATCGCAGCCTACGGCCTGGGCCGCAAGGCCGAGGCGCTCCGCGAGATCGACGCCGCGATTGGGCTGGATCCGCGCAACGCCGTGCTGCGCGACTGGCAGGCGAAGATCAAGGCGATGCCGTAAGGATGGGTGCGTGGAATTGCACCGGCAACGTTGAACTCGTAGAGTCGCGGGCAGCTTCGTCGCGATCGGGAGGATCCATGGAACAGCACCGCACTGCGCAACTTCCACTCGCGGACCGCTTTGCCGCACAGCGCGCCTGGTTCGCGACGCGGGCCTCCGCCATCTTCCCGGTCGTTGTCCGGCCGGACGGCGACACCATCCTGGCTTTCCTCGATTATTGGCGCCTCAAGAACGGCCTCGAGGGCGTGATCGCCGGCATTCGCGTCAGGGATGAAGACGGCGGCATCGTGCTTCAGCACGCCGCACCGATATCCAAGGCCCACAACGAGATCTCCCTCGGCGCACTGCTGGGCCGGGACCACTTCGACGGCTCCGTCGAGTTCGAAGTCGTCGGCGGGCCGAACCTCGTCTTCAACTATGCCGCCGTCGTCGCATTCTATCGAAGCGGTCGGCGCTTCAGCGCCGTCCATGCGCCGGGACGCATCCGCAACGCCGACGAGCCGCGGCGGATGCGTCGTTCCGTCGAGACCAATTGGACCTGCCGGGTCGCCGAGGGGGTCACGCCGTTCTTCCATGTCTTCAACGGCCCGCGGGAGGGCGCCTTGGGCGAGCTCCGCGTCCAGGTGCGTCGCGCCGATGGTGCCGTCAAGGCAAGCCGCCGCTCGACGCTGGGTCTGGAGGCGCCGTTCGCCTCGAGGGTCGTGCGGCTCGACGAGATCTTCGCGCCCGAGGACCTTCCCGAGCGCGATGAGTTCGTGACCGTAGAGCTGCCCGACGAAGACTGCTTCCCGCGGCTGGTCGTGGGCAACTTCCACCGCGACGGGGATTTCCTCGAAGCAACCCACAGTTTCTATTGGAGCGAGGTCGACGATCGCCTGGTGCCGGGGCGTGATGCTCCGGAACTGTTGTCATTCATTCCGGCTTCGAACGTTCCCGAGCTGGACCTGGATCTGGTCTTCTACCCGACCAACTCGCCGGGAGAGGTCACAGCCACGCTGCGCGAGGCGTGCCACGGCGGGCGGCTCGAGAAGACGAGCCACTCCCACACCTGGCGAACGGGCGGGCCTGGGGCCAGCGTGTGGCGCCGGCAACTGGACGCGAGTACCGCCCTCCTTTCATTCGATCTCACCGAAGGCGATGTCCCCTCCCGCATCAATACGTCCTACCGATATTCGGTACGCGGTTCGCAGGCGCCGCTCGCCACCGATATCGCGACCGGCGCACACGCGTACGTCTATCCGCCCAAGCATTCGCATTGGGGGCATGGGCTGGTGAGCGATGCGTTCGAAACCGTCCTCCTGATTCGCAATATTGCCCATCGACGCCGCGATTCGGCCGCTACGCTGGCGCAGTTGCGGGTCTTCGACGCGCAGGGCCTGGATCGCACCGTGACGATGCGCGTCGAGCCGGAGTCTCCCGCTTTCATGCGCCTGCGCGACGTCGCCGGCGGTGGTCGCGACGAGCGCATCGTCTCCTGGCTCTTGCGTGCGGACCACCCCGACCTCGAAGCCTTCTGGATCACGTTCTCGCCGGAGGGCAGCATCTGCGGCGAGCACGCCTTCTAGCGTCGCGCTGCTAGCGCAGGATCTCCAACAGGAGGTGCACCTCCGAGGCGAGGCGCCGGCGGTCGATCTGGAGCTGCAGCGGATCGATCAGCGGGCGCATGCGCTCGGTCCACGCCTCGACCATCGCGCGCGTGCCGGGGTCGCGAGCGATCGAGACGGTTCCGGCGCGATAGAGGTCGAGCATGTCCGAGCCGAACCACCATTGCGCGCGCCGGCGCAGGCCGAAGACCTCCTCCATGTGCTCGAGGGAGCGGTCCGTGAACAGATGCGTATGGTCGCGTCCGAGATGGCGCGGGAAGACGCCCGGAAACGCCATTTCCAGGAACACGCACAGGCCGAAGAGCGGCACACAGAGAAACAGATAGCGCGATGCGGGGTTGTCCCGCAACGCCTGGAGAACGGCTCGCGGCTGCCGCAGGTGCTCGAGCACGCCGATCATGGATACCACCTCGGCGTCCACCTCGCGTGCCGCCTGCACCGTACCATCCAGGGAAATTCGCTGCAGCGCCGCCTCGCCGATCATGCTGTTCGCGAACTCCACCTGCGCAGGCGAAACCTCCAGGCCCCAGGAGCGGTCGAGGCCCGCGGCCCGAAATGCCGCCACGAGGTAACCGGATCCGGCGCCGAAATCGGCATATCGCAAGTCGGCGGGCGCCTCACCGGCGGCCGCCAGCGCCTCGACAAGGAAATCCACTTTGGGCCGGTAGACCGAGGCAACTCGGTAAGCGAAGCGTTCCGCGTTCCGGCTCGCATAATCCTCGCCATAGCGCTCGTCGAGGTAGATTGCGCGGCAGAAGGCTTCCGTATCTTCATGCAGCCCGTTCAGGTGCGTGCATGTCCCGCACGCGGCGTAGGGCGCGCCGTGCTTTATGAAGTCCGGGGACAATGGCAGCGGGGCCTCGCAGAGCTTGCATCGCTCCCGCCGGGGCTGCTCGCGATATAGCGCCGCTTGCCGCAGCGCTTCAGCCAGGTAGGCGTCGTTGTCCGCGTAGAAGCCCTGGCTCGCGCCGAGTATGCCCTCGGCACTCTTGCCGTACCTCTCCATCGGCCGACTCATCTCCTTCATGCGCCGTCGTGCCGATGCTCACGGCGGTGATTCACGTCCCGGCGACCGCTGCGGCGCGCCCGTACTTGTCGTCGAAGCGCACGATGTCGTCCTCGCCGACGTAATCCCCCGTCTGGACCTCGATGATGACCAGGGGCGCTTCGCCCGGGTTGTGCAGGCGGTGGCGCTGGCCGGCGGGGATGAAGGTCGATTCGTTCACATTGATGGTCAGCTCGCGCTCGCCGTTCACCACGCCCGCGACGCCGCTCAGCACCACCCAGTGCTCGCTGCGATGGCGGTGCATCTGCAAGCTGAGCATCCCTTCGGGCTTCACCTCGATGCGCTTGATCTTGAAGCCGGGCCCCTGCTCGATCACCGTGTAGGTGCCCCACGGGCGGTGCACGGTGCGGTGCAGGCGATGCGCCTCGTGTCCGCTGGCTTTCAGCTGCGCATAGATGTTCTTCACGTCCTGCGCGCGATCCCTGTGAGCGACGAGCAGGGCGTCTGCCGTATCGATCACGAGGAGATCGTCCACACCGACGAGCCCCACCAGGCGGTCGTCGGAGCGTACGTAGCAGCCGGAGGCGTCGTGGAACACCACGGCACCCTCCACGCGATTGCCCTTCGCATCGGCCTTCACGAGGTCGCTCACCGCGGTCCACGACCCGATGTCGCTCCAACCGATATCGCACGCCACCACGGAGACGCGGCGCGATTTTTCCATCACCGCATAGTCGATGGAGTTGTCGGGCACGTCCGCGAAGGTCTTCGCGTCGAGCTCCACCTGGGTCGCGCCGTCGGCCTGCCAGAGGCCCGATGCCGCCATGCAGCGTTCCACCGCCGCCACCACGTCGCCGCAGTGGGCACGCATCTCCTCGAGGATCGTGCCGGCGGTGAAGCAGAACATCCCGGAATTCCACAGGAAGCGGCCGGATTCGAGATAGCCGCGCGCGACCTCAAGCGAGGGCTTTTCCACGAAGCGCAGCACTTCGGTGCCCTGTGCCTCGACGTAGCCATAGCCGGTCTCCGGCGCCGTGGGCCGGATGCCGAATGTCACGAGGCGCCCCTGGCGCGCGAGCTGCGTCGCCTGCGCGACCGCGGCCGTGAACGCCGCCTCGTCGGTGATGAGGTGATCGGCGGGAAGCACTAGCATCACGGCTTCGCGGCCGTGGGAGCGCTCCACGTGCAGCGCGGCCGATGCGACGGCCGCCGCCGTTCCGCGGCCGAAGGGCTCGAGCAGGTACGCGGCCGAAACGCGGTCACCCACCACCTCGCGGAACTCGTCGCGGGTCTTGAAGAAGAACTCCCGGTTGGAGACGGTGACGACGTGGCTCGCGCCGGGGAGCTTCACGCCACGAAGAAACGCCTTCTGCAGCAGGCTCTGCCCATCGGCGAGGCGGATGAAGGGCTTGGGATGCAGCTCGCGCGAAACGGGCCAAAGCCGCGAACCCGCGCCACCGCACAGAATGGTGGGAATGAGGATCATGCGGTTTCGCGAACGATGCGATCTTTCATGGAATGGTCGTCTGTCTCCGGAAGCTTGCCGGGAAATACTGCCGCATATCGAGGCGTTCGTGAAAGAACTTCATGTTCGCCTCATGCTGCAATCCATCTTGTGCGCCAGTTCCCGGATCGGCAGGCCCAGTGCGCCGATGTCCCGCCCCTCGACCAGTGCTTGCATCAAGCCGACGATGTGCCCGGTCGCATCGCCGAGGTATTGGTAGTGCTGGCCCGCGAGGCGCAGCGCCGCGCGATGCGCGCGCTCATAATCCCCTGCGATCTCGCTCACGGCTGCAGCCAGGGCCTCGGGCCCGTCCACCACGGGCAAACCCACATCCTGAAGCCCGAGCGCCTCGACGAGGCCGCTGCCCGAAAACGCGATCACCGGCTTGCCGCGAGCCGCGGCATCGATCAGGCCCGCGGAAAAGCTGCCGAGGACGATATCGAATGCATCGACCACGTCCGGCAGCGGTGCGTCTGCTTCCAGCCAGCGAACGCGGGGAGCAAGCGTTTCGAGGTACTCGCGCGTCTCACCTCGGTCGAGGGGATGGAGCCGGACCGCGACCTTGTAATGCGGATTGCGGCTCAGGAAATGCGCAAGGCTCGACAGGTCCGCGAGCAGCGTGTCCTTGCGCGCGGGATGCAGGTATTGCCCCATCCAGAGCAGCCGCGGCGGCCCGTCCGGATCGCGCACGGGCGTCGCAGCGGATGGCGCGGGGTCCGCCAGATACGGTGAGCCGACCGCCACCGCACGGCACGAGCCATAGCGGATCGGCGCCGACGCGAGGTTGTCCAGCGAACGCTGCCCGAAGACGAACAGCCAGTCCACGTCGCACATGGAGAAATCCAGGTTCGGGAAGTAGATTGTATGCGCCATGTTCACGAGCTTCGCCCCCGATGCCTGCAGCGCTTCGTGCAGAAAGGGAGTGAGAAAAGTGTCATCCATGAACGTCACGACCAATCGCGGCCGGTACCGCGCCATCAGCCACGCGGCGTGAGCTGCCTGCAGGTGCCAGTGGCGCGGCACCTGTTTCCATCCATTCGCCGGCGCGGACAGCTTCCGGTCGGCAAGCAACTCCGACACGGTCGGCATGATCGCCTCCTCGACCGTGAGGCCGCGCTCGGCAAGTCCGCGCCGAATCCCGCCATGCCGCCTTCCCGCGGCCGCATGCGGCTGCAGCAGCAAGACGTCGACGGGCTCGGCGTGCGGCGCGGGGCGCGACAACCATCGGACCGGCAGCAACGTCTTGACGGCGAGCGCGCGCAGCCGCTTGCGGTGCGGATACCGGAAGGCCAGGTACCGGTCCAGCTCCCGGTAGTCGATCACGCGGTCTATGCGGACGCCCGGGAAGGCATCAGGCTTTCGAAGAGCTCGAGCAGTCTCTGCCCGGCCTTGCCGTCCAGGATGGCCTGCTCGCGCGCGAACTCGAGCTGCAGCTCGCGCAGGCGAGCGTAATGCCCGGGCTCCCGCGCGAGGCGCTCGATGGCGGCGACATACTCTTCCTGCCTCTCCAAGGTGACGACGCCGGGGACCTGCTTGAAGTCGTCGTAGTCGTACACGAAGACATCGTAGTTCACCACCGGCACGCCGCAGGAGATCGCGAGGCGGATGGTCGCCGAGCAGCACGCGACGTAGATGCACGACAGGGGGATCAGCTCCGCCACGCTGTGGCGCGACACGCGCAGGCGTCGGCCCTCGAGCACCCGCGCTTGCGCGGGCGTGATGCGCGGATGCAGGCTGACCACGATGTTGTATTCGTCGGCCAGCCTCTCCAGGGGCTCGACGAAGGCTGCGAGCAGCTCGAGATAGTCGCCGAACTGGCACAGCGGCCGCCCGTCCCCGGCCAATTGGTTCGGCGGCAGCGCGCAGAGGATCATCGGCCGCTCGGATGGAAGCGCGAGCTCGCGGTAAAGCGCGGCGCGGCGCGATTCGGCCTCGACCAGCGTGCGATGAAGGACATCGTCCGCGAGCGCGCCCGTGAAGCGGATCTTTGCCTCGGGGATGCCGGCTCTTCGATAGTAGCGCGCCATGAAAAGGCTTTCGGCGGCGATGGCGTCGGCCCGTCCGCTGTTGATGAGCCACGGTATGGGAGGGGCGACGCCGAGGGCCTCGTTGCTGAGAACCTGCTGCGGGGGCATCACCATGAGCTTCCCCTTGTGGCGGTAGCACCATTGCGGGAACAGCATGGCGACGATCCGGTTCATGAGGATCTCGGCGTCGTGCGAAGGAAGGCTCTTGAACGCCTCCGCCCACTCGAGCACGTTCACGATGGTGAACGGCACGATGACGGCCTTCCCGCCGCGGGCGTGGATCCCTTTCACGAACAGGTTGGTGAAGTAGTAGAAGTTGTCCTCGGGAAGGAGGACCAGGTCGATCGAGTTCTCCTCGAGGAGGCGCGGCACTATTCGCCAGACATAGTGCTGCGCGCGAATCTCGGGCGGGAGCGAATCGGGCGCGCGGCGGTACGCGATCGCGAATGCGGCGGTGAACGCCCGCCGGATGAGCGGCAGCAGGGGAATCGCCAGGATCCACAGGGTTTTCGCGACGGTTCCGGCAAGCATGACGATGGCACCGCGAACCGGCGCGGACAGCCGTTGAAGCCAACGGGCGTTCGCCAGGCTCGGAATGCGGTACATGAGCACGCGCCTCACGTGGGGAGCGGACCATTTCGCCAGGCGCCGAAGCGCGTCGCGCCCCGCACGCGAAATGGAAGCGCCGACATCGACTCCGAGCGTGCGACGCCCAAGGGCCACCAAGGACTTGAGCCCAGCCGCGAGGCGACGGGCGACGTCACGCAACTCCGAGGATGCGATTCCAAGCTCGCGACGCATCGCACGCGCCGCACGCAAGACCCCGGCAACGTGCGGTCTCACCGGCCGCGGGGTCGCTGCCGCCATCCACGAGGCGGCACGAGCGGCTGCACGACGGGCGGGCGCCGCGATGGCGCGCGCGGTCACCGCGGAAAGCTCACGGGCAAGCGCCACGCGCTCTCGCACGTACCTCGCCGCGGCCGCCACGGCGGCCAGGACGGCGAAGCGTCGCGGCGCCGGAGGGCGCGGCAGGTACGTGTACAGGTCGTCCGCGGCGATCACGCGAATGCCGCGGTCGGTGCAGCGCCTGATGTCCTCTTTCACGCCGGCATAGTTCGCCATGAAGAGGACGATGGGGCTGAAACCCGGCGCGTCCTGAAGCAATTCGGCGGCGCGGATCATCTCGCGGAAGTGCGTGGGAATCTGCACGAACAGGAGCGTGTTGGTCGGCGGTCCTGCGGCACCGGATTGCGCGGCATTTCCTGCTTCCACACCTGCCTCGCCCGCGAGACCGGTGAATGGCCGGTCGTGCGGCGCATTGGCGCGCGCCAACCTACTTCGCGCCCCCGTCACAATGCGCACGGTGAGATTGTCGCCTCCGAGCGCGTGGATTCCGGCGTGCTGGGTTTCGCCGGGTTCACCGCCTGCGGCAGTGTACTTGAGGTGATGCGGTTATAGGTGTCGTTGCCCGAATACACGGTGGTGATCAGGTGCGTTCCGAGGGTGCGGCTGTTCGTCCTGGAGCTCATGACGCCGTCTGCGCTCGACAAGCTGAAGGTGCAAGTCGCGGCCCGGCCCATCGTCTTGGGCGACAATCGACGTACGCCATCCCGGCGGATGCCCAGACCGTTGATTATCCCACCCTTCATGTCCCGGCTCTCTCTTCTCGTCTCCGCTCGCGACCCAGCGGCCGCTCTCCAGCTTGCCGCGTTCTGCTCCGCCGCGCGCGACGCTCCGATGCTCGCCGTGACCGTCGTCGCACAACCGCCGGCCGCAGGCATCCTCCGCGCCCGCGGGCTGGCAGTGCGCGAGGTCGCGCTGCCCTGCGCGCGGGCACGCGGTGGCGCGGAGGCAACCGCCCTGCTCGATGCCGCCGACGCCATCCTTGCTGAATCGTCACCCGATGTCCTGCTCTGCGGCCTTTCGTCCCCCTCCGAAGGGGGCATCGACGAGGCGCTCCTCGCGCGGCGTCGCGTGCCGGCCTTCGTCGTGCAGGACTTCTGGGGCGAGATGAACGACTTCTTTGGACGCGGCCCCGACGCGCTTTTCGTGCTCGACGAGGTCGCGGTCGAACTCAGCCGCAGGCGGCACGGCACAGCGGCGATCATGACGGGGTCGCCGCGGCATGGCGAGTACCAGGAAATCGATGCCATCGCGGCGCGGCGCTCGATCCACCAGCGCCACGGCATCAGTGCCACGGCCCGCGTGATCGGGCTCTTCGGACAGCACCTGCACGCCAAGCCCGGCTACCGGCGCACGCTCGAGGGTTGGGCCGGCGCGCTCCGGGGCCTGCCCGGCGACACGCGAATCGCCTATCGGCCCCATCCACGCGAGCTGCCGCAGGAGCGTGCCTGGATGCGCGAGTGGTTTCGCTCGATCGGCGTCCCGGTCGTGGTCCTGGAGCAATGCTCGACCGAGGAGGCGCTGGCCGCTTGCCATGCGGCCTGCACCGTCTTCTCGAACTGCGCCTATGACGCCGCCTACCTCAACTACTTCAGCGCCGGTCCGTTGGTCACTCCCGTGATGCTGCTTTTCGATGAGGAGATGGTCTCGTTCTATTCGAGCATTGCGAACTTCAGCGAGCTGCCCTATTTCTCGCGCAATCTCGTGCTGTCCGTGCGCGAGGCATCGGCGCTCGCGCCCGCCCTCCTCGACGCCACGCTCGGCGATGCCGGCTCGCGCGTCTGGCGCGCGGCGCGCGACGCGCTGCCGGACCCTGTCGGCGCCGTCGAACGGATGATCGCGGTGCTCGTGGCCGCCGCGCAGGGCGAAGTCCCGTCCTCCACGGCGCATTGCTGACGACCAAGCCGCAGCGAGGGACGCCGCGAAGCACTCAATCAGCAAGCGCTGATTCCAGGCGCTCCAGGCCCGGGCGCCATGCGGGGCTTGCGGCGAGGATCCACTCGAACTTGCCCCACTCCGCGCGCGCCGCATCGATATCGTCGGAAGGCGCGTCCGCGAGAAGGCCGAGCGCGAAGAGGCTGCGCCACCGGATCGCGTCAAAGAAGGCGCCGCGGGGCACTGCGAGGCGACCCGCGCCGGCACGATAGGCGGCGAGAAACCGCGCGGCCAGCGTTTCGGCTTGCGTGGCCCCGCGTGCGAAGCAGAACCGCTCGACGACCCACGAAAGGTCGATGACGGGACTTCCGGTCGAGTGAACGGCCTCCTCGAAGTCGAGCACTCCGGCGACTCGGCCCTGGGCGTCGAACAAGACGTTAGCGACGTGCAGATCGTTATGGATCGGCTGCGAGGGCGAACCCAGGTTCGCGCGCACCTCGTCGCAGCGCCGCAACACATCGTCAAGTGCCTCGCGAGAAGTCGCTGCCAGACGCGGGCAGCCCGAAAGCGCCTCGATGAGGGCGATTTCGTTGGTCGATGCGCCAGGTGAGCGTGCATCGCGAAGAAACCGGTGCAGGCGCGCGACCGTCGCGCCCAGCGAATCCATCTCGGTTCCGATCGCGGCGGAAAAGCCGCCTTCGATCCAATGCCCCAGGAAAAGCGTGTATTCCTCGTCGATGGCCCGGGGAGGACCTGCGGAATGCTGCGCCGGAATTCCGGCCGCGGCTGCCGCATCCGAAAGCCGTTGCGCTGCGGCGATTCGTGGCGCGTCGTGCGACCACACGACCTTGCCGATCAAGCGCAACCCACCGTGCGCGCGCGTGATTCGGTAATAACCCCGCGGGACCGGCCGCGAATGAACCGCTCGCTCGACCAAGGCGGCATTGGACACATGCGCTATGCGCAGTGCCCACTCGTCCGTGGCCTCGCGAAACTCGAGCGGGTGGGGAGCAAGTCCGACGTGGGCAGGCGCGTCAATCAAGGGGTAGCAGGTGCTCGGGCAACAGGGGCTCATCGCGGCCCACACCGTCTCGCAGCCGCCGGCCGGCCACCTCGTCCCAGGCCTCCACGGGAATGCCCAATGCAGGGAACGCGAATCGAACGGCGCCGCGATCGACGACGTCCCCAGGCTGGAGGTCGCGCGCCGCCACAAGGCCCATGCGGTCGGCGGGCCGCGGCCGGTTGTCGGGGAGCTCCCGGTCCGTCTTTCCCAGCGCGGCATGCGCCATCTCGATGAGCTCGCGCACGCGCCCGAGCTGCGAGGCGGGCAGGGCATGCGCGATATCGATGTCCGATGGGGTCGCGTCGGCGCATACGCCCTTTTCCAGCACGCTCGCGCCGAGCGCCACAGCGAGGAGCAGCATCTCCGTACCGACGTGATGGTCCGATAGGCCATAGGGAACATCGAAGCGCGATCCCAGCTCCGCCATCATCGCAAGATGGAAGGTCGAGGCGGGTGCCGGCGGTGCAGGCGGGCTGTGCTGGACCAGGAGGCGTTCGGCACCGGCCCCGCGAGCCCACGCCACGGCGCGCGCGATTTCCGCCATCGTCGAGCGGCCCGTATCGATGACCATCGGCCGGGCCGTCGACGCGACGGCGCGAATCAGCGGCGCATGGACGATGTTGCTGCTCGGGATCTTGATGGCCGCGGCGTCCATCTCATCGGCCAGCGCGATGCCCTCGTCGTCGTAGACGCTCACGACGAGGTCAAGGCCCTTGTCCCGCACGTGGCCGAATATCCGACGCAGGCTGTCGATGCCGACGACATGCCGGTCAATGATGTGCCGGTACCGCTCCGACACCATGCCCTGGCCCGGCACGAAGAACTCGGTCCGCGCCTCGGTATCGAGGCACATGCCCGCATCGTGGAGCGCCGCCGCCTTGACGACGCCGAGGCCCGCAGCCTTGATCTGCTCGACGAGCTGCACGGCGCGGTCGACGTCACCCTTGAAGTACACATCGATATCAGGCCAGAACGCCGGCGGCCCGCCGCCACCGACTTCCTTCGTGCCGATGTAGAACTTCTTCATCCGGCTATCGAACAGCACCCACCGAGATGACCAGGCTGTCGAAGGGCAACGGCATGATCCCGTTGCGCAGGGTGCGCCGCCCGTCCGCTTCGATCTGCGTCCACGAGCGTATTGGGTCTTCGCGCGGCGCGAGATCAAAGGGCAGGGTAAAGGGCACGAACTCGTGCCCCGCCACGCGTGGGTGCGTCGCCAGGAAACTCGCCACGGACATGCGGGAGAATAGGTTGTATCCCGGATGCCACGCGTCGCCGAACCGCGAGCCGAGGCGCCAGTGGATCTGCGCGTCAACCGGGTACGGGTTGAACAGGCCGGTCACGATGACCGTCGCACCTTCGCGAGCCACGCGCAGGCACTCCGAGAACGACGGCCGGAAGTCCTCGAAGATGGAGTGCGTGCCCGTCATGGTGACGACGTCGAAAGCCCGGTCCGCGATGGCGCTCATGCCATTGGCGTCGCCCTGGATGAATATCGCTTCGGGACACGCCGCTCGCGCCGCCTCGACGAGCCGCGGGTCGTGCTCGAGGCCGGTAACCCGCGCAGAGGGAAACCGGCTCAGCGCGTAGCGTGCGAAGGCGCCGGCGGCAGCGCCGACGTCCAGCAAGTCCCGAGGCGCGTCGGCACCTCTGCGGGCTCCGATCAGGTCGCCGATCCGCACGAACATGAACTTGGGTTCGGCCCCTCCCGTATCCCGGTAGACGTCCGTGCGGGAATACTCGGCGCGCCGGCCTGTCATGCTCGCCCGTGCCTGGCGCCAGCGGCGACCAGCGATCGGACCAGCTCGCGCAGGCGCTCGAAATTGCGCCCGTCGAGCTGGCCCCAGTCGGCGGACGCGGACGACTGGACCAGCGCGGCCTGGTGGTATTCATCGTCGTCCGTGAGTCGCGACACCGCGTCCTTGAAAGCGTCCGACCGCGTCACGGTCATCACGCCGGGAACGCCCTCATACGTTGGCAGGGCGAAACCGTAGATGTCGTAGTTCACGACCGGTTTGCCGGCGGCGATCGCCCAGCGGATGGTGGTCGAAGACACGGTAAGGAAGATGTCGTGCTGGCCGATCAGCTCGACCACCCAGCGGTCCGAGATCCGCGCCCCGGTGGCCCGGACGGCCGCGACGGCCTCGGGCGTGCTGTTGGGGTGCATCGATATCGTGAGCTCGGCGCCGGCGAGACTTGCGCAGTGCTCCACGACGACACGGCAGAAATCCTCGTAACTGGCGAACTCGCGGCCCTCGACACCGACATCGAAATAGCTGGGCGGCATGGACAACAGGATGGAGGTGCGGCCTGCGCGGATCTTGCGCCGATTCCTGAAGGCGTCGAGATACGCGGGGTTCTCGCTCATTGCGTCCACCACGGCGTCGCAAAAGAGCGTTCCGACGTCGGTGAGTTTCGCCTCGGGGATGTGTTCACGCAGATAGTGGCGGCGCATCGCCGGCGACTCGACGGCAATCAGGTTCGCGTTTCCGCCCTGCACGGCCCAAGGCAGCGGCTGGTCCAGGCCCTCGAGCAACCGCGCGGCGACGAACTCGGCGGGAAAGACGAGCACATCTCCGTACGGTCGCCGCCGCACCCACGCGGGCGCGCGCTTGCGCACGAACTCCCCCACCGGGCCCTCCGGAACGTAATTCACCGCGCCTTCGCGATGCTTGTCGTCAAGGAAGTTGTCGTAGTCGTGGCCCTCGCCGACGCCATACGGTGTCACCAGAGCCGGGATGCCGCGCCGGCGCGCGGCGGCGATGAGCGCGCCGTCTCCTCCGATCCCGTCCTCGCCGACGATCACGAGGCTCGCCGCGCTTTCCTCGAGGATATGCAACGATGAAGCAAGCTGCCGGCGCACGATGATGCGGTAAGGATGGTCTGCGGCGAGCAACTCCGCGGTGCCATCGCTCACCGTCGGTGGACCCGGCTCAAGCTCGGCCGAAAGCAGCTCGTGATCGAAGAACCGGCACTGCATCGCGGCCGCCGCGTCGCGGATGGCCGCCTGCGCCGGGCCGGGCGGGCCGAAATAGACGATGCCGACGTCCTCACCGTGCTCGCGAAAGCGCGCCGCGATCCTGCCCAGGAACGTCCACTGCGACATCGAGTAGACCGCCACGAGTATCGACAGGTTCGCAGGCCGCGCGGCCACGTGCGCGTCGTCTGCAACAGGAGCGAGCTGGAGCGCCTTCACGCGGTGGACCTCGCTCGGCCCGGATTCGCGCATTTTCATCGTCCAGGTGAATGACGGGATGAGCGGCGCCTCCGGCGCGTGCGGCAATCCCGGCCCGCGCATGCCCGCATCCACCAGGACGATGTCGATGGAATCCGGCGCCGCACACGATTCCGACAACTCTGAAAGATCCGACACTACCACGCCGGCTTTGAAGGCGCCCGCATTGAAGAATGGCGCGGGTATCCGGCAGATGATTTCGGCGGGCGAGTCTCCCACCGGGTCCCGGCGCAGCTCAATCGCAGTCGACGACGAGAGCAGCGCGCGGCCCGAGGAAGCCGCAATATCGAGTCGAACCTGGCAGCCCGCGACCGATGGGGCATGCGTCAACCAGACGCCGAGGCAAACATCCTGCAAGGTGGAGAACTCCCGCGCGACCGACCCGTCCGGCAAGAGCGCGGCAAATCGACGGATCGCCAGGCGCCCCGAGGGCGTCTTGGGGGCCTCGGCCGCCGTCCACACGCGCTCGCTGCGTGCCTGGCCCTGCAGTGAATAGTCCGCGATCGCCGTGGTTACCGACTGCAGGCCCGATCCAATGACGATCTCCTCGTTGCGCCGCGCAGCCTCCGCGGGCTTTGCCAGCTTCTCGTGCGAGACGATGCGGCCGTGCGACAGCTCGAGCGCGCTCGAGCAGAGCTTCCTCACGGCATCCATGTCGTGGCTCACGAAGAGAAGCGTGCGTCCCGAGTTGCCAATGGCGAGCATGCGGTCGAGGCACTTCTTCTGGAAGCCCGCGTCGCCGACGGCGAGCACCTCGTCGACCACGAGGATTTCGGAGTCGAGGTGCGCCGCCACCGAGAAGGCGAGGCGCATGTACATGCCCGACGAGTAGCGCTTGATGGGCGTGTCGATCTGCACTCCCAGCTCCGAGAAGTCGACGATCTCGTCGAACACGGAGCGGATCTGGCGGTCGGTGAGGCCGTTGATCTTCGCGTTGAGGTGGACATTCTCGCGCCCGGTCAAGTCGGGATGGAAGCCGGTGCCGATCTCGAGCAGGCTGATGAGGCGGCCGCGGAAACTGAACTCGCCCTGCGTGGGGCTCGTGATGCGCGACAGGATCTTCAACAGCGTGCTCTTGCCCGAGCCGTTGCGCCCGATGATGCCGATTCGCTGGCCCTGCTCGACGCGGAACGAGACGTCGCGCAGCGCCCAGAAGTGGCCCGGCGGCGCGCCCTCGAACTGCGCCTCCGACAGCACCATGTGCTCGCTCTGGATCTCCAGGGGCCGCGCCGGGATGCGCGCGGGAAGGAAGCGCTTCGAGCGCCCGCCCGTGAGCCTCTCGGCCGCGGCCAGCATGGCGTCGGTCACGACCTCGTAGGCGCTGTCGAACTTCTGCGATGGCCCGCGGCCGACGCGGTACATCTTCGCGAGCCCGTTCACCTGGATCGACCACGTCATAGCACGTCGACCATGCTCTTCTCTTTGCGCATGAAGACGTAGGCGCCCCACGCGAGCACCGCCACCGACAGCACGACGGCGAGCACGAGGCCGGCCCAGTCGATCGGGTACCCGTTCAGGAGCGAACGGTACGTGGTGATGATCGCCGAGAGCGGGTTCACCTTGTAGAGCCAGCGCACCCACTCCGGAGCCGCGGAGATGGGATAGACGATGGGGCTCGCGAAGTAATAGAGCTGGATCGCGAGCGGCACGCCGTGGCGCACGTCGCGGTACTGCGCGTTGTAGGGCGCAAGGAGCAGGCCGAGACCGAGCGCCCAGGCCATCTGCAGCGCGAGCAGCAACGGCATGGCGAGGAGGAAGCCCGCCGTGAGCAGCCCGAAGTGGATCGCGAAGATCACCGCGACCGCATAGCCCACCAGGAAGTCGATCGACCCGTTGATCGCGTAGGAGGCCGCCATCACCAGGCGCGGGAAGTAGATCTTGTTGAAGAGGCTCGCGTTGGCCTCGAGCGAGGAGAGCGACTGGTAGAAGACGGTGGTGAACGCGAACCACGGCACGATCGCCACGAGATAGAAGAGGAGGTAGGGCAGGCCGTCCGATGGAATCTGGATGATGAGCCCGAAGACGAAGGTCATCACGCCCACGGTGATGAGCGGCGTCGCCACCACCCAGATGGGACCGAACACCGTCTGCGCGTACTTGACCTTGAGGTCCTTCACCGAGAACGCCCAGATGAGCGCGCGGTACTGCCACAGCTCCTCGAGGAGGCTCGGGATGCTGGCGGCCCTGCCGCCCTTGACGGTGGTGATCCGCATGGCGCTCAGCGCGTGCCCGCGCGGATGCGCAGGTACCAAGGCAGCATCTCGAGCTGTTCGGCGATGGTGGGCAGGATCGCGTCGCCGCCGGCGAGGAACGCCTCCACCTCGCGATGCAGCCCGGGCTTGAACTCGCGGTCGAGCGCGTCGTCGATCTCGACGAAATCGAGCGCGACGCTGCCGATCTTCTGCACCTGCAGCTTCTCGAGCGGCCGGAACACGAGCCGGTGCTTGCGCGTGAAGAGCTCCAGCACCCAGCGTCCCGGCGCCTCCCAGTTCGCCGCGTACGAGAAGAGCGCGCCGCCCTCGCTTCGGCCCGCGCCCGTGAACACTGCCGCGGCCGGGTGCCA
>Ga0105245_10001379_pt1 | contig 21999 bp, 20 predicted proteins | sample KBSM54metaG_FD_81523 | JGI IMG/M metagenome (GOLD analysis project Ga0105245, IMG submission 81523) | Miscanthus rhizosphere microbial communities from Kellogg Biological Station, Michigan, USA - KBS M5-4 metaG | ecosystem: Host-associated > Plants > Roots > Rhizosphere > Soil | place...
GAGCCGAGCAGCCCGAGCTCCTCGCCGCCCCACCAGACGAACCTGAGCCGATTCGCGGGACGCGACCCGGCCAGCGACTCCGCGACCTCGAGCACGAGGGCGGAGCCGCTGCCGTTGTCGTTCAACCCGGGCCCGCGGTCGACGCTGTCGAGATGCGCGCCGGCCACGACGAGGTTCGCGGCGTTGCCAGTGCGGCTCTCGGCGATCACGTTCCGTGTCCGTCGCGTCTCGGCGATCACGTCGGCGCGCAGGGTCACCGTGATGCCCGTCGATCCCGCGAAACGACCGTTGCGAAGGGCATCCCCGACCTCCGCGCTCGCGGCGAGCGCGGGGATCGAAACCTGCGGCGAGCCGAGTGTCGCCTGGAAGAGCCCCCGCCGGCCGGGATTTCCCTCGTTCATCACGACCGCGGCGGCCGCCCCCGCGCCGGCTGCGTTCTCGACCTTCTGACGGAAGAAGCACCCGCCGCGCTGGAGGAGCGCGACCGCGCCGCGCGGGAAGGACGCGAAGTCGGCGGCCTCGCAGCCGCTCGTGGACGCGTTCGCGGAGGGGCTCGGCAGGAGCAGGTCGACGGCGACGACGGGCGCCTCGACCGCGCCGCTTCCGGAGTAGAGAAGCGTGCCGAAGTCGCGGTTCGCACGGAAGCGCTCCATCCCCGCTGCGCGGAGGACGGGCGCCGAGCGGTCGGCCACGAAGGGGAACTTGAACTGCTGGAAGCGGACGCGATAGCCGGCCGCGCGCATCCGCTGCGCGACGTACCGGGCGGACGCGTCGTAGCCGGCTGTGCCGGCGAAGCGATTGCCGCCGTTGCGAGTTGCGATCTGCTGGAGCGCGAGGAGGTGCTCGCGGATGCCCGCAGCCGTGATCGGCGGGGACGGCCGGCGGCTCGACGCCGCAGGCGCAGCCGCGGTCGATGCGGCGGCGGCGACCATGACGAGGGCGGCGGCCGCGATGGCGAACGATGTCGGGCGGCGGCGCATGGTCAACCGATGAGACGGTCTGACGGCGCCTCGGTCAGTGCGCCGTGTAAGAACCGGTCCGCGGCCCAGCCGTCGAGCACCGCAGTCTCGGCGTGTGCCCAGCCCGGATGCGCCGGGCGCTCGCGTTCGAGATAGCCCGAGGTGATGGCCTCCCGCGCAGCGACGCGCGCGAGGATCGTCTCGACGGGCGCGAGGAGCACGTTCGCGACCGCGATGTCGGCAACGGGAAGCGGCTCGCTCAGCGCGTCGAGGACCTGTGCCTCGACGGTGACGCCGTTGGCCGCTGCGTTCGCGATGGTCGTCTCGACGGCCACGGGGTCGACGTCGACGCACGTGATCGGATCGAAGCCGAGGCGCGCCGCCGCGATCGCAAGCACGCCGGAGCCGGACCCGACGTCGAGCAGGGAACCCGTCGGCGTGATCCGCGCGAGAAGCTCGATGCAGAGCCGGGTCGTCGGGTGCGCGCCCGTCCCGAACGCGCGACCAGGGTCGATCACGACTGCGAGCGCGCCGTCGGGCGGCGTTTCCCACGGCGGGCCGAGCCAGACCCCGGCGACCTCGACGGGACGGTGGAACGCGCGCCACGCCTCCTCCCAGCCGTCCTCGACGGGCTCGACGGCAGCGTCGGGTAGCTGCTCGCGCAGCCGGTCGAGCTCCGCCGTTTCGACGTAGACGGCGAGCTCCGTCGTGCCCGTCACGTCCCGCTCCTCGAACCCGTCGGGCGCCAACTCGAGGAAGGTCGCCCGCAGCTCCTCCAGTCGACCGTGGCGTCCCCGGAGCGAGACACGCCAGAGCGACGTCACGGGAGCCGATGCGCCGGGCTCACCGGAACGCGCTCTTGAGCTTCCCGATGAACCCGTCGTCGGCGCCGCGGTAGGCGCTCTCTCCGAGCCCCTTCTCCAGCCGGAGCAGCTCTGCGCGTTGCTCGCCGGTCAGGTTCGTCGGGACGCGAACGCCGACGGCCACGTGGAGGTCTCCGCGGCGGCCGGTCTCGAGGGACGGCAGTCCACGGCCCTTCACCGTGTGCACCGACCCCGGCTGTGTTCCTGGCGCGAGCTCGACCTCGACAGGGCCCTCGGGCGTCGGCACCGCCACGGTCGTCCCGAGCGCGGCGCCCGTGATCGTCACCGAGGTCCGCACGACGAGATCGTCGCCGTCGCGCTCGACCCCCTCGAGTGGCCGCACCCGCACCGTGACGTAGACATCGCCCGGCGGCCCGCCGAGCACGCCCGCGTGCCCGGCGCCGCGCACCCGGATCCGCTGCCCGTCGTGGATCCCGGCCGGCACCTCGAGCTCGAGCGGGACGTCCTCGATCGTGCGGCCGTCTCCGCCGCAGCGCTCGCACGGCGTCTCGACGATCGTCCCTGCGCCGTCGCAGCGCGGGCACGTCCCCGAGCGGACCATCTGGCCGAGGATCGTGCGTGAGACCTGCTGCACCCGGCCGACGCCCGCACACGCGGAGCAGGTGACGGGAGACGTGCCGGGCGCCGCGCCGGTGCCGCCGCACGGCTCGCACGTACGGGCGGCGGGCACCCGGACGTCGAGCGTCGTGCCCGTGATCACGTCTCCGAGGTCGATCTCGACCTGGGCGACGAGGTCCGGCCCTCGCGCAGGACCACGCGTGGCCTGACCCGCGGTGCCGAACAGCGTCTCGCCGAAGAACGCGGCGAAGACGTCGGAGAGGCTGCCGAAGTCCGTCATCGGCGCGAAGCCGCCGCTTCGCACGCCCGCGTGCCCGAAGCGGTCGTACAGTCGGCGGCGCTCCGGGTCTGCGAGCACCTCGTACGCCTCCGCGACGGCACGGAAGCGCGGGCCGGCGTCGGGGTCGTCGCTCACATCGGGGTGGAGCTCGCGTGCGAGCCGTCGGAAGGCGCGCTTGATCTCGGCATGACTCGCGCCGCGTGAGACGCCCAGCAGCTCGTAGTAGTCCTGCTCCGTCGTCGCCATCACTGGCTCCCGTAGACGTCGTCGACGAGCCGCGAGAGCTCGAAGGCCGCGGCGCGCACGGAGCGGATCGCCTTCTCGTAGTCCATGCGGAGCGGGCCGAGGAGGCCGACGGCTCCGAGCGAGCGGTTCGCGAGACCGTACGTCGCCCCGACGTAGGCGGCGCCGCGAAGCTCCTCGCCCTCGAGCTGCGGGCCGACGCGCACCACAGGACGCTTCGGATCGAGCGCGTCCTGGAGGAGCGAGAGCACCGCCGCTCGGCGCTCGAGCACCTCGAGCAGCCGCTGGCAGGCCTCGAGCTCGGCGCCGTGCACCTCGCCGAGCAGCCCCGCGGCGCCACCCACGTACAGATCGGTTGCGTCGGCGACGAGCTCGTCGAAGGCGGGCCGGACCGTCTCGAGGAAGAGGCGCTCGCGCGCCGTAAGCGCCGGGTCCTCGAACGCGCGGCGGACGACCGTCGGGCTCGGCCGCTTCCCGACGACCGTCTCGTCGAGGTACGAGGCCGCCCACTCGACCAGACCCGGGTCGACCTGCTCCTCGAGCTCGAAGACCCGCTTCGACACACTGCCCGAGGCGGTGATCACGACGATGATCACGACGCGGGGCTGGAGCTGCAGCACCTCGACGTGGCGGACCGCGGCGGCCTCGAGCGACGGCGCGGACACGACGGCGAGCAGGTGGGTCGCCTCGGAGAGCGCATCGGTCGTCTGCCGGAGGGCCTCTTCGAGCTCGTTCCGCATCGCGCGGAGATCGACGCTGAACGGCCCCGGTCGACCTTCGACCGCGACGACCAGCTCCTCCGTGTAGATGCGGTAGCCGTTCTCGGTCGGGACGCGCCCCGCCGAGGTGTGCGGGTGCGTGAGGAGGCCGAGCGCCTCGAGCTCGGACAGCTCGCTCCGCACGGTCGACGAGGACACGTCGAGCCCCGGGCGCTCGACGAGCACCTTCGACCCGACGGGCTGCCCGGTCGCGACGTACTCCTCGACGACCCGTCGCAGGATCTCGCGCTTGCGCGCCGTCAACTCCATACCGCTCATCGTACGGTCGCCTCCCGCCGAAGCGCCCTCGTGGTTAGTGCTCCTCGAGTCCCCGGAGCTTCGCGCCGAGCGCCGCATAGAACAGCGCGTAGCCGGTGCACCACGCGAGCGCGAACGCGATCGACCAGCCGAGCGGCCGCCCGTGCGCGAGGGGGTCGAGCGCGGCTCGGGCGAGCTGGCCGACGACCCTCGTCGGCTCGGTGAAGACGTCCCACGAGTTCCAGCGCTGGAAGCGGCCGAGATAGACCCCGACGCCGCTCGCGGCGAGCGCACCGAACGCGAGCGCCCATCCCGCGAGGCGGCCGAGCCGGTGGACGACCACCGCCTGCACGAGGTAGAGCGAGAGGAACCCGAGCACGAGCCCGATCGCGGCCGCCGCGCAGATCAGCACGGGGTCGAACCAGTGCGTGCCGCTGTCGTAGTGGCCCAGCCATTTCAGATCGGTGACGATGTACGGCGCGTTCGGCAGGAACAGCAGCCACCCGAGGCCAACGGTCGCGAGCGTGCCCGCCGTCCAACCACGCCGTGCGCCGTCGTAGACGACGAGAGCGAGCACCAGCGGGATCCAGGCGAGGAACAGGTTCCACACGAGATTCGTCGTCTCGAGGCTCTCCAGGTAGACCACGCGCGCGGTCACGCCCACCGTCACAGCGGCGCTGGCCGCGAGCAGCGCCTCGAGCACGAGCAGCCGGCGTCGACTCGCTCCGTCACGTGCTCTGACCATCGTGCCCATGGACCGATGGTACCGGCGACGACTCGTGTCATCCCCTCCGGAACCGCTCAGGCGGACAGGAGCTCTGCGGTGACCGCGCCGCCGAGCAGGCGGCCACGAGGGCTGAGCCGGATCCCGCCCGCGACTCGCTCCACGAGGTGTCGCTCCACGAGCCGCGCCAAAGCGCCACCGTCCACCACCGGCTCGAGCCCGCCGAGCCGAAGCGGCTCGTCGAGCCGCAGCCCGAGCATGAGCAGCTCGACGGCCCGCGTCTCGGCATCGAGCACCTCGAGCTCGCGCGGAGGGGACTCACCCCCCGCGAGCGCCGCGACGTAGCGCCCGAGGGAGGGCAGGTTGCGCCGACGCTCGCCGCCGAGCGTCGACACGGCGCCGATCCCGACGCCGAGGTAGTCGTGCCCGCGCCAGATCCCTAGGTTGTGCCGTGCGCGGAGCTCGCGGCCGTTGTCGCCGCCGCGGCCGCGGCAGAAGTTGGCCGTCTCGTACCAGCGGTAGCCGGCGCCGGTCAGCGTCTCCACGACCTGCTCGAAGTAGCCCTCCATCGCCTCCGCCTGACGCTGGAGCTCCTCTCCGTGCGCATGGGTGAATCGCGTCCCCGGCTTCGCCTCGAGCTCGTAGCAGGAGAGGTGCTCGGGCTCGAGCGCGAGGGCGTCCGCGAGGTCCGCCTCGAGGTCGGAGGCGCTCTGGCCCGGGATCCCGTAGACGAGATCGAGCGAGATGTTGTCGAAACCGGCATCACGTAGAGTGTGCACGGCCCGTCGGACGTCGTCCGGACCGGCAACGCGCTCGAGCACCTCGAGCAGACGCGGCCGGAACGACTGCGCCCCGAGCGAGACCCGGTTTACGCCGTGCGCGCCGAGCAGCGCGGCCAGCGCCGGCGTGACGGTCTCGGGGTTCGCCTCGACCGTCAGCTCCTCGACCACCGGGAGCGAGCTCAGGATCCGCTCGAGCGCCGCCGTCTCCGTGAAGGTCGGCGTGCCGCCGCCGAGGAAGGCCGTCTCCACCCGCTCCGCAAGCCGCCACCGCTCCTGCTCGAACTCGGTGAGGAGGGCATCGACGTACGCGGCGTGCTCCCCACGACGGCCGACCACCGTCACGAAGTCGCAGTAGCCGCAGCGATGGGCGCAGAAGGGCAGGTGGACGTAGAGATGCCGCACGAGGCCGGAGCGCCTCACTTCCGCTTCTCCCCGTCGAGGTTCAGCACCGCGAGAAATGCCTCCTGCGGCACCTCGACGCCGGCGACCTGTTTCATCCGCTTCTTGCCCTTCTTCTGCTTCTCGAGCAGCTTGCGCTTGCGCGTGATGTCGCCGCCGTAGCACTTCGCGAGCACGTCCTTCCGCTTGGCCTTGACCGTCTCGCGCGCGATCACGCGCGAGCCGATCGCGGCCTGGATCGCGACGTCGAACATCTGCCGGGGGATCTCCTCCCGCAGCCGCTCGACGAGGAGCTTCCCGCGCTCGTAGGCCGCGTCGCGATGGACGATCAGCGACAGCGCATCGACCTGCTCTCCCGCGACGAGCACGTCGACCCGGGTGACGTCGCCGTCCCGGAACCCGGCCAGGTCGTAGTCGAAGCTCGCGTAGCCGCGGGTTCGCGACTTGAGCTGGTCGTAGAAGTCGATCACGATCTCGCCGAGGGGCAGGTCGTACGTCAGCAGGACGCGGCTCTCCGAGAGGTACTCCATGTGGTCGAAGCGGCCGCGCCGCTCCGTGCAGAGCTCCATCGCCGAGCCGACGTAGTCCTTCGGCACGATCACCTGCGCACGCACGTAGGGCTCCTGCACCTCGTCGACCTCGCGCGGCATCTCGGCCGGGTTGTGCACCTCGAGCCACTCGCCGTTCCGCTCCTTCACCTGGTACGCGACGGTCGGCGCGGTCACGAGCAGGTCGAGGTCGAACTCGCGCTCGAGCCGCTCGCGGACGATCTCCATGTGCAGGAGCCCGAGAAAGCCGCAGCGGAAGCCGAAGCCGAGCGCCTGCGACGTCTCGGGCTCGTAGAAGAGCGCGCCGTCGTTCAGCTTCAGCCTCTCGAGCGCGTCGCGCAGCTCGGGGTAGTCGTCGGAGTCCGACGGGAAGAGCCCCGCGAACACCATCGGCTTGACGTCCTTGTAGCCGGGGAGCGGTGTCGTGGCGCCGCCCTTCCGCAGCGTAAGCGTGTCGCCCACGCGCAGCCGTGAGACGTCCTTGAGGCCGGTCACGACATAGCCGACCTCCCCCGCGCCGAGTGTCTCGACCGGCATCCGGCCGGGCGCCATGAAGCCCAGCTCCTCCGCCTCGAAGTCGGTACCGGTCGCCATCGCGCGCAGCGCCGCTCCCGTGGGCAGCGTGCCGTCGACGACGCGCACGAACGCGATCACGCCGCGGTACTGGTCGTACGAGGAGTCGAAGACGAGCGCCCGCGGCGGCGCGTCGACCGCGCCGTCCGGCGGTGGGATCCGCTCGACGATCGCGTCGAGCACCTGCTCGACGTTGAGGCCGGTCTTCGCCGAGATCCGGACGACGTCCTCGGGCGAGCCGCCGAGCAGCTCGCAAACCTCTGCGGCGGTGCCGTCGGGGTCGGCCGAGGGAAGGTCGACCTTGTTCACGACCGGCACGATCTCGAGGTCGTTCTCGATGGCGAGGTACGCGTTCGCGAGGGTCTGGGCCTCGATCCCCTGTGCGGCGTCGACGACGAGCAGCGCGCCCTCGCACGCCTGGAGCGAGCGCGAGACCTCGTACGTGAAGTCCACGTGCCCCGGCGTGTCGATCAGGTTGAGCTCGTGCCCCTTCCACTGGACGCGGACCGCCTGCGCCTTGATCGTGATCCCGCGCTCCCGCTCGAGCTCCATCGAGTCGAGCAGCTGATCGCGCATCTCGCGCTCGGAGACGGTCTCGGTCAGCTGCAGGACGCGGTCGGCCAACGTCGACTTGCCATGGTCGATGTGGGCGATGATCGAGAAGTTGCGGATCCGGCTCTGGTCCATGGCTGATCGGCGTCGATCGTAGCCGTGGCGCCGTTTTTCCCGGATTCGGCGCGCTACTCCGGCTTGCCGGTCATCGCCCACACCGCGACGACGTAGGCGAGGACGAGGACGAGTGAGATGACCATCGTCGCTCGCAGCAGCCCCACGCCTCCGTTGCCGCGGTTCAGCCGGTGGACACCGACCCCGCCGAGCACGAGCGAGAGAAGGAAGAGCAGCCCGCCCCAGTCCGCGACGACGAAGCCGATCCCAAGCCACGAGGGCTCACCGAACCGCTCGGAGACATCGTCCCAGTGCTGCAACTGATAGAGCCATTCGCCGGCAAGCCGCATCAGGATCAGCCCGGGGAGGCCGACGACGAGCAGGGAGAAGTACCCCAGCCGAAGCAGTCGCGCGTCGCCGCGCGCCAGCAGGAGCGACGTCGAGCTCGCCAGCAGCGCACCGAAGACGACGGTCGCGCCGACCAGGTGGAGGAGGAGGGCGAAGTCCTGCTCTCCGGGCCGGATAGCGGCAAGCATGTCAGGCACCGGGCTTCCAGATCATGTCGATCACGATCAGCACGATCGCCAGGACCCGACGGCACGAAAGACGAGACCGGTCGTCGCGCGATTCGAGGCAGTGACGGCGGGACTCGGTGAGGCCCAGTCGGCTGCGGGGAGCGCCGTCGCCTGCTCGACGCCTTTCGCGTACTCGACGAAGGAGCGCCACAGCGCGAGGGTGGCGACGATCCAGAGGACGATGGCGGCGATCACCCACCCGTCCCACACGTGGAAGGCATCACGCAGGATCGCGAGCCAGATCCCGAACGCGATCGCGCCCACGAGCCCGACGGCGGTCGTGACCGTCCCGACCATCGCGACCCGGTTGAAGCCGAGCGTGGTCGCGACGGTGTCGACCGACCGCAACGCCACGATGACGATCCACGACATCACGAGCGAGCCGACGAGCGTTGCCGCGCTGAGGAGGTGAAGCGCGAAGATCCAGTCCTCGAACGTCATGACGCGCTCCCGTCGGCGCGACCCCACCTCGATACTCGGCACCGGTAGCGCGCGAAGAGCTGCGATCCGCAGTGCTTGAGCGTGAGCAGGCCGCAGCGGGCCGTGATGGCCGGCAGGAGCTGGACGCCGTGGACGAGCGCGGGCCGCGAATCGCTCTCCGAGCGGCCGGCCAGGAGCGGTGAAATCGTCAGGAAGAGCTCGTCGACGAGACCGGCCCCGAGGAGAGCGCCGAACGCCCTCGGTCCCCCTTCGGAAAGGATCAGGTCGTGCCCGCGGGAGCGCAGGGCCGCGACGGCGGCAGCGGGATCGAGGCGCGGCTCCGGCCCGATCGTCACCGTCTCGGACGCGCCGGGAAGCTTATTGCGCAGGCGCGCGGCCCCCACCTCGCTCGTCAGCACGAGCGCGCCGGCTTCGAGCGCGGGATGCCCCGGATCGATGGCGCCGTGGCCGCTGAGGACCGCGACGGTCGGCCGCGGAGGGCGCTCGCGCGTGCGACGCAGCTCTCCGTAGAGCGCGGCCGCAGGTGGATGAGCCTGTTCGGGTGTCCAGAGGGTGCCGGGGGCGTCGCGCATCGTCTTCGCGCCGACGAGCACCGCGTCCGCGCACGCCCGCAGAAGCCCCATCAAGAACCGGTCGGCGGCGCTGTAGTCGCTGATGATCCGGTTCGAGTGACGCTGGCCGGGGAGCGCGACGACGCCGTCCAGGGTCGCGACGAAGTTCGCATACACGCGTGGCTCGACGAACCCGAGTGGCCCGCCGTACGCCTCTGAGAGCGCGGCCGGCACGTCGAACGCGGGCAGGCCCTTGTGCTCGTAGAGCGGCTCGAGCGCCGGCAGGGCGCACGTGTGAATGACCGTCGCCGTGCTCATCGGACGAGGTCCGCCAGCGAAATCGGCACCGCGCCACGGATCAGGTCGCGCGCTGCGTCGACCTGTCCGAAGAGGTTCCACAGCAACACGCCCCGCGGTGCGCCGTCGTGGTCGACGTAGTAGACGGTGCCGGCGTCGCCGACGTCGGTCCAGTCGGCGATGGTGCGCAATCGGCTGTCGAGCTCTCCGACCGCCTCGTAACCGAGGTCGAAGAGGTCGGAGTAGAAGAACGGCAGATGGTCGTATGCCTCGTCTGCCCCGGCCATGTTCGCGCCCACGTGTCTGCCGTGGGTCTTCGCGTGGTCCTCGTGCTCGACTCGCATCGTCCCTCCGAGCGCAGGGGTGGGGAATCGGGCGACGTCGCCGGCGGCGAAGACGTCGTCGCGACCGTGGACGCGGCCGCGGTCGTCGACGACGATGCCGTCCGAGACGACCAGGCCCGCGGCCTCCGCGAGCTCGGTCCTCGGTGCGATTCCCAGCCCGGCGACGACTGCGTCCGATTCGAGCACCCGCCCGTCACCCGTCTCCACGCGCACCTTCCCCGCCACGCGCTCGATCGCCGTCACCGAGGCACCGGTCAGCACCTCGACGTCGTGCGCCCGGTAGTAGTCGGTCACGAACGCCGACAGCTCCGCGGGCAAGACGCGGGCACCGATGCCGGGCTCGGGAAACACCATCGTCACCGGGTGGCCGTTGGTCCCCAGCGCGGCCGCGATCTCGGAGCCGATGAAGCCGCCGCCGATCACGACGAACCGCGCGTTCGCGGAGGCGAGCGCGCGGAGCCGCCGGTAGTCGTCGAGCGTGCGGTAGTAGATGACCTCGTCGCCGCCGAAGGGCAGCCGGCGCGGGCGCCCGCCGGTCGCGAGCAGCAGCCGCTCGTAGGAGTAGGTCTCGCCCTGGTCGTCGGTCGCACGACGCGCGTCGAGGTCGAGCGCAGCGACGCGCCGGCCGAGTTGGAGCTCCGCGCCGTGCTGCTCGGTGGCGCGCCAGATCGTGCTCTCCTCCTTCCCCGTCCACAGCGCCTTCGAGAGCGGCGGCCGCGCATACGGCGGATGGGCCTCGTCGGAAACGACGGTGATCCGCCCGCCGGGGTCGACCTCGCGGATGCCCGTGCACGCCGCGTCGGCGGCCAGGCCGCCTCCGACGATCAGATACCGGGTCGCGCGCATTTCGTCTGCTCGCCTCCTTCGCTCATGTCCAGGGACTCCGGCTCCGTGCCTCGGCGAGGAACTCGCTCCTGAGCTCCGGTTCGTCGCCGTAGTCACCGCGCCAGAAGCTCATCGAGGTGGTCGAGCTCTCCTCGCGGACACCGCGCATGCGTGTGCAGATGTGCACCGCCTGCAGGTGCACAGCGACCCCGCGCGGCTCGATCAGCTCCGCGATCGCACCGGCGATCTGCTCCCCCAGCCGCTCCTGCACCGTGAAACGGCGGGCGAACATCCGCACCACCCGGGTCAGCTTCGAGAGCCCGATGATCCGCTCGCGCGAGACGTAGCCGACGTGCGCGAAGCCATGGAACGGAAGCGCATGATGCTCGCAGAGCGAGTGAAAGGCGATCGGACCCTCGACGATCTGGCTGACGAGGCAGTCGTCGGCGAAGCGGCACTCCGTCGGGAAGGCAGTCAGCAGCTTGGGATCGCCGTCGTACCCGGACGTCGAGTCGTAGACCGCCTTGAGGAAGCGCTCCGGCGTTCGCTCCGTGCCCGGCGTGTCGAGGTCCATCCCGAAGGCCGTGAAGATCTCGGCCATGGACTCCCGATAGCGCAGCCAGTCCTCGGGCTCGATGTGTCGCCGAGTGAGCCCGTTGCGGGATGTCGCGGCCGCCTCGACCGACCCGGGCGCTTGCCCCGCCTCATCGCCGGCAAGGCTGATCGACCCCGGCTCGTCGTCGTTTTTCATCGCACTCCGTTTCTGTTCATTCGAGGCGCAACCCTTACGTCACTGCACTGCGCCGAATGATCGTCCTCCGAAGGAGGCGAGGCTATGTGTGCGGCACCCCATCTCGGCCGAGTGAAGGCCCCACGTAGTGGAGTGGTCTACTCCAGGTCTTTCGCCGGGAAGAGAACCGAAGGTGCAGGCTCCTCGGCGGGGTCCTTGTCCCGCACGACGATGTCGATCAGCGTCACGACGATGCTCGCGAGCGGCACTGCGAGGATCACGGCGAAGCCGCCGAGCACGAGACCGGTCGTCGTCACCGCGACGAGCACGACGAGCGGCGACAGGCCCACCGAGTGCCCGAGCACGCGCGGCACGACGACGTAGTCCTCGAGCAGGCGCACGGCGGCCACCACGAGCCCCGCGAGCACTGCGAGATGGACCGACTGCGAGAGCCCCACGCCCACTGCGACGATGCCCGCGGCGAGCGGCCCGATCACGGGGACGATCTCGACGAATCCGGCGAAGACGCCGACGAGCAGCCAGTACGGCAGCCCGATCGCCCAGAAGCACGCCGAGAGCACGGCTGCGACGACGGCGACGAGCACCGCTTGCCCGCGGACGAAGGCGCCCAATCGCAGCTCGATCAGGTCCCAGGCGTCGCGGACGGTCTTTCGCCTCGGCCGGGGCAGGACCGAGCAGACCGCGTCGACGGCGCGCTCCCGCTCGATGATCCAGTAGGCGGAGGCGGCGAGGACGAAGAAGATCCCGACGACCACCTCGAAGGCCTTCCGCCCATACTCGACGGCGGGGTCGACGAGGCTCGAGCCGGAGGGCAGGTCGTTCAGCTTCCGGTCGATCGCCATCAGGATGTCGTGCTTGATCCCGGTCGACTGCTGGGCTGCCTGACGAAGCTCGTGCTGGTCGCCGAGCGCCGCCTGCACCTGATCAGTCGCAGCAGGCACGAGGAACCACAGCGCGACGCCGATCAGCGCGACGAGCACGGCGTAGTGGGCGATCACGCCGATGCCGCGCGGCACACGGTGCCGCGACAGCCACTCGACGCCCGGCCGGAGCGCCGCGGCGAGGATGATCGCCGTGAAGAGAAGCGCGACGACGAGCCGGGCCTCCCAGAGCACGAGCGTCGCGACGAGGATCCCGACGACGACCAGCGTGGCGATCGCGACAAGGCCCGCGAAACGCGACAGGTCACCCCGCCTCGCGGGCCGCCGCTCGCGCTCCAGGTCGCGGTCCAGCCCTTCGATGTCCAGCTTTCCGGCCGTCACCGACCGGTGGTACCCACTCGCGTCCGTTGCGACACCGCCCGACGACTCCTCGGAGGGCCGAAGGCGGGCAATCCGTCCGGCGCTCCCGCCGACCGCCAACGCGAGCACGACCGCGACCCGGACGATCTGCCACCGCACCGCGTCGGCGAAGAACCCGTACGTGAAGGTGCCTGTCTCTGCGAAACAGCTCCGCGCGCATGCGAAGCACGCGGCGGACATCGTCCTCGCCGGAGGTAAGGCGTGCCCCCGCACGCGGCTGACGCCGACCGCCGGCGGCCGCGCCTTCACGATCGCGCTGACCGGTGAGGCCGAGAGCCCGGTCGCCGACCCGGTCGCGACCGCAACGGCGACCGTGCGCGTCCGCGCCGGGTGGTCGTGCCGCTCGCGACACCGGCAGCGGACGGGAAGGCTCAGGGCTGCGCCCCGGCCGCACGACCGCTCGTCGCGGCGATCCTCGCGAGCCCGGCGACCTTCTACCTCAACATCCACACCGCCGAGTTCCAGGCGGGCGCGATCAGGGGTCAGCTGACGGGTACCTCGACGGCGTCGTTCGGCTGGGTCGCGGCGATCGACCTCCAGGGCACCAGCGAGCCGAATGCGACCGGGACGGCCGTCGTCCGCCTCCGGACCGACGCCCCGATGGTGTGTTACCGGCTGCACGCGGCGAACATCACGCTGCCCGCCGTCGCGGCGCACATCCACCGCGGCGCGGCGAACGTCAACGGCCCGGTCGTCGTCCCCTTCACGCCCCCGCAGGCCGACGGGAACTCGAGCGGGTGCACGAGCTCCGACCAGGCGCTGATGAACGAGATCATCGCCAACGCGGGCGGCTTCTACGTCAACGTCCACACGAAGGAGCACCCGGCCGGGGCGATCCGCGCCCAGCTCGGCTGAGAACAGCGTCCGGGGGCGCCACGGCGCCCCCAGGCGTTCGCCCGTCATACTCGGCGCGTGCTCGAGGAATCGCCGCTCCGGCAGATCGACGCGGGCACCGTCCCCGCCGGGAAGGGCTGGTTCGTCCTCAACGCGCGCGATGCGCCGTGGAGGAAGCGCGACGGCCGTGGGCTTCTGTGCGAGTTCGAGGACCCCGAGGGTGAGGCGTCCGACTTCTCCCAGCTCGGGGTCAACATCACGGTGCTCGCGCCGGGCGAGCCGATGTCGATGTACCACTGGGAGGCAGACCAGGAGGACTTCCTCGTGGTCGCCGGTGAGGCGCTCGCGATCGTGGAAGGAGAAGAGCGCCCGCTTCGGCAGTGGGATCTCCTGCACTGCCCGCCGAACGCCGAGCACACGATCGTCGGAGCCGGGACGACCCCGTGCGTCGTCGTCGCGATGGGCGCGCGCGACCGCTCGACCGGGCCCGACTGGGGCGGCTACACCGTCGACGACGCCGCGCGGCGCCACGACGCAGGCGTCGAGGTCGCGACCACGGTGCCCGCAGAGGCGTACGCGCGCTTCGCGCCCAGCGTGCTCGTCCGGTACCGCGACGGCCTGCTCCCCGACTGACACGTATCGTCTTCGCATGGACGACTCTGCGATTCACAACAGCATCGAGCAGCTCGTCTCCGAGGAGCACGAGCTCTGGGACCGTGAGGCGGGCGGCCGGGCGACCGAGGCAGACAGGCGCCGCCTGGCCGACGTCAAGGTCTCGCTCGACCGCTGCTGGGACCTCCTTCGCCAGCGGCGTGCGCTCGAGGAGTTCGGGATGGACCCGGACACCGCGTCCCCTCGGAGCGAGGAGACGGTCGAGCGGTACCAGCAGTAGCGCCCGCAAATCGTCGGGGGCGCTCAGCCGCGCCGACGCAGCTCGAAGAGCGAACCGAGCTCACGCACGCCGAGGACGCGGCACGCGCCGACGTACGCAACCGTCCCGATCCCGAGCCCGGCTCCCACGGAGACGACCTGGCCGAGCGTCGAGCGGCCGGCGACGGCATCGACGCCCCACCAGACGAGCACGGCGAGCCCGGATGCGAGTACGGCGGCGACCACGATGCGGCCGAGGGCGAGCATCGTCGCGCCTGTGTCGACCGCGCCCACCCGCCGCCACATGAGGACGGCGAGGGCGACCGCCCCGGCGAGGTTCGAGAGCGAGGTCGCGAGCGGAAGACCCCACACGCCGACCGGGTAGAGCGCAGCGAACAGGATGACGTTGAGGATGAGGTTGCCGAGCGCGACGAACGTCGGAATCCAGTTCAGCCGCAGCCCGTAGAACGCGCGGTTCAAGAGCAGCATCCAGCCGTTGAACACGAGCCCGACGGTGAAGGCGGCCAGCGCGCCCGCGACGACCGGGGTCTGATCGGGAGTGAACTCGCCGCGCTGGTAGAGCAGGCGGATGATCGGCTCGGCCAGGACCGCGGTGACGAGGCCGGCAGGGATGAGGAGGAAGCCGATCTGCCGCACGCCGGTGTCGACCGTACGGCCGAACCCCGGCATGTCGCCGCGCGCGGCGAGGCGTGCCATCGTCGGGAAGAGCACCGTCGCGACGGCGACCGAGAAGATCCCCTGGGGAAGCATGTAGAGCCGGAACGCGAGATCGATCGCGCGCGGCGCGAGGTCGGGGTCGATCAGGCGGGACGCGAAGAGCGTGCCGATCAGCGTCGAGACGTTGATCAGGCCCAGCGTCAGCGTCACGGGCAGCATCAGGACGAAGAACCGGCGAACGGCAGGGTCGCGCCAGTCGATCGCGACGCGCAGCTTTCCGTCGAGGCCACGAAGCCACGGCACCGGGAGCAGCAACTGGACGAGCGTCGCGAGGACGATCGACCCGGCGTAGACGTACAGCTCCGCGTCCTCGCTGCCCGCCGCGGGGACACCGAGCACCAGCCCGAGGATGATCACGAGGTTCCACGCGACCGGCGTCAGCGCCGGGACCGTGAAGTGGTCGTAGGCGTTGAGGATCCCCACGATGATCCCCGAGAGCGCCAGCATGATCACGATCGGGAAGAGCAGGCGCGAGAGCCCGACAGCGAGGTCGAAGCTGCCGCCCGGGGTCCCGAAGAGCTCGACGATCAGCGGCGCGATCAGGATGAACACGGCGGTCAGGCCGGTGGTGAGGAGCAGCATGAGCCAGAAGATCGTCGAGGCGACGCGCCACGCCCGAAGCCGCTCCCCCCGTTCGAGGAGCTCGCTGAACACCGGCACGAAGGCGCCCGAGAGGGCCGTGTCGGCGACGAGGGCGCGAACCAGGTTCGGGATCTGGAACGCGACCGTGAACGCGTTGATCTTCCCCGCTGCGCCGAAGGTCGGCGCGGCGATCATCTCGCGGATCAGGCCGAGCACGCGGGAGAGGGCGGTCGCCGCCCCGAACACGGCGGTCGAGCGTGCGAGGCGGCGGCGGTGGGCCCGTTCCTCCGCGTGGTCGAGCGGTTGGTCGACCTCGGTCATCCACGGGAGTTTCGTGGAATCTGCAAAAGCCCCTCTGCTACCCTCCGCCGCCGAATGGCGAACATCAAGCAGCAGAAGAAGCGCGTCGGCACGGCATCGCGCCAGAGGCTCGAAAACCTTCGCTACCGCTCGACGATCAAGACGCTCGCGAAGCGCCTCGAGCGCGCCGTCGAGGACGGCGACGCGGAGCAGGTCGCCTCGGAGCACCGCGAGCTCGTGCGGACGATCGACCGTGCGGTCGCGCGCGGCGCGCTCCACCGCAACACGGCGTCGCGCAAGAAGTCGCAGGCTGCGCGCGTCGTCGCCGGCGCAGCGGGCTAGCGCCGCTCGCGCGCGAGATCCGCGACTGCGAGCTGGAGCTCGAGGTCGGGCGACAGCCTGCTGCCGCCCTTCAGCGCGTGGTCGAGCTCGGCGAGCCTGACCGTCGCGTCGTCGAGCTCCTCGGGTGAGAAGCCCTCCGCCTGGCGCCCGAGCTTCTCGGCCTGGAAGGGATGGAGCTTGAGCCGGCCGGCGGCCTCTTTCGGCCGCACCCCTTCGCGCGCCAGGGCCGCGAGCTGTCGCAGACGGGTGAGGTGCGCCGCGAGTGAGCCGGCGAGCATCGCCGCCTGCGCGCGTCGCGGGATCGCGTGCCGGTCGAGCTTTTCCTCGACCACCTCCAGGGCCGTCGCGACGTCGTGGTCGCCCCAGGCGTCGGTGAGGTCCCACGGGGGCCGGTCGGCGGACGCGACAGCCAACTGCCTCACCTCCTCGCTGCCCAGAGGCTCACCCGCTGCCCAGGTCGCGAGCTTGTCGACCTCCTGTGAGAGCGCGAGCTGATCCTCCCCGACGAGGTGCACGAGCTCATGACGGGCTTCCCGTTCGACCTTCACGCCACGCGCCGCGAACTGCTCTGCGACCCACTTGTCGAGCTCTTTCCGCGGCACCTCCCACGCCAGGACGGAGCCCGCCTTCGCGCATGCCTTGCCGAGCGGCGAGTCGCGCTTCAGCGCATGCGCCACGAGGCACAGCACCGTGCCCGGCGCGGGCGCCGCGAGGTACTCGACGACCGCGTCCACGTCCGCCTTCTTCCAACCGCCCGTCACACGCCCGCGATCGTCCGGCCGGCCGTCAATGTCGCCGACGAGCACGAGCCGGCTGTCTCCCAGGAGCGAGCCCGCATTGCACGCCGCGACCGCGTCCTCCCCGCTCGCGGCCTCGGGCCCGGCAGCCGTGAGCCGCTCGATTGCGCCCGGGTCGAAGTGGGCGCGGAGGCGGGCCAGCGCGCGGTCGACCTTCGGCCGGTCGGAGCCGGTGAGGAGGTACACGGCGTCGGCGGGCGCGGCCATCGCCTCAGGCTACCGCTGCGCCCGCACGGTGATCGTGCGCCCGTCCGACTCGACGACGACCCGCCCGTTGACGTCGGTGCGAAGAGTCTCGAGCCCCGGAGCGGCGGCCAGCGCGGCGAGTGTCTCGGGCCGCGGGTGACCGTAGTCGTTGCCCTCCCCGACGGAGATCACGGCCAGGCGCGGCCGCAGCGTGTGCAGCAGCTCCGGCAGCCCGGGATCCTCGGAGCCGTGGTGCGCGACCTTCAGCACCTCGACCGGAGGGATGCGCAGACGCCCCGTGACGTCGCTTTCGGCGTCGGCGGTGAAGAGAACGTCCGTCGTCCCGTAGCTGGCGAGCGCGACCACGGCATGCTGGTTCGGGTCCTCGCTCGGGAGACCAGGCTCGTCCGGCCAGAGGATGCGGATCCGGAGCCGCCCGATCCGGAACGCGTCTCCCTCGTGGACGATCTCGACGGGCACGTGACGGCGGCGCGCCTCCGCGAGGGCCGCGTCGTGGTCGGCCGACGGCGCCTCGATGCCGGGATCCTCCACCTCCCCGACCCGTAGTCCCTCGAGCACCGCGGCCGCACCGCCGATGTGGTCGCGCTGCGGATGGGTGAGCACGATCGCCGCCAGCGCGCGGATCCCCATGGTGTGCAGCTGGCCGGCCACGTCCGCCTCGGGCGGGCCTTCGTCGATCAGGACAGCGCCGCCGGGTGCCTCGAGCAGCGCGGCATCGCCCTGCCCGACGTCGAGGAACGTCACCCTGAGCCCGTCCGGCGGTGCCCACGAGGGCGCGGGACGAAGTGCGTATGCGGTCGCGCCGAGCGTCAACGCAAGCGAGACGACGCCGACCGCCGCGCTCCGGCGGCGATAGCGGGGGAGCCGGCGCACGCCGAGCGTCGCCGCGGTCGCCGCGAGGATCGCGCCGAGCGCGGTCGCGGAGTGGATCTGGGCCGACGGCCACGTGCTCACGACGCGGGCCACGAGCGCGATCCAGGCGGCGCAGCCTCCGGCGAGCCAGGCGAGGGCCACCGCTGCGTCCGGAAGCACGGGCTCGACGGCCGCGGCGGCCAGCGACAGCGCGATCAGCGGAGGCATCGCCGGCTCCGCCGCGAGGTTGGCCGGGACCGTCCACAACGCGACCGCGCCGAAGTGGAGCCAGACGATCGGCGCGGTCACCAGCCCGCACGCGACCGCGACCACGAGCACGTCCCAGAGACCACGCGGCACCGGGTATGCGTCCGGCACCCCGGCGACGCGCGGGAGCACGACGAAGATCGCCGCGACGGCGGCGAAGGAGAGCTGGAAGCCCGGCTCGAGGGCGGCCGAGGGCGTCCACGTGAGCAGCACGAGCGCACCGACGGCCATCGCGTGCCACCGCTCGCGTGGCCGCGCCGTGATCCAGCCGAGCGACGCGAGGGTCCCCGCGACCGCCGCGCGGACGACCGACGGCTGCCACCCGACCGCGAGCGCGTACGCGAGCACGACGAGGATCGCGACGCTCTCACCGGCGAGACGCCCCAGCCCCGCAAGACGCGCGGCCCACACGACGCCCACCGCGGTGATCGCAACGTTCTGGCCGGAGACCGCAAGGAGGTGCGTGAGCCCGCTCGCCTGGAACGCGTCCCTGAGCGACCGCTCGATCCCGTCGTCCTCGCCGAGGACGATGCCGGTCAGGACCGCGCGGCTCTCTCCCGTCGTTCCGCGGGCAAGCGTCTTCTCCACGTGCGCGTGCAGCCGGTCGGCGACGCCACCGATCCCGCCCCGCCGGCCGACGACACGCGGGTCGTCCCCGCGCAGCACGACATGGACGCCCTGCCGCGCCAGCCACCCGCGCTCGTCGAAGCCGGTCTCGGGCCCACGCGGCTCGACCGGCCGCGCGCGCAGTTCGAGCACGGCGCCCTGCGGGGGCGCACGCCCCGGCGGAAGCTCGAGGAGGACGCGTTCGCGCAGCGTCGTCTCTCCGAAGCGCACGACCTGCCCGGGGGCGCGCAGCGCGAACGGCGTGCGCCGGACCGGCCCGCTGACCACGACCCGCGCGTCCGCGCGCTCACCCATGTGGTTCGCGAGGACGCTGCGATCGAGAGCCGTCTCTCGCAGCGCTCCCCACCAGAGCCCTACGAGCGCGAGCGCGAGGGCGGCCAGGGCCAAGCGCCGCAGACCGCGGCCGAGGAGCGCGCCGATAGCGGCGAGCCCGGCCGGCGGGAAGACCATTGCTGCGGGTGGACGCACCCAGACCGAGAGAGACAGCCCCACGCAGACCGCGCCGACGAGCAGCGCCGGCCAGCCCGTCTCGACGAGGCGTCTCACGGCGTCACCAGGTCCCGCAGCTGCTCGATCCGCGCCGGGCCGATGCCGGGGACGTCGTCGAGGTCGTCGACCGACCGGAAGGGACCGTGCGTCGTCCGCCAGTCGACGATCTTCTGCGCCGTCACCGGGCCGATCCCCGGCAGCTCGTCGAGCTGCTCGAGCGTTGCCGAGGCGAGGCTCACCTTCGCCCCCGACCCGGGCGCACCAGGGATCGCAGCAGCGGCGCCAGGCGGACCGCGCCGCGGGACGACGACTTGCTGGCCGTCGACGAGCGGAGCCGCGAGGTTCACCGCAGCGAGATCCGCACGTCTGGTCGGGCCGCCTGCCCGGGCGACCGCATCCGCGACCCGCGACCCGTCACGCAGCCGGAACAGACCCGCGCGCCGGACCGCGCCGACGACATGCACGTAGAGCAGGGGCGCGCGAGGGACGCCCCGGGAGGAGCCGACCCGGGCCAGCGGTGGGACCATGGCGGGGCCGCGGCTCGCGCCGACCCCCGCCAACCTCGATCCGGCGACCGTGAGCAGCACCACGAGTGGCACGAGGAGGAGCCCCACCTGGATGCGCGACAGCGTGAGCACCCTTCCAGGGTCGCGGGCGACCAGTGCCGGAAGTGCGCCGGCTTCGTGCCGAATGTGTGACGAGAACGGACGCCCGCCGCCGCCGGCCGGCGACCTAGACCACGAGGTTCACGAGCCGGTCGGGAACGACGATCGTCTTCCTTGGCTCGCCGCCGTCCAGATGCGCCTGCACCCGCTCGGAGGCGAGCGCGAGCGCGACGAGCTCGTCCTCGGGAGTGCCGACCGGCACGTGGAGCCGGTCACGCAGCTTCCCGTTCACCTGCACGACGACCTCGACCGTGTCGGACGCGACCAGCGCCAGGTCGGCCACCGGCCAGGGCGTCTCCCAGAGGCGGCTGTGTCCGAGGCGCTCCCACAGCTCCTCGGCGACGTGTGGGGCGTACGGCTGGACGAGCGAGACGACTGTCTGGGTCGCGAACCCCACTTCACCCGCCCGCGCCGGGTCGTCCTTCACCTTGTAGATCTCGTTGACCAGCTCGAACAGCGCGGCGATCGGCGTATGGAACTGGAAGCGGCGCAGGATGTCGTCGGTGACGCGGTCGATCGTGCGGTGGGTCGCGCGCAGAAGCTCGCCGTCGGCAGGCGCCTCCACCGGTCCGCGCGCGGCGACCTCGAGCGTCAGCCGCCAGACGCGATCGAGCAGCCTGGCCGTTCCCTCGATGCCCGCATCGGACCACTCCTTGTCCTGCTCCGCAGGCCCCATGTAGAGGATGTAGAGCCGCAGCGCGTCGGCGCCGTAGCGCTGCACCGCGTCGTCGGGCGAGACGACGTTGCCCTTCGACTTCGACATCTTCGCGCCGTGCCGGTAGATCATGCCCTGCGTGAACAGGCGGGAGAACGGCTCGCGGAAGCCGAGCAGCTCCATGTCGTTCAACACCTTGGTGAAGAACCGTGCGTAGAGCAGGTGCAGCACCGCGTGCTCGATCCCGCCGATGTACTGCTTCACGGGCAGCCAGTAGTCGACGATCTGAGGGTCCCAGGCCGCGTCGTCGTTCCGCGCGTCGGCGTAGCGCAGGAAGTACCAGGACGAGTCGACGAACGTGTCCATCGTGTCGGTCTCGCGCCGCGCCGGGCCGCCGCAGCCGGGGCACGTCGTCGCGACCCAGTCCTCGGCGGCGGCGAGCGGGCTGCGGCCCTTCGGCGTGTAGTCACGGACGTCGGGCAGCAGCACGGGCAGCTGGTCGTCGGGCACGGCGACCGTCCCGCACACGTCGCAGTGGACGATCGGGATCGGGCAGCCCCAGTAGCGCTGCCGCGAGAGCAGCCAGTCGCGCAGCCGGTAGCCGATCGTCGCCTCACCCAGCCCGCGCTCGGCCAGCCACGCCGTGATCGCGCGCTTGCCCTCGGGTGCGGGAAGCCCGGTGAACTCGCCGGAGTCGACGAGCACCTCGTCCTCCGTGTGCGCGACGAACGCGCCGACCTCGAGTGCCTGGCCCTCGGCGGGCGCGACCACCTGGCGCACCTCGAGCCCGTAGCGCTCGGCGAAGGCGTGATCCCGCTCGTCGTGTGCGGGCACCGCCATGATCGCGCCCGTGCCGTACTCCATCAGGACGTAGTCGGCGACCCAGATCGGGATCGGCTCGCCGTTCACGGGGTTGATCGCGTAGCGGCCGGTGAAGACGCCGTCCTTCTCCTTCGCCTCGCGCTCCACGGCGGACCGCGCCGCCGCGTGGCGCACGTATTCGGCGACCTCGTCCTCGTGCTCCATGCCCGCGGACAGCTCGGCCACGAGCGGGTGC
>Ga0105245_10001383_pt1 | contig 21971 bp, 21 predicted proteins | sample KBSM54metaG_FD_81523 | JGI IMG/M metagenome (GOLD analysis project Ga0105245, IMG submission 81523) | Miscanthus rhizosphere microbial communities from Kellogg Biological Station, Michigan, USA - KBS M5-4 metaG | ecosystem: Host-associated > Plants > Roots > Rhizosphere > Soil | place...
GCACGACGGTGCGGGTCGGGGACCTCGAGATCGACCCCGCCTCCCGCCGGGTGCGCAAGGGCGCCGACGACATCCACCTCACGCCCACCGAGTTCGACCTGCTGGCGTGGATGGCCTCCCACCGGGGCACGGTCCACACCCGGGACCAGCTCCTGGCCCAGGTGTGGGGCTACCGCGACGGCTCCGGCGCCCGCACCGTCGACTCCCACGTGCGGGCCCTGCGCCGCAAGCTGGGGCCGGAGGTGGTCCGCACCGTCCACGGCGTGGGCTACGGGCTGGAGGACCGCGCCGGGTGACCGTCCGGCCGCTCGACCCCCTCAAGTCCATCAAGATGAAGCTGGGGGCGGTGATCGTGGCCGCGGTGGCGGTGACGGTGCTGGTGGTGTCGGTGGGGCGGGGGGCGGGGATGTCGGCCGCGGCCAGCGCCCTGCTGGCGGGGGCGCTCGCCCTGGGCCTGGTGCAGATCCTGGCCCGGGGGATGACGTCGCCCCTGCGGGAGATGGCCTCGGCGGCCCGGGATATGGCCAAGGGCGACTACCACCGGCGGGTCACGGCCAGCAGCCGGGACGAGGTGGGCGAGCTGGCCCGGGCCTTCAACGCCATGGCCGTGCAGCTGGCCGAGGTCGACCGGGTGCGGCGGGACCTGGTGGCCAACGTGTCCCACGAGCTGCGCACGCCCATCACCGCCCTCCGGGCCAACCTGGAGAACCTGGTCGACGGGGTGGAGCCGGCCGACGCCGAGACCCTGCGCACCATGCTCCGCCAGACCGAGCGCCTGGGCGGGCTGGTGGCCCAGCTCCTCGACCTGTCCCGGCTGGAGTCGGGGGCGGTGCCGATGCAGCGGCGGACCTTCGCCGTGGAGGCGGTGCTGGAGGACGCGGCGTCGGAGTCCCGCCTCCACGCGCCGGGCGTGGCCGTCTCGGTGGTCGTGGACTCGCCCGAGCCGGTGGCCGACGGCGACCCCGCCCGGGTCCACCAGGTGGTGGCCAACCTCCTCGACAACGCGGTGCGCTACTCGCCGCCCGGGGGCACGGTGGAGCTCTCGGCCCGGCGGGGCAAGGGCACCGTCACCATCGAGGTGCGCGACCACGGTCCGGGGATCAGCGAGGAGGACTCCACCCGGGTCTTCGAGCGCTTCTACCGGGCCGACGCGTCCCGCTCGTCGGGCCACGGCGGGGCCGGCCTCGGACTGGCCATCGCCCGGTGGATCGTCGACCTCCACGGGGGCGAGATCCGGGCCGAGCAGGCCCAGCCGACCGGATGCCGGATGGTCGTCGTCCTCCCCGCCGGCCGAAGCTGAGAGAGGACCGTCTGTGATTCGGCTCGAGGAGCTGCACGGCAGCCTGGCCGTCGGCCGGCCGGCGGACGGGCGCGCCCTGGCCGCGGTGGGCGCGGCCGCGGTGTTGACCGACGTCGCCGTCCGGTCCGGCCCCGACGGGCTGGCCGGGGTCCTGCTGGTGGCGCTGGTGGCGGGGGGGCTGGTCCTGAGCGGCCGGGTGGCGAACCCCCAGGCCCGGGCCCTGGCCGGGGCGGCGGTCGTCTTCGGTGTCTGCCTGTTCGCCCGGACGAGCCCGTGGCTGCTCCCCCTCGACGTGCTCGCCATCGGCGGCCTGCTGGTGCTGGCCGCCTCGTTCGCCTCGGGTGGGAGCGTCCTCGACCTCTCCGTGCCGGGAGCGGTGACCCGGGCGCTGCACGCCGCGGCCCACGGGCTCACCGCCCCCGCCTTCCTGGCCGCCGGCCCGCGCCGCCTCCTCACGTCCCGCCGGACGGTGGCCGCGGCCCGGGGGCTGGCCCTGGCCGTCCCCCTCCTGGTGGTGCTGGGCGTCCTCCTGGCCTCGGCCGACGCCGTGTTCGCCGGCTTCTTCAACGGCTGGAACCTGCTCACGCCGGTGCAGCACGCAGTGTTGCTCGTCGTCGGGGCGTGGGGGATGGCGGGGCTGCTGCGCCTGGCCTCGGCGTCACCGCCGCCGGCCCTGCCCCGCGTGGCGTACCGCCTGGGGCGGACGGAGACGACGATCGTGCTCGGCTCGGTCGCCGCCCTCTTCGCCGCCTTCGCGGTGGCCCAGGTGGTGGCCGCGTCGGAGGGCGGTCGGCACGTGATCGAGACGGCCGGCCTGACCTACGCCGAGTACGCCCGCACCGGGTTCTTCCAGCTGCTGGCGGTGGCGGCCATCACCCTGGCCGTCCTGCTCGGGTTGCGGGCGGCCACCGACCTGTCTGCGCCGGCCGACCGGCGCCGGTTCACGGTGCTGGCGGAGGCGGCGACCGCGCTCACGGTGGTGATCGTGGCCGTGGCCGTCGTCCGCCTGGGGCTCTACGAGGACGCCTTCGGTCTGACCGTGCTGCGCCTGTTCAGCAAGGTGTTCGCGGTCTGGATCGGGGTCGTGTTCGTGCTGCTGGCCGCCGACCTGGCCGGCTTCGGCGGCCGCCGGGCCTGGCTGCCTCCGGCGGCGGTGGCCGCCGGCCTGGTGGCGCTGCTCGCCCTGAACGTGGCCAACCCGGAGGCGCTCGTCGTCCGCCACAACGTCGCCTTCGCCGAGCGCACCGGCCGCTTCGACCCCGACTACCTGGCCGAGCTCTCCGACGACGCCGTCCCCGCCCTGGTCGACGCCCTCCCCCGCCTCGCCCCGGAGGCCCGCCGGGTGGTGCTCGACGCGGTCTGCACCATGGGCTCGGCCGGCCGACCCCGGCGGTCGTGGTGGTCGTACAACGGCGCCCGTGACGCGGCGGCCGAGGCCCGCAACTCGGTGTGCGTCGACGGGACCGGTCGGTAGCGCCGACTACTTGATGCCCGTCGTGAGGTGCACGTAAGCGGGCCCGAGCACGACGATGAACACCACCGGCAGGATGCAGAAGACCAGCGGGAAGATGACCTTCACCGGCAGCTTCATGGCCCGCTCCTCGGCCCGGAAACGCCGCTTCTCCCGTTGCTCGACGGCCTGGGATCGCAGCACCCTGGAGATGGGCACGCCGAACGTGTCGGCCTGCAGGATGGCGTGCACGAACTGACGGAGCTCGGCGACGTCGGTTCGCCCGAGGAGCTGGTCGAGGGCGTCGGCGCGGGGCACGCCGATCCGCAGGTCCTGGAGCAGGCGGATCAGCTCCATCGACAGCGGGCCGTGACCGGACCGGGAGATGCGAGCCAGGGCGGCGTCGAAGCCGAGCCCGGACTCCACACAGATGGTCAGCTGGTCGAGCATGTCCGGCAGCGCGTCGCTGATCTCCTGTTGGCGGGTCCGGGCCCGGCGGGCGAGCACCGTGTCGGGTCCCAGGTAGCCGACCACGCCGACGCCGAGAGCGACGAGGGGGCCGCGTCCGGAGCCCAGGACGAGGGCGGCGGCGAGCAGGGCCCCGCCGAGCTTGACCAGCAGGACCCGCTCCACCGACCACGGGGCGCCGGCCAACTCGAGACGGCGCTCGATGGCGGCGAGCATGCCGGCAGGGGTCACCCGGCGGGCGGGGCGGGCGAGCACGTCCAGGAGGGGCTTCACCAGGCGGGAGAACCGGGACCCGGCCAGGACGAGACCCCGAACGTCGCCCGGCGTCAGCTGGGCGGTGAGGTTGCGGCTGACCCTCCTCCCCGGGACCCGGTCGACGGACAGGGCGTACCAGAGGGCGGGCACGGAACCGACCACGGCCAGGGCGGCGGCCCACACGGACAGCGGTGCGAGAGGCAGGGACATCAGAAGATGGGCTTCACGATGCGGCGCAGCCAGAGTCCGCCGACGAGGAGGAGCACCGCCGCCACCAGGAGGAGCTTGTGGCCCACCCCGGCGCTGAACAGCGGGCTGAGGAAGGCGGGGTTGGTCACGAACATGACGCCGACCAGCCCGAAGGGCAGGAGCATCAGCACCCAGGCCGACATCCGCCCTTCGGCGCTGAGGGCGGACACCTGATGGCGGATGCGGGCGCGATCCCGGATGGTGGAGGCCACGGTGTCGAGCACCTCGGCCAGGTCGCCGCCGACGTCGCGTTGGATCTCGATGGCCTGGACGACCCACCGGAAGTCCTCGCCGCCGATCCGGTCGGCCATCCCGCCGAGCGCCTCCACCAGGTCGCGACCGAGACGGGTCTCGATGGCGAGCCGGCGGAACTCCTCGGCCGTCGGTGACTCCGCCTCCTGGCCGACGGTTTGGATGCCCTGGGCCAGCCCGTGCCCGGCCCGGAGGGTGCCCGACAGGATCTGGAGCGTGTCGGCCATCTGGTCGGAGAACCTGCGCCGGCGGCGCCCGGCGAGGACGTCGAGGAGGACCCGGGCCAGCAGCGGGACCGCCGCCCCCAGCACCAGGCCCACGACGGGTGACACCAGCATCCAGCCGCCCAGCAACCCGACCACGGCCCCGGCCGCCACCGCCACCAGGAGCTCACCGGGCCGGACGTCGACGTCGGCCGCGTCCAAGGCCTTGGTGAGCGACTCGGCCCGGCCCTTGTTCCGCAGCAGGCTGTCGCCCGCGGCCTCGACCCGGCCCGCGGCGCCGGCCAGGCCCAGGCCCCGCCGGCGGGGGGCGAGCCCCACCGCCCGCGGCGCCCGGGAGACCACGGCCCCGAGCAGCACCACGAGCACGGCCGCGCCGCACAGCCCGGCACCCACGAGGGGAGCCCACGCGCCGAGCGGCGAGGAGGGGTTCATCGGGTGCCCGTCATCGCTTGTGCAGGGCCCGGACGGGGTCGGCCGCACCCAGCAGCCGGGCCGGTATGGCCAGGCCCTGGGCCTTGAGACGGTCGGCGAAGGCCGGTCGTATGCCCGTGGGGACGAGCGAGGCGTGCAGCAGGCCGTCGTCGCCGAGATCGGCGCCGTGCTCCATGACGAAGATGTCCTGGAGGGTGATGACGCCACCCTCGATACCGGTGATCTCGGTCAGGTGGGTGACCCGCCGGGTGCCGTCCCGGAGCCGGCTGAGGTGGACGATCAGGTGGATGGCGGAGGCGATCTGGTCCCGGATGGCCCGCGACGGCAGCTCGATGCCGGCCATGAGCACCATCGTCTCCAGCCGGGACACCGCGTCCCGGGGGGTGTTGGCGTGCAGCGTCGACATCGACCCCTCGTGGCCGGTGTTCATGGCCTGGAGCATGTCGAGGGCCTCGCCGCCACGCACCTCCCCCACGATGATCCGGTCGGGGCGCATCCGCAGGGAGTTGCGGACCAGGTCACGGATGGTGACCTCGCCCCGCTCCTCGATGTTGGCGGGCCGGCTCTCCAGGCGGACGAGATGGTCCTGGACCAGTTGCAGCTCGGCCGAGTCCTCGATGGTGACGATGCGCTCCGTCTCCGGGATGAACGAGGACAGGACGTTGAGCAGGGTCGTCTTGCCCGTGCCCGTACCCCCCGTGACCAGCATGTTGAGCCTGCCCAGGACGCACAGGCTGGCCAGGTCGGCCAGGCGGGGCGTCAGCGTGCGCAGCCGGATCAGGTCGTCGACCGTCAACGGGATCTTGGCGAACTTGCGGATGGTGAGGGTGGGGCCGTCGAGTGCGAGCGGGGGCAGGACGGCGTTGACGCGGGAGCCGTCGGGCAGGCGGGCGTCGACCATGGGCGAGGACTCGTCGACGCGGCGGCCGACCTGGCCCACGATGCGCTCGATCACCCGCCGGAGGTGGTCCTCGACCAGGAACCGGGACTCGGTGGCGAAGAGGCGTCCCGCCCGTTCGACGTAGATCGGCCGGGTGCCGGTGACCATGATCTCGGTCACCTCGGGATCGGCCAGGAACGCCTCGAGGGGCCCGTAGCCGAGGACGTCCTCGGTGATCTCGTCCAGCAGTCGTTGGCGCTCGGCGGCGGAGAGCGGCGCCCGGTCCGCCTGCAGCACCGAGCCCAGCTCCTCGACCACCAGCCGGTGCAGCTGCTCCTCGGTGATCTCGGCCCGGAACATCCGGGCGCCCAGGCGGGCGAAGAGGGCCTCCTGGGCCCGCTGCTTGATGGCGCCGAAAGGGTCGGCCGCGCCCCGGACCGCGGCCGGCGCGACCGGGGGCCGAGCGTCAGGGGACGAGTCGGACGGGGACGAGTCGGACGGCGACGAGGCCGCGACCTGCTTCAGGCGTTGGTTGAGCTTCATCGGCTGTCCCTCCGGGAGAACCGTCGCGAGATTGGGCCCGTCGCCGGCTCCTCGACCAGCCGGGCGGCCAGGTGGGCGATGGCCTTGGCCGGGGCCGACCGGGGATCCGACCGCACGAGCGGTTCGCCCTGGTTGATCGAGATCTGGATCGAGCGGGAGGTCGGGACGGATGCCTCGACGGGCAGACCGATCGTGGTCTCCACGTCGCTCGCCGTCAGCCCCACCTTGTCGTCGGACCGGTTGAGGACCAGGTGGCGACGGGGCCTGGTCATGCCGAGCAGGTCGATGGCGTCGAGCGCCTTGCGCATGCCCCGGACGCTGGGCACGTCGGTCACGCACACCAGGACGAGGTCGTCGGAGCGCTCGATGGCGGCCAGGGTGTACTCGTCGAGGCCGGCGCCGGTGTCGACGACCACGTAGGAGAACTCGGCGGCGAGGACGTCGACGACGTGGCCGGCGGTGGCGGCCGACACCTCGTCGGCCTCGGCCGGGAAGTGGGGGGCGACCAGGGCGTACAACCCGGACGGGTGCGGCTCCAGGAACACCTTGATGGCGGTGCGGTCGAGCTTGCCCTCGGCCCGGGCGGCGTCGGCCATCGTCGACTGCGGGCCCAGGCCGAGGGCGCTGGCCACGTCGCCGAACTGCAGGTCGAGGTCGACGATCGCGACCCGGCCGGGCGCCAGGGCGGCCAGGTGGGTGGCCAGATTGGTGGCCACGGTGGTCTTTCCGGCACCGCCCTTGGGTGACATCACGGTGATGACCCGGCCCCGGGGGGCCTGCGACTCGGGGGCGGGCGCCGGGCCGGCGCCGGCCTGGCGGCGGGCGGCGGCGGTGCCGGCCCGGGTGAGGGCCTGGCCGACCTCGACGTCGTCGGCCCCGGGAGCGATGATCTCCCGCACTCCGGCCCGCAGGGCCTTCTCCCACACCTTCGTCGTGGCCTCGAGCACGAGCACCACGCAGACCTCGGGGAACAGGTGGTCGAGGGCCTCGGCCAGGGCCACGGCCACGGGCGCGGTGACCCCCGGTCCGATGACCGCGACCTCGGGACGGTGGTCGGCGACCTCGCGGGCCACCGCGTCGGCCGGGAGCCGGGACAGGCGTTCGTCCCACCACCTCTCGGCGTCCAGCTCGCCGTCGAAGGCCCGCTTGACCTGGTCCTCGAAATCGGTGTCCGGCGTGACGAGCAGCGTCCCGCTCATAGGTCCATCTCCGACCTGGTCTGCACTTTCGTGCCCCGCTCGTCGGCCCCGACCGGCTGCTCCGCCAGCCACAGGCTGCCGTGCTCGGCTGCGAAGACGACCCGCTCCACCGACGGCGCGTCGAGGGCGAGGGTGACGAGCACCGGTCCCGCGACCACGGCGGTAGGGGCCACGGGCACCCCGGCCTCGGTGCGAACGTCGGTGACCGGCACCTTCTGCAGGAAGAGATGGGTGGTGGTCGGGTCGTCGAACGACACCAGCAGGGCGACGCTGTCACCGGCCCGCACCCTGCCGCCGGCGGCCTGCACCGCGCCGAGCAGCACGGTCACCTCCAGCGAGTTCGGCGGCACGGTGACCTTCCCGGCCTCGCCGGCGGTGGCGAAGCGACCCCGCACCAGCTGCTCGCCGGGAAGCAGGTCGGCCGAGGTCACCAGGCCCGCCACCAGGCCGAGGTCGGCGATCGCCCCCTGGGCCGCGGCCTTGACCGGCACCGACTCCGTCCTGACCCGGCCCGCGATCTCCTCCGCCTTCGTCCCGAGGGGGATGGCCTCGCTGGCCACCAGGACGCCGATGTTCGCCTGGCCCCGGGCGGCCTTGTCGGCCGCGGCCCGCACGTAGGTCACGAGCACGGTGGTGCCGATGCCGGCCAGCACAACCGAGGCCACGATGCCGATGAGCTTCTGTCGCTTGATCATGGCGCAGCTCCTCTCATTTGATGAGCCTGACCCCGGCTGCGCCGGAGGTGGTGTAGCTCACGACCGTGCCAGCGATGCAGGAGTTGGACGACGTGCAGGGGGGGATCGGGCTGGACTCACTGGGGAAGCGCCACCCGGTGAGGCGCAGGACCAGGAATCCGGCGATGCCGTACTCGTTCTTGCTGCCCTTCCCGGTGACGGTGTCGAACACGGGAAAGGTCACGTCCGTGTTGATCATCCGGCCCACGCACGCCTTCGGGCCCACGTGTCCGGAATCGCCCTCGACGGGCACGCCGACCGTGTAGGTGTCCGGGCAGTTGGTGTCGAGCCAGCCGAAGTTGCCGGTTGGGTGCGTGGCCAGGCAGATGCCCTCGGGCCGGGCGAAGAGGATGATGGCGTAGGTCCCGACCACGAGCTCGTTCGCCTCGCACTGGGAGACGGCGATGGGAACGGCGGTGGCCGTGGCCGGGGCCGAGGTCGTCCAGGACGCGGTGGCGGTGGCGTGCAGCGTCTTGCCCTTTCCACCGCCGAGCACCTGGCCGAAGGAGTAGGGCAGGATCGCACCGTTGCTGCCGTGGGTGCGGGTGGTGACCCGAACCGTCTTGGCCGGCGCCGCCGGATAGGTGACCGACTCCACGTCGCTGTCGCCGTCCCTGGCGTTGGCGTCGGCCAGGGCGTCGGCCAACCCGGAGTTGCAGGCACCGAGGGCGCAGCTGCGGGCGACCGCCAGGGCCCCGGCGTCGGCCCCGTTCTGCAGCTGGCGGCGCTCGTCGAGGAGGGCGCCCACGTCGACCACCAGGGCGGCCATGGCCACCAGGGTCACGGTGAGGAACACGACGAGGATGAGGATCGCCCCCTCCTCGTCGGGACGGGCCACGCTCATCCGCCGCATCGCATGACCCCCTTGGCGGTGAGGGTCCAGGTGCCGCGGGGCAGGAACGGGATCGAGTAGTCGAAGGCGTAGGTGGCCGTCACCGAGGCGTTGCTGGTGGGCGACGGGTTGACCGGGCAGGTGGGCGGGTTGGCGGACACGATGATCCTGCTCGGGGTGAGACCGGGCGCGGCGGCCCTGGTCGCGGCGGTGGCCGCGGCCAGGTCGCCACCCAGGGCCGAGGCCCGGGCGCCCTCCCGGACGGCCGCGGTCAACTCGATACGAGCGTTGTAGGCCCGCCCGAACTCGACGATCCCGAAGACGAAGAGGACCAGCATGGGCAGGACGAGGGCGAACTCCACGACTACCGCCCCTCGGTCGTCCCGTCGTCCCCACACGGTGCTTCCCTTCCGCACCGGTGGCCTTCGGTCGAAGGCAGGCCCGTGTCTGGAAACATCATCGTCCGATGGGTGAGCCGGCTGTAGGAAAAAGGCGTGGGCCAAGGGCGCAGGTGAGGCGCAAAATCTGTCGTCGATCATCTGGACTTTTTGGTTTCGGCCCTCAACCGGCCCGCCTGACAATTCTTCGACGACACCTGGCGCCGGGCCCGCGGCGGGCGAGGGCGCATCCCCGTCGACGGGCTCGGATCGTATGGTTCGCGACAGACGATGCTCAGATCGCTCGGGCATCGGCCGGAATCATTCCTTCAGGGTCGTGGTCGGCGCGCCGAGTCATAGAAGACGAGAGCCCACCGGGTCCGGTGGACATGTTCCAGATGCCCCCTCGAAGAGGAGCAAGCCATGAAGACCGTCCTGGTCGTCGACGACGACGACGCGCTGCGGGAGCTGATCCTCTGGAAGCTGACCAAGGGCGGCTACGCCACCCTGTCGGCGGCCGACGGCGAGGCCGGTCTGGCCGCCGCGACCGCGGCCGCGACCGCCGGCGTGGCACCGGACCTCATCCTGGTCGACTGGATGATGCCCAAGATGACCGGCATCGAGTTGTGCCAGGCACTGCGGGACAACCCCCTGACCTCGCCCGTCCCGATCATCCTGCTCACCGCCAACCGCCAGGACGCCGAGATCGAGCGGGGCTTCGAGGTCGGGGTCGACGACTACGTCCTGAAACCCTTCAACCCCAAGGAGCTGCTCGGGCGGGTTCGGGCGGTGCTGGCCCGAGCCGAGGCCCGGGCATGAATGGTCCCCGGGCGCGGACCCGGGCCCGGGCCGAGGCGGAGGTCCGGCCGATCCTCTTCGGCGTCCTCGACGGCGACGCCATCGACCCTCGCATCCTCGACCGGCTCACGCCTTCCCGGCGGCGGGCCCTCGACGCCCTCGCCCGCGACCTGCTGCCCAACGTGCGGGGTCCGGACAAGGAGATGCTGGTCGGCCTGCTCGGTGGTGCCGGCGGCGCGGTCGAGTCCGCCCGGCGCGACAGCCGGAGCTCGCGGGCGTCGGTTCGCCTGCGGGCGGGCGGTTTCCTGGCCGAGGCCGGCTCCGACTCGGCCATCCACGACCTGCTCGCCCTCCTGCACGATCACAACCCCCAGGTGCGCTGGTCCGCCGCCCGCGGTCTGGGCCGGCTGGGCGATCCGGCGGCCATCTCACCGCTCCTGGCCTCGCTGGAAGGGGCCCGGCCCCTCCCTGTCGACGTCGTGGCCGACGCCATCTTCGAGATCCGCACCTGCCCGGTCTCGCTCCTGCGCCAGGGCCTGAGGAGCCGGTCGGTCGCCACCCGGGCCGTCACCGTCGAGCTGCTGGGGCGCTTCCAGTCCCTGGCCGCGGCCGACGACGTGCTCGGCCTCCTCCAGCACGACCCGTCGGTGGAGGTGCGGGCCCGCGCCGCCCGCTGCCTGGGCCGCATGGGCACCCCCCGCACGATCGGGCCCCTGCTGGCCTGCCTCGACGACGGGCCCGTCGCCCTGCGCGTGCAGGCCATCTGGGCCCTGGGTGAGATCGGCGCCGACGAGTCCGTGCCCGCGCTGCGGGCGATCCTGCTGGACGGGGCCCACCGGATGGCGGAGGCGGCCGCCCTGGCCCTGCTGGCCACAGGTGCGTTCGGTGTGCAGGTGCTGACCCAGATCGCGTGCGACGGCGGATCGTCGGCCGACCTCGCCCGGGACGCCCTGGCGTCAGCCGAACCCGAGCCTCACCTGAACTAACCGGCGTCCACGGGGACCGACGCCGCCAGGCGCGCCCGCAGGATGGTGCGGAAGGCTTCGAAACCGGCTTCCATCCCGTCGACCAGCGCGCCGGCCGTGCTCGTGTCGGACCGTCCGCACACCTCCTCCAGGCTGGCCGCGAGCCGGCCCAGGCGGGTGGCGCCGAAGGCACCCGAGGTGCCCCGGAGGGAGTGGGCCAGCATCTTCGCATCGGCCGGGCGGGATTCGGCCAGGGCCCGGCGGACGTCGGCCAGCGCCGCCGGGACACCCACCAGGAACAGGTCGCACGCCTTGCTCAGGCCCTCGGGGGTGCCGTCGTCGAGGAGGACGAACAGCTCGTCGAGGATCTCCTCGTCGACGTCGGGCTCGATCTCGTCGTGGTGCTCGGGCGCGGACGGTTCCATCGGAACCACCTCTCATGCTTCGGGTTGGTTCGCCACCGCCACCAGGGCGGCCGCGGCATCGGGGCGCTCGGGGGCCCATCGGGCCATGACGGTCCCCAACGCCTGCAGCCTGACAGGCTTGGACAGGTAGTCGTCCATGCCCGCGTCCAGGCACCGCTGCACGTCGGACTTCATGGCCGAGGCCGTCACCGCCACGATGGGGGTGCGACTCGACTCGCCGTGGAGGCTGCGGATCTGCGCCGTCGCCTGATAGCCGTCCATCACCGGCATCTGGCAGTCCATGAGGATGGCCCGGTAGCACGTCGCCGCGGCCGCGGCCACCGCCGCCGCGCCGTCGGCCACGATGTCGACGGAGTACCCGAGGTTCACCAGCATGGCCGACGCCACCCGCTGGTTGACCAGGTTGTCCTCCGCCAGCAGGATGCGACCGGATGACCCGGTCCGGGGCGACGGACGCTCGGGGGGGAGGGCAGCGGCGGGGGCGACGTCGGGCGGGGTGATCAGCAGCGTCGCCAGGCAGTCGTGGAGCTGGGACTGACGCACCGGCTTGGTCAGGTAGGTGGTGATACCCGCCTCCCGGGCCCGGTCCGCCTCCCCCGCTTCGCCCGACGAGGTCAGCAGGACCAGCTTGGTCGGCGGGTGACTGGTGTCGCCGGCGATGGCCCGGCCCAGCTCGATGCCGTCGACGTCGGGCATGTTCAGATCGAGCAGGGCGGCGTCGAACGGGTCGCCGGCAACCGTGGCCGCGGCGATGGCCCGGCGGGCGTCGAACGCGCCGTCGGCGGCGTCGGAGCGCACGCCCCACGACTGGAGGAACCGGGTCAGGACCTCGCGGTTGGTGGCGTTGTCGTCGACGACCAGGACCCGCAGACCCGGCAGGCTCGCCCGGGGCGGCGCCGCCGGCGCCGGCCCTCCCCGCTGGAGGGGGACGGTGAACCAGAACGTGCTGCCGCGGCCGACCTCGCTGGTCAGCCCGATCTCCCCGCCCATGAGGTCCACCAGCTGGCGCGAGATGGTCAGGCCCAGGCCCGTGCCGCCGTACCGTCGGGTCGTCCCCGTGTCGGCCTGGGCGAACGACTCGAAGACGGGCGCCTGGGCGCTCTCGGTGATGCCGATCCCGGTGTCGACCACCTGGAAGCGCATGGTCGTCGAGGTGTCGTCGCCCCCGGCCATGGTGAGCTCGAGCACAACCTCACCCGAGGGGGTGAACTTCACCGCGTTGCCGACCAGGTTGGTGACGATCTGGCGCAACCGGCCGGGGTCGCCCCGCAGGACCGCGGGCATCTCGACCGGCACGCTGCAAACCAGCTCCAGGCCCTTGGCATGGGCCGGCTGCGAGAACATGCTGGCCACGTCCTCGACCAGGGCCCGCAGGTCGAAGTCGATCGACTCCAGGTCGAGGCGGCCGGCCTCGATCTTGGAGAAGTCGAGGATGTCGTTGAGGATGTTGAGCAGGGCCTCGCCCGACGCCTGCACCGTCCGCGCGAACTCCCGCTGCTCCACCCCCAGGTCGGTCTCCAGCAGCACCGAGATCATGCCCAACACCCCGTTCATCGGGGTGCGGATCTCGTGGCTCATGTTGGCCAGGAACTCCGACTTGAGCTGGGAGGCGGCCAGGGCCTGGTCGCGGGCCGCGGCCAGGGCGGCCTCGACCCCCTTGCGGTCGCTGATGTCGTGGATGAAGGCGTTGAAGCCCCAACGTTCGCCCTGGCGCACCGGCCAGCCGGCCACCTCGGCCGGGAACGTGCGACCGTCAGAGTGCCGGGCGAAGATCTCCACCCGGCGGTTTTCGATCACCCCGTCGTTGGCCGCCTGGATGGCTGCCCACCGGCGCACGTAGAACTCCCGCTTCTCCGGTGGGAAGCAGGTCTCGAACACGTCGCGTCCCACCGCCTCGGCCTCGGTCCAGCCGAAGATCTCCGCGGCCTTCTTGTTCCACGCGGTGATCGTGCCGTCGCTGTCCATGGAGACGAAGGCGTCGGTGGCGGCATCGAGAATGGCCCGGGTGTTCGCCTCCCGCTCGAGGAGGGTGCGATCGGCGTCCCGTCGTTGCCGCAGCGCCCGGGCCAGGAGGGCGACGCCGATCATCATCACCAGAACCAGGATGGCGGCGACGGCCACGACGGTGGTGCGCAGCTCCCGGACGCTGGCCAGCGCCTCGTGGGCAGGCACCTCGGACGTGACCGTCCAGCCGATCCCGGGCACCGGGGCGAAGCCGGACAGCGAATCGCCATGACCCCCGTCCGAGCGGGTCACGCCCGAGCGGCCGGCCAAAGCCCCGCGCACCCGGGGATCGGACCCGACCGAGACGAGGGTGTCGGCGTCGGGCGCACGGATGCCCGTGCTCGCCAGGAGCGTTCCCCGCTGGTCGGTGAGGGTCAGGTCGAGGCCCTCGGCCTTCGCCAGCCCGTGGGCGAACGCGGAGATGGCGTCGAGCGGGTAGACGACGACCAGGAACGCCAACGGCGGGCTGGACACGTCCGCCCCGATGGCCCGCACCGGCACCGCGATGGCGATGGCGAGGGGGCGCCCGGCGATCTCCGACCGGTACGCCTCGGACACGTAGGGCCGGCCGGCCTGCACGCCCCGGCACCAGTCACTGGCCGAGAGGTCGACGCCGACGATCTCAGGAGTGGGCGGGCGGACATTGCTCGGCCGGCAGGAGACGTCGGCGATGAACGCCCCCCTGGCTCCCGGCGGGGCCAGCTCGGTGAGCGTGGGATCGATGACACTTTCGTCGAAGTTGGCCGCGACCCCGTCGGCCAGGGCGGTGATGAGGCGGTGCCGAGTGGCGTAGGAGTTCGACAGGGCGACCACCGACTGCACCTGGATGCTGAACAGCACGGCGGTCACCACCGAGTTGGTCCGCACCCGGGCGTTCACCTCCTTCACCACCGCCTGATTGGCGATGTGAACGGTGAAGTAGGTCAGCAGCGCCAGCGGCACCAGGCAGAGGACGAGGGAGAGGCCGACGAAGCGAAGAACGGGTGAACGGGCGAGGACACCGCCGGTTCCCGCCCGGTCCGAGCGAGGGCGGGGCATGTGTCTCACCCCCCTGTATCGGACGCCCGGCCGCCCCCCTTGAGGTCGGCGTGCCTTCGGCAGCGCGATCGCCCGGCCGCCGGCGGCCTACCCGTCCTCGGCGGCGCTCGCGTCTACGCCGGGCGGACGGTGATTCCCCGCGACCGGAGGTGCTCCTTCGCCTCCCGGACGGTGTGCTCGCCGAAGTGGAAGATCGACGCCGCCAGGACCGCGTCGGCGCCGCCGGCGAGGGCGCCGTCGGCCAGGTGGTCGAGGGTGCCGACGCCGCCGCTGGCGATCACGGGAACGCCGCAGGTGTCGGACACCGTCCGGGTGAGCTCGAGGTCGAATCCCTCCCGGCTGCCGTCGCGGTCCATCGACGTGCGGAGGATCTCCCCCGCGCCCCGGGCCACGCACTCCTCGGCCCAGGCGACGGCGTCGCGGCCGGTCGGGGTGCGGCCACCGTGGGTGAAGACCTCCCAGCCCGACCCATGCGGGCGACGGCGGGCGTCGATGGCCACCACCACGCACTGGGCGCCGAACTCGGCTGCCAGCTCCGTCACCAGCTCGGGCCGGTTGACGGCGGCGGTGTTGACCCCCACCTTGTCCGCGCCCGCTCGCAGCAGGGCCCGGGCGTCGTCGGGCATGCGGATGCCACCGCCGACGGTGAAGGGGATGAAGACGGTCTCCGCCGTCCGCCGGGCCACCTCCACCATGGTGTGGCGGTGGTCGGAGCTGGCGGTGATGTCGAGGAAGACGATCTCGTCGGCGCCCTCGGCGTCGTAGCGGGCGGCCAGCTCGGCCGGGTCGCCGGCGTCGCGCAGGTTGACGAAGTTGACGCCCTTGACCACCCGGCCGGCGTCGACGTCGAGGCAGGGGATCACCCGGACGCTGCGCACGCGGCCATCGCCTCCTCCATCGTGAACCGCCCGTCGTGGAGGGCCTTGCCCACGATCGCCCCCGCCAACCGGCGTCCGCCGACCTCCAACGTGGCCAGGGCGATGAGGTCGGCGGCCGACCCCACGCCTCCCGAGGCGATCACGTCGACCTTCGTCGCCTCCAGCACCGCGGCCAGCCCGTCGAGGTCGGGTCCGGCGAAGGTGCCGTCACGGTCGATCTCGGTGACGACGAAGGCGGCCACCCCGCAGTCCTCGAACCGGGCCAGCAGGTCGAACAGGTCGACGCCCGAGCCCTCCACCCAGCCCCGCACCGCCGCCACCCGCCCCCGCACGTCGATGCCGACGGCCACCTGGTGACGGGTGGCCAGGTCGCGCACCAACTCGGGGTTCTCGACCGCCGCGGTCCCGATCACGACCCGGTCGACGCCGGCCTCCAACAGGGCCTCGGCCGACGCCTGGTCACGCACGCCCCCGCCGGCCTGGATGTGGATGGCGCCGCCGACGGCAGCGGCGATGGCGGCGATCACGGGCCGGTTCTCGGGGGTGCCGGTGCGAGCCGCGTCGAGGTCGACCAGGTGCAGCCAGGGGGCGCCGGCGGCCACGAACGACCGGGCCACCGTCACCGGGTCGGTCGCGTAGGCCGTCTCCCGGGAGAAGTCACCCTGGTAGAGGCGGACGGTGCGTCCCCCCCGCAGGTCAATCGCGGGGTACAGATGCAACGAAGTTCGCCAGCATGCGGAGTCCGGCGGCTCCCGACTTCTCGGGGTGGAACTGGGTGGCCCACAGCCGGTCCCGCCGCACCGCGGCCGTCACCGGCCCGCCGTAGTCGCAGGTGGCGACCACGTCGGCGGTGGCCTCGGGGGCGTAGGAGTGGACGAAGTAGACCCACAGGGGGTCGTCGAGGCCGGCGAACAGGGCCACCCCCGGCTGGTGGTCGAGCACGTTCCACTGCATCTGGGGGCGCTTGACACCGTCGGGCAGGAGGCGGACGGCGCCCTCCAGCACGCCCATCCCCTTGACGTCGGGGTCCTCCTCCGAGCCCTCGTAGAGCATCTGCATGCCCACGCAGATGCCGAGGAAGGGCGTGCCCGCCTCGATCGTCTCCCGGGCCACGTCCTCCAGCCCCGCCTCCCGGAGCGCGCCCATGCACCGGCCGAAGTGGCCGACACCGGGCAGCACGACCGCCTCCGCCGCCCGCACCACGGCCACGTCGTCGGTGAGCACGGCGTCGGCCCCCACCCGCTGCAAGGCCTTCTGGGCCGACCGGAGGTTGCCGATCCCGTAGTCGAGGACTGCGATCACGGCGCCTCAGGCGAACGGCTCACAGCGATCCCTTGGTCGAGGGCACGCCGCCGCCCTCGACCCGGACCGCGTCCCGCAGGGCCCGGGCCACGCCCTTGAACGAGGCCTCCAGGATGTGGTGGTTGTTCTTGCCGCTGCGCATGCGCAGGTGGAGGGTGATGGCGGCCGACGTGACGAACGCCCGCCAGAACTCCTCCGCCAGCTGCGGGTCGAACGGGGGAACACCGAGCGCCTCGCCCCCCGGCTCGACCTCGTAGTGGAGGTAGGGCCGGCCCGACAGGTCGAGGGCGACCTCGATGAGGGCCTCGTCGAGGGGCACCGAGATCGACGCGAACCGGCGCACGCCCGCCTTGTCGCCCAGCGCTTCGCGCAGGCACTCACCGAGGGCGATGCCGACGTCCTCCACCGTGTGGTGGGTGTCGACGTCGAGGTCGCCGCTCGCCTTGAGGTCGAGGTCGAACCCGCCGTGGCGGCCGAGCTGGGAGATCATGTGGTCGAAGAAGGGCACGCCGGTGGCGACGCTCGTCTCCCCCGACCCGTCGAGGTCGAGGCGGATCTCGATCGACGTCTCTTTGGTGACCCGCGACCGGGTGGCGACCCTGGACATCGGGATGTTCACGCTCCTCGTGCTGGGCGGCAGCGATCCCCGCCCCTGGCGATCGGGTGTGCAGTCACGTTGGTATATCCCACGCGAGTGCACATTCGGCGGACGGCGGCCATCACAGGACCTCGGCCAGGGCGGACAGGAAGGCGTCGTCCTCCGCGGGGGTGCCGACGGTGACCCGCAGGCACCCGGTGAGCCGGGGCCACGACGAGCAGTCACGCACCAGGACCGACCGCTCGACCAGGCCCTTCCAGGCGGCGGCGCCCTCGCCCGAGAGCGGGCGGAAGAGCACGAAGTTGGCGGCCGACGGCCACACCTCCACCGGCAGCCGGCGCAGACCGGCCAGCAGCCGCTCCCGCTCCCCCACCACCGCCGCCACCCGGGCCTCCATCTCCGCCTGGAAGCGGAGGGCGAGGCGACCCGCGATCTGGCTGGCGGCGTCGAGGTGGTAGGGCAGGACGACCCGTTCCAGCTGGGCCACCACCTCGGCCGGGCCGACCAGGTACCCGAGGCGGCAGGCGGCCATCGACCAGGTCTTGGAGAACGTGCGGGTGACCACCAGGGGCCGGTCGTCGGCCAGGAGCGACAGCGACGACCAGGGCGCGAACTGGGCGTAGGCCTCGTCGACCACCACCAGCCCGGGGGCCATCCCCAGCACCGCCTCCACCGCCTCCCGGGGCTCCACCAGCCCGGTGGGGTTGTTCGGGGACGTGAGGAAGGTGATCGCCGGGGCGGTCGTCGAGAGCACCCGCCGCACCTCGTCGAGGTCGAGGGTGAAGTCGGCCGCCCGCTCCCCGACGGCCACCGTCGTGCCGGTGATGCGGGCGATGTGGGAGTGGAGGGCGTAGGTGGGTTCGAACACGGCGACCGTCCGGCCGTGGCCGCCGAAGGCCAGGCAGGCGGCCTGGAGGACCTCGTTGGACCCCTTCCCCACCAGCACCTGGTCGGGCCCGACGCCGTGCAGCTCGCCGATGGCGGTGCGCAGGGCCCGGGCCTCGCGGTCGGGGTAGCGGTGGAAGGGCACCCGCCCCAGCTCGTCGAGGAACGCCTCCCGCCACGCCGGCGGCGGCGGGTAGGGCGACTCGTTGGTGTTCAGGCGCACGTCGACCGTCACCTGGGCCGAGTGGTATCCCTCCAGGTCGGAGAGGTCGTCCCGGATCGTGAGCGCCATCAGCGGCGGTGTCCCATGCGCATCTCGACCGAGCGGGCGTGGGCGTCGAGGCCTTCGGCCAGGGCCAGGGTGGCCACCGCCGGCGCCACCGCGGTGAGCCCGTCCTGGTCGAGGGTGATGGCGTGGATGGTGCGCACGAAGTCGGCCACCTGCAGCCCGCCGGCGAAGCGGGCCGAGCCGAACGTCGGCAGCACGTGGCTGGGACCTGCGAGGTAGTCGCCCACCGACGCCGGCGCCCACGGCCCGGTGAACACCGCCCCCGCGTGGCGCACGCCGGCCAGCATCGCCTCCGCCCCCTCGCACATGAGCTGGAGGTGCTCGGGGGCGATGGCGTTGGCCACCTCCAGGGCGGCCTCGGGCCCGTCGACCAGCACGGCGTAGCCGCCGTCGGCCAGGGTGGCCTCGATGTCGGACCGGCGGGGCGACGCCTCCACCAGCCGGGTGACCTCGGCCACGACCGCGTCGGCCACCGCCTCCTCCCACGTCACCAGCCAGGCCAGGCCATCGGGACCATGCTCGGCCTGCACCACCACGTCGACCGCGGCCCAGGCCGCGGGCACCGACCCGTCGGCGACCACCACCACCTCGGACGGTCCGGCGAAGGCGGCCGGCACGCCGACGACGCCCTCGGCCGCCACCTCCCGCTTGGCGATGGCCACGTAGACGTTGCCGGGACCGACGATGACGTCGACCGCGGCCACCGACTCGGTGCCGTAGGCCATCGCCCCCACCGCCTGGGCCCCGCCGATGCGGTAGACCTCGTCGACGCCGGCGATCGCGGCCGCGGCCAGGGTGGGCCCGAACACCCGCCCGTCGGGCCCGGGGGGCACGCACAGGACGACCTCGGCCACGCCCGCCACCCGGGCCGGGATGGCGGTCATGAGGACGGTCGACGGGTAGCCGGCCCGTCCCCCGGGGACGTAGGCGCCGGCCCGGTCGACGGCCCGCCGCAGCTCCCGCACCACGACGCCGTTGCGCTCGTGGCGGGTCTCGGGCCGGATCTGGTGGCGGTGGTAGGCCTCCACCGAGTCGGCCGCCTGCTCCAACGCCGACCGCAGGGCGGGAGGGATGGCCTCCAGGGCGGCCCGCAGCTCGGCCGCCGGCACCCGCAGGTCGTCGAGCACGACCCGGTCGAAGCGCTCGGTGTACTCCCGCACCGCGGCGTCGCCCCGCTTGCGCACCTCGGCCAGGATCTCCCGCACCGCGTCGACCGGCGCCGCGCCGCCCTGGTCGGGCCGGGGCAGGCGCGACCTGAGCCCGGCCCCGGTGGCGCCCCGCAGGTCGAGTCGGGAGAGCATGCGGCCGATCGTACCGGCGGCCCACACCGACCCCTGTGGGATTGGGGTAGGAAGGGGCCATGGCCGCCGCCTCCCCCTCCTCGCCCGGGCCGGAGCTCTCGTCGATCACCACCGCCCTCAGCGACATCACCCGTCGCGTCACGGCCATCGCCGAGCAGTCCCAGGGCACCCGATTGGACTGGCTCTCGTCGACCCTTTTCGACGTCGAGCGCTCCCTCGTCGACGCCACCCGCCGCCTGTCGAACGCCACCACCGCCCTCGGCCGGGGCGACTAAGAACGCCGAAGCCTCATCGGAGATCGATCAGGATGATCTGCCCGATGCGCCTGGTCCCGTCCTCGAGAACCTTGGTGAGCCGGTTGGCGACAGGCTTCCATTTTCGCCACCGGTAGATCTCGGTCGCGCTCAGCCAGGCGGCATCGCGAGCGTTTTCGACGACGAAGTGGCTGGCGAGGTTGAGTGCGACCTTCACCAGCTTCTTGTCGAACTTCTCGTATGCCTCCGAGATGAGGTCGGCGCGGAACTTCTCGTAGAGCAACCCGAAGATTTCGTTGATCTTCTGGTAGTCGTCCCACTGTGTTCTGTCGGCTCCCGGGGGGCCGACTGCCTCCCACGTCTCCACCAGGGCCAGGGCGAGGTCGAAGTTGATGTGGGTGTTGACGCCCGCGGCGGCGTACTGGATGCCCGACACCGCCCGCTGGTAGCTGCTCTCGAACATCGGCTCCCACACCCGGGACACCTGGGTGCCGGGCTCCAGTGACCAGGATCTCAGGGCCGCGAAGTACCGGTTGGCGAAGTTCACGTCGAGCAGGCGCAGAAATGCCTTGTCCCTGAAATACGCCTTCTCCCTCAGCCTCGTCTGGATCGTGCTGGTGACGTCCCTGTAGAGGTGGTTGAAACGGAGGATGCCCGCCTCCGGGGAGAGCGCGGCGGAGATCTCGTCCATGCGCCGGACCGCGGCCGGGACCGATGTCACCTGCCTGCTCACCAACCCCGCCGCGTGGTCCATCGGCGGACGCTATCGCACCGATCACGGCGCTCGTCTGAGCGTCATAATGCCTCCGATGGCCCTCCACGCCGAGCGGGCGACGTTCGTCGGGCGGGCCGTGGAGCTCGACCGGCTGAACCACGCCTTTGAGCGTGTCGCCGAGGGCAGACCGGGCGCAATCCTCGTCGGCGGCGAGGCGGGAATCGGCAAGAGCCGGCTCGTCCTCCGATTCCTCGACGGGTTGCCCCCGGGTCGCCCGCCGGTGGTGGGCCACTGTGTCGAGTGCAGCGAAGGCGGGCTCCCGTACGCACCGTGGATCGACATCGTCCGCCAGCTCGTGCGCGAGATCGGCTCCACCGCGTTGCTCGGGGTGTTGGGGGAAGGCGGCGTCGAGCTCGACCGGCTGGTGCCGGGCGTTCGCAGCGGCGGCGACACCGACCCCGCGCCGCCGGGCTCGGCCAGCCACTCGCGCGCCCGGCTGTTCGAAGCGGTCCGGGTGTTGCTCGGCCAGGCCGCGGCCACCGCGCCCCTCGTGGTGGTCGTCGAGGACTTCCAGTGGGCCGACGAGTCCACCCGCGATCTCATCGTCTACCTGCTGGCCAACCTCGTCAACGACGCCGTGCTGCTCGTGCTGACCTACCGCAGCGACGACCTCGCCCGGGGCCACCCGCTGCGGTCCTACCTGGCCGAGCTGGCCCGCCGCTCCGGTGGCGAGCGCTTCGAGCTGGCCCCGTTCACCCGCGACGAGCTGGCGGACAAGGTCGCCGACGTCCTGGGCCGGCGACCGACGCCGCGCCTGGTGCAGGCCGTCTGGGAGCGGTCGGAGGGGAACCCGTTCTTCGCCGAGGAGCTGCTGGCTTCGTCACCCGATGCCGGCGACGGACTGCCCGTCACCCTGCGCGACCTCCTCACGGCCCGTCTCCGCGTCGTGTCGCCCGCGACCCAGCGCGTCCTGTGGGCGGTGGCGGCCGGGGGCCGGCGGGTGCCCCACGAGCTGCTGGCGGCGGCCCTCGACCTCGGCGGTGGGGCCCTCGACGACGCCCTCCGGGAGGCGACCGAGCACCAGCTCCTCGTGCCCGACCGGGCCGACGGCGCCTGGGCCTTCCGCCACGCCCTCCTGCGTGAGGTCGCCTACGACGAGCTGCTGCCCGGGGAGCGGTCCCGGGTGCACGCGGCCTACGCCCGAGCGCTCGACGAGCGCTCGGATCGCGGGGGCGAGCCCGCCCGCGTCGCCTCCGACCTGGCCCGTCACTGGATCGCCGCCGGCGAGACGGCGCCCGCCCTGGTCGCGTCCTTGGCCGCGGCC
>Ga0105245_10001385_pt1 | contig 21966 bp, 21 predicted proteins | sample KBSM54metaG_FD_81523 | JGI IMG/M metagenome (GOLD analysis project Ga0105245, IMG submission 81523) | Miscanthus rhizosphere microbial communities from Kellogg Biological Station, Michigan, USA - KBS M5-4 metaG | ecosystem: Host-associated > Plants > Roots > Rhizosphere > Soil | place...
GTTGTGGTGCCTCACAAATCAGCCGGAATCAGGGTGAAACCTGGCACCACAACTGCAAGATCAACGGTGGCTTCAATCGACTGCTGCGCCTACGTGCATGTCCAGGCGGTCGGGCTCGGTCGCGGGCGCCGCCGGGGGGCGCCGCCTCCGGTGCACCACGAACAGGCCGAGGAGCAGTGCCGTCGCCGCGAGGACGGCCAGCACCGTCGGGCCCGTGCGGCCGTCGTTCGACGCCGGCTCCTTGGCGACGCCGCCGGACGTGGGCTGGGCCTTCGGCTCCACCACGAACGTCGTGCCGTCGTCGAACGGGCCGCGGTTGGGGTCGACCTGGACCGTCGGCGGCCGGATGTCACCCCAGGGCTGCTCCGCCGGGTCGACCTGCATGGGCTGCGGCACCGGCAGGATGCTCAGGCCGCCGGGAACGGTCAGCGTGCCGATCTTGTAGTCCTGGAACGGGCTGTGCATGCCGTACACGGTCCAGGTTCCCGCGGTGGGCACGCGCACCGCCGTCGCGTAGTGCGCGGCCTCGGGCAGCGCGGTCGCGTTGAAGACGAGCGGCGTGCCCTTCTCGTCGAGCAGGCGCAGCCCGATCGTCTCGAACGTGCCCGAGTACGGGTGCGAGCCGTGCTGCAGCGCCCAGAAGCCGATCGTGTAGGCGCGCCCGGGCTCGAACCGGCCGGGCACCGGGTCGAGCACCGTCACCACCCAGTTGCCCGCGAACGCCGGCGGCGCGCCGATCAGCACACCGGCCGCCACCACCAGGAGAGCCAGCGCAACCCGCAGGATCCTCATCCCGACCACCTCCACCCGGTTGACACCGCCAACCGGGTGGAGGTTCCGGACTCAGTCGTCGGGAAAGACGTCGTTGACGAGGGACTGCGCCCAGTGCATCCGGGTGACGGCGGCCTCCGGGAAGTCGCCGTACGCCTGGGCCACCCAGGCGGCGCAGCCGCGGCTGCCGAGCACCCGCAGCGCCTGCTCGATGGCTTCCCGCACCCGCGCGGGATCGTGTCGCTCGTTGCGTCGCAGGGACGAGGAGAACAGCGCTTCGCAGCGCATGGTGTGAAGGTTCACGCGAGGCACCGGACGATGCTGCTCCCGTCGTCGGGCCCAAGACATCCGCCATCGCGCGGACCTGGAACGACGACCACGACAACGCCCCCGCGACCATCGGTCGCGGGGGCGTCGGGCCTGCTGCGTTGGCGGATCAGCTCCAGGTGCGGGAGAAGATCCAGGAGGCCGGGCCGCCGTTGTTGCCGCCGCCGATGTGGCTGTAGTTGACGGCGGTGGCGCCGCCGCGGCAGCTCGCCGTGGCGAACCCGCCGATCGCGACGGCGTTGCCGCACACGCTGATCGGCGCCTGGATGACGCTGGAGAACTGGTTGCCGGAGAGGATTCCGCTGTTGCCGAAGGAGACCTGCGCGGCCTGCGCCGGAGCGCCGAACGCCAGCAGGCCCGCGCCCGCGATCGCAGTGCCGGCCACCAAGCGGAGGATCTGTCGCTTCACTGTGTTGCCCTTCCCCGTGACTGTGCGGCCGGGTGGAGTCGCCCCGGCCCTCGCGAGTTAGCTAAGCCCAACGAGCGAGCGTTTGATGTGGTTTCGCGCTAATTCAGGCGTTTTATCGAACAAATAGCCACTAAACCTCCCAATCGGGTGACCCTGAAGCGGCGAATCCCCGCGTGTTGTCGATCGCGCGACCAGCGACGAGACTTGGGCTGCAGCAAGTGGAGGGGGATGCCTTGAGCCGTCCGGCGATGCTCACCGTGGACGACGACCCGGCCGTGTCGCGGGCCGTGGCGCGCGACCTTCGGCGCCGGTACGGCGAGGAGTACCAGATCGTGCGCGCCTCGTCCGGCGACGAGGGCCTGGCGGCGTTGCGGGAGATCAAGCTGCGCGGCGGGCGGGTGGCGGTGCTGCTCGCCGATTACCGGATGCCGCAGATGAGCGGCATCGAGTTCCTCGAACAGGCGATGGATCTGTTCCCGAACGCGCGGCGCGCGCTGCTCACCGCGTACGCCGACACCGACGCCGCGATTCAGGCGATCAACGTCGTCGACGTCGACCACTACCTGCTCAAGCCGTGGGATCCGCCGGAGGAGAAGCTGTACCCGGTGGTCGACGCGCTGGTGGAGGCGTGGAAGGAGGCCGGCGACCGGGAGATACCGGAGATCAAGGTCGTCGGGCACCGGTGGAGCGCGCCGTCGTACAAGCTGCGCGACTTCCTGGCCAGCAACCTCGTGCCGTACCGCTGGTTCGGCGCCGACGAGCCGGAGGGCCAGCGCCTGCTCGACGCGGCCGGCCTCGGCCCGGAGGCGGTCCCGTTGATCGTGACCGCCGACGGGCGTCCCCTGGCCGCCCCGTCCAAGACGGAGCTTGCCGCGGCCGTCGGCCTCTCGACGGCGCCCGGCCGCGACTTCTACGACCTGGTGATCGTCGGCGGCGGCCCGGCCGGGCTGGGCGCCGCGGTGTACGGCGCCTCCGAGGGGCTGCGCACGGTGCTCCTCGAGCGGCGCGCCACCGGCGGCCAGGCCGGCCAGAGCTCCCGCATCGAGAACTACCTCGGCTTTCCCGACGGGGTCTCCGGCGCCCAGCTCACCGAACGGGCCCGCCGGCAGGCCGGCCGGCTCGGCGCGGAGATGCTCACGCTGCGCGACGTCACGAGCATCGAGCCGCAGGGCTCGGCGCGCGTGATCAAGTTCGGTGACGGCACCGAGATCTCCGCGCACGCGGTGATCCTGGCGACCGGTGTCTCGTACCGGCCGCTGCGCTGCCCCGGCGCCGACGACCTCACCGGGCAGGGGGTGTTCTACGGCTCGACGGTCACCGAGGCGTCGGCGTGCAAGGACACCGACGTCTACATCGTCGGCGGGGCGAACTCGGCCGGCCAGGCGGCCGTGTTCTTCTCCCAGTACGCCCGCAGCGTGACGATCGTGGTGCGCGGCGACTCGCTCGAGCGCTCGATGTCGTACTACCTGATCCAGCAGTTGGGCGCGATCGAGAACGTCCGCATCCGCACCTGCACCGAGGTGATCGAGGCGCAGGGCGAGGGACGGCTGGAGGCGCTGACCCTGCGCTGCTCCGCCGACGGCACCACCGAGGTCGTCCCGGCCGGCTACATGTTCGTGTTCATCGGCGCCGAGCCGCACACCGACTGGCTCGGCGGCACACTCGCCCGCGACCCGCGCGGGTTCATCTACACCGGGCCCGATCTTCTCGTGGACGGCAAGCGGCCGAGCGGCTGGGACCGCGACCGCGACCCGTACCACCTGGAGACGAGCGTGCCCGGCATATTCGCGGCCGGCGACGTGCGGGCCAACTCGGTCAAGCGGGTGGCGTCGGCGGTCGGCGAGGGTGCGATGGCGGTGACGCTCGTGCACCGGTACCTGGAGGCGCAATGACCGAGCGAAGCGAGGGAATCATGAGGCCCAGGCCGCCCGGTCAGGGCGCGACACCGCGGAGCGGAGTCGCGTCATGACCGAGACACTGCCACCGGCTGAGCTGAAGAAGCTCTTCCTGTTCGAGGCGCTCACCGACGAGCAGCTGGCCTGGCTGTCGGAGCAGGGCACGGTGGAGACCCACCCACCCGGCGTGATCATCAACGAGGGTGATGCGGCCGAGAAGTTCTTCGTGCTGATCTCCGGCACGATCACGCTGACCCGCCGGGTCGGGCAGGGCGACGTCGAGATGCACCGCTCCGACCAGCCCGGCGTGTACATGGGCGCGACGCAGGCCTACCTGCTCGACAACTCCGAATGGCACACCTACACGGCCACCCTGCGGGCGCTGACCGAGACCCGGTTGTTCGTGTTGCCCGGGCCGGCGTTCGGCCACATGGTCCGGGAGTGGTTCCCGATGGCCATGCACCTGCTCGAGGGCCTGCTGATGGGCATGCGCAACGCGCAGGCGGTGGTCGGGCAGCGGGAGCGGCTGGCCGCGCTCGGCTCGCTCACCGCCGGGCTCATGCACGAGCTGAACAACCCGGCCGCCGCCGCGTCGCGGGCCACCGTGGCGCTGCGCCAGCGGGTCGCCGGGATGCGGCAGAAGCTGATGAAGCTCGCCGACGAGCGGATCACCAGGGAGCAGTTGGTCGCGCTCACCCAGTTGCAGGAGACGGTGATCGAGCGGGCCGCGAAGGCGCCGACGCTGAGCGCGATCGAGACCAGCGACCGCGAGGACGAGATCTCCGACTGGATGGACGGGCACGGCGTCGCCGGCGGCTGGGACCTGGCCCCGATCTTCGCCCAGGGCGGCCTGGACCTCGACTGCATGGAGGAGATCCGCACCAAGGTCGACGACCCGGCACTGCTGGAGAAGTCGCTGCAGTGGCTCGGGTACGCGCTGGAGACCGAGCAGCTGATGACCGACATCGAGGACGCGACGGCGCGGGTTTCGTCGCTGGTGCTCTCGGCCAAGCAGTACTCGAACCTCGACCGCGCGTCGCACCAGTGGATCGACGTGCATGACGGGCTCAAGAGCACGCTGGTGATGCTCAACCACAAGATCGGCGACGGCATCACGGTGGTGAAGGACTTCGACCGCAGCCTGCCCCAGATCCCGGCACACGCCGCCGAGCTGAACCAGGTGTGGACCAATCTGATCGACAACGCCGTGCACGCGATGAACGGCTCGGGGACGCTGACGGTGCGCACCGCGCTCGACGGCGAGTGCGTGCTCGTCGAGATCGGCGACACCGGTCCGGGCATCCCGCCGGAGAACCTGCGCCGGGTGTTCGAGCCGTTCTTCACCACGAAGCCGGTGGGCGAGGGCACCGGGCTCGGCCTGGACATTTCGTACCGCATCGTGGTGAACCGTCACCGGGGCGACCTGAGTGTGGAGTCCCGGCCCGGCGACACCCGGTTCCGGGTGCGCCTGCCCACGAGCGAGGAGTCCGACAACTAGGTATTACCGGAACTGTCTTTGGGTATGGCCGGTGTTACCATCGAAGTATGACCAAGAAGATCACGATCAGCGTTCCGGACGACGTGGCGGCCCGTCTCGACAAGGTCGACAATGTCTCCGCGTACCTGACGGCGCTGGCTCGCCGTGATCTTCGGCGGGAAACCGGGCTGCGGCAACTGAGCGAAGCCGGTTTCGACATCAGCTCGGAGGGTGTCGACAGGGCGCGTGCCCACCTGCGTGCCGCCGCCAATCGCGTCTCGGCCGGGCGGCGGGACGAGGATGCCTGACGGCCGCCCGGTACAGGTTGTCTTCGACCGGTCCGCGGTAGCCGCATTCGTCAAGCAGTCGCTGGCGGTCGGCGAGATGATCGCGGTCCTCGTTGACGACGACGTCGACTTCGGAGTGCCGGTCACGGTGCTGGCCGAGGCCTCGCTCGCCGCGTCGGGCGCCGACGCCGACATGCTGAACCATCTCGTGCGGCACGTCGCGTTCGTGCCATTGGGACTCTCCGGCGAGCGATGGACGGAACTGGCGGCGGTCGCCGAGCGGCTCGAGTCGGTCGAGCCGGCCGTCGTGCTGCACACGGCCGAGTCGCTCGACGCTTATGTCCTCACCGCCGTTCCCGGCGACTACGCCGGACCGGATGGTGCGCGGGCCGACCGGGTCATCGCCATCGAGAAGTGACCGCGTCCACCAGGTGGGCCAGGGCGGCGGCCAGTGTGTCCAGGGCGTCGGTGGGTGGGCCGCCGGGTTCCCGCATGTAGGTGTCGCGCCGGATCTCGATCATGATCGCGGTGACGGCGGGGTTGCGGCCGTAGTGCGTCAGCGGGACGTAGCAGCCGGCGAACGGCGCGTTCTCGGCCACGTCACCGAACCCGGCGAACGCGTCGCGGGCGGCGGCGAGCAGGCGCGGCGGCGTGTGGAACGGGTCGGTGCCGAGGCAGATCGCCGGCCGGGGCAGGTCGGCGTGCAGTTCGTACGGGAGCGCCCGGCTGGGGTACGAATGCACGTCGATCACCACGGCCCGGCCGGTCGCGGCGAGCCGTTCGTCCACTGTGGATGTCATCGCGGCCGCGTACGGGCGGTAGTAGGTGGCCAACAGGTGTTCGACATGTGCGTTGCCGGTGTCGCGCATCTGGTCGCCGTGTGCGGTGCGGGTGTACACGGCTCCCATGCCGACCGCCCGCATCTCCTCGCGCTCGTCGGGAAAGCGCTCCGGATCGACGACCAGCCGTGACATGAGATTGACGAATCGGAATGGCTCGGAACGCGCTACGGCGGTTGTCCGGGCGGCGACGACGTCGGTGTGTGCGTCGGTCAGGAGATCGATTTCCCGCCGCAACGCGGCATCGGTGAGCAGGATGTGGCGGCGGGCGTCGTCGTCGATGCGGGTCGACGCGTGCGGGACGTGCAGGATCACCGGCGAGTCGGTCGCGCCGGAAATCACCTCGTATCGACGTACAACCATTTAGCGGTCGTTCAAATCCGCGTCTGGCAAGACTTAGACCTTCTTGAATTGTTTCTGAAGCGGACCTCGGGTGGCCGTGCCGCCTCGGTACGGTCCGACCCGGGATAGGGGGTGTATGTCCATGGTGGACAAGACAAAGGTACGGATCGCCGCCGCGGTGCTCGCGCTGGGCGCGGCGGTGGTGCAGGCGGTTCAGGCCGTGCCCGCGCAGGCCGTGCCCGCGCAGGCCGTGCCCGCGCAGGCCGTGCCCGCGCAGGCCGTGCCCGCGCAGGCCGTGCCCGCGCAGGCCGCGGCGCTGGCGTCGCGGAGCTTCACGTTGCCCGAAGGCGCGCCGACGCCGGGCGCCGGCTTCCTCGTCAAGGCGGCGTACCGGGTGGTCGTCGGCGTGCAGACCTACTCGTGCGACGCCGCGACGCTCACGTGGGCAACGGCCTCGGTGCCCGAGGCGCTGCTGAAGGCGTACGGCGCGTTCAAGCTGATCCACCACTACGAGGGCCCGCGCTGGACCGCTCTCGACGGCTCCACGGTGCTCGCCGCGGTGACCCAGCGGGTGCCGAAGGACGGCACGATTCCCTGGCTGCTGCTCGAGGTCACCAAGCACGAGAACACGAAGCCCGGCCCCGAACTCGACGACGTCGCATTCATCAGCAGGGTGAACACCGCCGGTGGTGTGGGCCCGACCGGGGCGTGTGAGGCGGGTTCGACCCGTTCGGTGCGCTACGGCGCCGACTACGTGTTCTGGGCGCCGGCGTCCGCTTAGGCGGCAAACGCCGCTCGGGTGGCAGACACCGCGCGGCCCGCCGCCCCAGCACCTGGGCGGCGGACCGCGTCGTCACGCTACTTGATCGGTGCCAGGCAGAGCACGAGCCCCTTCTTGCCCTGCTCGCCCTCCCAGTACGCCGACTCGGCGTCCGGGAACGAGTCACAGGCGCTCAGGCTGGCCTCGACCTGGGTCTTGTTCTCGACGCGGCCGACGACCTTGAAGTCGGCGCTCGAGTCGTCGCACTTGACCACCTTGAGGTCGTTGCTGCCCTGCTGCTGCACGCAGTCGCCGACCTTGGCCTTGCTGGCCGCGTCGCGGTTCAGGAAGGCGCCGACGGCAACCAGGCCGCCGATCACGACGAGCGCGACCACGATGGTGATGATCCGGCGGCGCGCGCCGCCGCCGGAGCGGACCGGCTGCGGTGCCGGACCGGGCGGCGGGAAGCCGCCGGCTTGCGGCGGTGCGATGCCACCCTGCTGGGGCGGCGGGAAGCCACCCTGCTGCGCCGGCGGCGGGAACCCACCTGGCTGCGCACCGGGCGGCGGGTAGCCGCCCTGCTGGCCGAACTGGTCGTTGTAGGGCTGCTGCGGCCCGCCTGGGCTGGACATGATGCTCCCTGTTTCAGGTCGTTCGGATGCCCGTGTGGGAGTCTGGACGGGCAATGTCGGCTCGCAGCGTATCCACAGCTGTAAAGCGCGCAGAGCCCTGACCGGCCACTTGTCACCGATCCGACGCCTGCGAAGGCGTATCACCTCCGGTGGGCGGGGCTGACGCTCAGAATTTGGGAGCCTCCCGGGCCTCCTCGGCGGCGGCCCTGACGTCGGTGAGGCTCGCGCCGGTGGAAGCCAGCACCGCGGCCGAGACCGCACCCTCGACGAGCGGAGCGTCGACGAGCACCACGTCGTCGCGCGGGTGGTCGTCGAGCACGGTGCGGGCGGTGAGCACGGCGCTGCCGAGGTCGGCCAGCACCACCACACCGTCGCCGCGGTCGGCCTCGGCGATCGCGGCGGCGATGCGCTGGTAGCTGGTGCCGAACCGGCCGTCGTCGGTGCCCCCGGCCGCCGCCACCGCCACCTCGCCCGGCGCCAACTCGACGACCATCTCCCGCAGCCCGGCGGCCAACTGCTCGCTGTGCGAGACCAACACCAGACCGACCATGAAGCGAGATGCTAATTTCGTTAACCACCGTTCTGCAATACCGAACAGTGGTACCTCATAGCGGTCAGATGTCGGCGGGAGCGAACCAGCGGAATGGCGACAGTTCAGGCGGTGGCCCGGGCGATCGAGATCCTGCGCGGCCTGTCCGGCGCGCACCGCGGCCTCGGGGTGACCGAGGTGGCGGCCCGGCTCGGCGTCGCGAAGCCGACCGCGCACGCATTGCTGCGCACGCTCGAGGCCGAACAGCTGGTGAGCCAGGACCACAACACGGGCAAATACCGCCTCGGCCCGGCGCTGCTGGAACTCGGCAACGCCTACCTCGAGACGCACGAGTTGCGGGCCCGCTCGGTGATCTGGGCCGACTCGCTGGCCACCCGAACCAACGAGGCGGTGTGGGTGGTGGTGCCCAGCGGCGACCACGTGCTGGTGGTGCACCACGCGTTCCGGCCCGAGGGAGCCGTGCAGATCCTCGAGGTCGGCGCGGTGCTGCCCTGGCACACCTGCGCGCTGGGCAAGGTGATCGTCGCGCACCTGCCGGAGTCCGACCGGGTCCGGCTGCTCGCCGGCGCGCTGCCCGTGCTCACCGGCAGCACGATCACCGACCCGGCGACGCTCACCGCCGAGCTCGACGAGGCCCGCCGCAACGGCTACGCCGTCGAGGACGGCGAGGCCGCGATCGGCGACGCCGGCATCGCCGCACCCGTGTTCGACCGCGACGGCGTGGTGGGCGCGATCGGGCTGATCGGTCCGGTCGAGCGGCTGCTGGCCGCCGCGGCCCGCGACGGGCACGCGGTGGCGGTCCGGGAAACCGCGAGGCTGCTCTCCCGCGACCTGGGCGGCGGCCGCTCGACACCGCGCCGATTCGTGGCCTGACGGCACGGCCCATTCCTCGCCTGACGGCACGGCCCATTCCTCGCCTGACGGCACGGCCCGTTCGTGGCCTGAGGCGGCCCGCCGCGCGCGGAAACCGCTCCTTGACAGGCCTCGGGGCCCGGCTTAGGTTCCGAACAAGTTTCAGCGATAACGAACGCGGAACAGGAGTGCGGCCATGAAAAAGTTCATCAACGCTCCCGACGATGTCGTCCGCGAGGCCCTCGCCGGGGTGGCGGCCGCACACTCCGGCCTCCGGGTCGATCTCGAGAACCAGATCGTCGTACGTACCGACGCGCCGCGCAGCGGCAAGGTCGGTCTGATCAGCGGCGGTGGCTCCGGGCACGAGCCCCTGCACGGCGGCTTCGTCGGCGCGGGCATGCTCGACGCGGCGGCGCCCGGCGAGGTCTTCACCAGCCCCGTGCCGGACCAGATCCTCGCGGCCACCAAGGCCGTCGACGGCGGCGCCGGCGTGGTCCACATCGTGAAGAACTACACCGGCGACGTCATGAACTTCCAGATGGCCGCCGAGTTGGCCGGCGACGACGGCGTCACCGTCGAGACGGTGCTCGTCGACGACGACGTCGCCGTCGAGGACTCCACGTGGACCGCGGGCCGGCGGGGCACCGGTGCCACCCTGTTCGTGGAGAAGATCGCCGGAGCGCTGGCCGAGGAGGGTGGCAGCGTCCAGGACGTGGCCGCGATCGGCCGGCGCGTCAACGAGGCGAGCGGCTCGTTCGCCGTCGCGCTCACCGCCTGCACCACGCCGGCCGCCGGCAAGCCCGGCTTCGACCTGCCCGAGGACGAGATGGAGGTCGGCGTCGGCATCCACGGCGAGCCGGGGCGGCGCCGGGAGAAGCTCCAGCCGGCCAAGCAGATCGCCGCGACCGCCGTCGAGTCCATCCTCGCCGCGAAGCCGATGGAGCGCGGCGACCGGGCGATCGTGATGGTCAACGGGCTGGGCGGCACCCCGCTCATCGAGCTGTACCTGCTCTACGGCCACGTGTCGGCGCTGCTCGACGAGGCGGGCGTGCAGATCGTGCACAACCTCGTCGGCAACTACGTCACCAGCCTCGACATGGCGGGCATGTCGGTGACGATCCTCAAGGCCGACGACGAGATGATCCGCCTGTGGGAGGCGCCGGTGAACACACCCGGCCTACGGTGGGGGGCATGACCTTCGACGCTGGTACGGCTCGGACCTGGGTGACGGCGATCGCCGCGACCGTGAAGGAGAACGCCGACTACCTCACCCAGCTCGACTCGGCGATCGGCGACGCCGATCACGGCGTGAACCTGAACCGCGGGTTCACCGCCGTGGTCGCCGCACTCGACGGGTTCGAGGCCGACGGCCCCGGTCAGGTGTTCGTGAAGACGGGGACGACGCTGATCTCCAAGGTGGGTGGCGCGTCGGGTCCGCTGTACGGGCAGGCGTTCCGCGCGCTGGGTAAGGCCCTCACCGGCCCCGAGGCAGACGCGGCCGCGTTCGGGGCCGGGCTGCGGGACAGCCTTGCCGCGATCCAGAAGCTCGGCGCCGCCGCGCCGGGCGACAAGACGATGGTCGACGCGCTGGGCCCGGCCGTCGAGGCGTTCGAGCGCGCGGCGCCGGAGGGGTTCGCGGCGGCAGCGGCGGCGGCCGCAGGCGCGGCCGAGGCCGGTGCCAAGGAGACGACCGCACTGCAGGCCCGCAAGGGTCGGGCCAGCTACCTGGGCCCGCGCAGCGTGGGCCACCAGGACCCCGGCGCGACGAGCACCGCCCTGATCCTCCGCGCCCTGGCCGGCACGGTCGCCTAGTTCTCGCCGTGGGTTGAGCTCAGCGCGGCTTGATCCAGTCGAAGGTGCGCTCGACGGCGCGCTGCCAGTTGTCGTACTCCTCGTCGCGGGTCCGCGCGTCCATGCTGGGCAGCCACTGCGCGGCCCGGTGCCAGTTCTGCCGCAGGCCCTCCAGGTCGGGCCAGTAGCCCACCGCGAGCCCGGCCGCGTACGCGGCACCGAGCGAGACCGTCTCCGCCACCATCGGGCGGACGACCGGAACGTCAAGCACGTCGGAGATGAACTGCATGAGCAGGTTGTCCGCCGTCATCCCGCCGTCGACCTTGAGGTTCTTCAACGTCAGCCCGGAGTCGGCGTTCATCGCGTCGACCACCTCGCGGGTCTGCCAGCCGGTCGCCTCCAGCACCGCCCGGGCCAGGTGACCCTTGGTGATGTAGGAGGTCAGCCCGACGATCACCCCGCGCGCCTCGCTGCGCCAGTGCGGCGCGAACAGCCCGGAGAACGCCGGCACGATGTAGCACCCGCCGTTGTCGTCGACGGTGCGGGCCAGCGTCTCGATCTCCGGGGCGGTGGTGATCAGCCCGAGCTGGTCGCGGAACCACTGCACGAGCGAGCCGGTGATCGCGATCGATCCCTCCAGCGCGTAGACCGGAGCGTCCTGGCCGATCTTGTAGCCGACCGTCGTGAGCAGCCCGTGCGTCGAGCGCACCGGCTCGATTCCGGTGTTGAGCAGCAGGAAGCTGCCGGTGCCGTAGGTGCATTTGGCCTCGCCCGGGCCGAAGCAGGTCTGGCCGAACAGCGCCGCCTGCTGGTCGCCCAGGGCCGCACCGATGCGCACGCCGGGGAAGGCAGTGACCGCGCGGCCGTACACCTCGGCGCTCGGGTGGATCTCCGGCAGCATCGCGCGGGGCACGCCGAAGAACGAGAGCAGCTCGTCGTGCCATTGCAGCGTGTGGATGTCCATCAGCATCGTGCGGCTGGCGTTGGTGACGTCGGTGACATGGATGCCGCCGCTGCTCCCGCCGGTGAGGTTCCAGATCAGCCAGGACTCCATCGTCCCGAACAGCACGTCGCCCCGCTCCGCACGCTCGGCGAGGCCGGGCCGGCTGTCCAGGATCCAGCGCAGCTTCGGCCCGGAGAAATAGGTGGCGAACGGCAGGCCGCACAGGTCGCTGACCCGTTGCGCGACCGGGTCGCGGCCCATCTTCTGCACCAGCGAGTCGGTGCGGGTGTCCTGCCAGTTGACCGCGCGCGAGATCGGGACGCCGGTGCGCCGGTCCCACAGCATCGTGGTCTCGCGCTGGTTGGTGATGCCGAGCGCCGCCACCTGGTCGGGCGTGATACCGGCCTCGGCCAGCACCTTCGGGGCGAGCCGCTCGACGTTGCGCCAGATCTCCATCGCGTCGTGCTCGACCCAGCCGGGCTTGGGGAAGTACTGCTGGTGCTCGCGCTGGGCAACCGAGACGAGCTGGCCGCGCCGGTCGAACACGATGCACCGGGTCGACGTGGTGCCCTGGTCGATCGCGACCACGTACCGCTCGGTCATGACAAGCCTTCCCTGCTCAGCGACGGCTTCCGCCGAGGTCGCGGGAGACGGCGCGGGCCGCTTCCCGCACGTACGAGACGAGGGTCTGGTTCGGTCGCCCCTTGCTGTCGCACAGTCGTTCTACCAGGCCGGACACCCCTATGGCGCCCACCACGAGGCCACCGTAGCCCCGAATTGGTGCCGCGATGCCGGCCTCTCCGGGCGTCATCTCCTCCACTTCGGCGGCCCAACCCTGCTCGCGCACCTGGCCGAGGGCGCGGACGAGCTGGTCGGACCGGACGATCGTGCGCCGGGTGAACGGTTCCGGTTCGGCCTGCAGCACCACCCGCGTGGCGGCGGCGTCGTAGGCGAGCAGGACCTTGCCCATGGCGCAGGCGTGCAGCGGCAGCAGCGAGCCGACGTCGAGCGTCTGGAACGTGTCGTCGGGACGGAACACGTGGTGCACCACCAGCACCTTCCCGTCCAGGATCGTCCCGATACGGACCGCCTCGCCGCTGCGCGCCGCGAGCGGATCGGCCCAGTTGATGGAGCGTGAACGCAGCTCGTTGACGTCGAGGTAGCTCGTGCCCAGGTGCAGCAGCGCCGCGCCGAGCTGGTACTTGCCCGACACGTCATCCTGCTCGATGAAGCCGACCGCCTGCAACGTGCGCAGGATGCCGTGGGTGGTCCCCTTGGCCAGGTCGAGCGATCGGGAGATCTCTCCGATGCCCAGCCGGCCGGAGCTGTTCGCGAGCAGGCGCAGGATGGCCGCGGCCCGCTCGATGGACTGCACGCTGCCCGGCACGCCGCGATGCTAGAGCAGGCAAACGGCGTTCGACAATGTCGACCGTTGTTCGTTGACGCCCTGTTCCGCCGTACGTACGGTCCACCCAATCGTCAAGACGGTCACTTCCTCGAAACCTTCACGCAACACCGACGGCCGGGTGGGTGACCTGCCTCAATCTGGAGGGCACATGGCGGAACGGCTGAAGGCCCACGGTTTACTCGGCGAGATGGCCGCCGAGTTCGCCGGGACCATGATCCTGATCCTCTTCGGCGTCGGCGTGGTGGCGCAGGTCGTCGCCACGGGTGTCGGTGAGATCCAGTCCATCCACTGGGCGTGGGGTCTCGGCGTCGTGTTCGGCGTGTACGTGGCCGGGCGCATCAGCGGCGCGCACCTCAATCCCGCGGTCACCATCGCGCTGGCCGCGTTCAAGGGCTTCCCCTGGCGCAAGGTCGGCCCTTACGCGCTCGCGCAGTTCCTCGGTGCGTTCTTCGCCGCGCTCCTCGTGCGGTGGAACTACACCGAGGCACTGGCGACCTTCGACCCGGGCAGCACGCAGAAGTCGCAGGGCGTGTTCTCCACGCTGCCGGCCACCAAGCTCGGCGTCACCGAATGGGGCGCCTTCCGGGACCAGATCATCGGCACCGCGATCCTGCTGTTCCTGATCCTCGCGGTGACCGACCTGCTGGCGACCCCGCCGCAGGCGAACATGGCCCCGTTCATCATCGGTCTGATCGTCGTGGCCATTGGCATGGCCTGGGGCGCGGACGCCGGGTACGCGATCAACCCGGCCCGTGACTTCGGCCCGCGGCTCGCGTCGTGGCTCACCGGCTATTCAGACGCGTTCACAGATACCACCGGCTATCCATATTTCTGGATACCGATCGTGGGACCCATCATCGGTGGTCTTGTCGGTGCCGGCCTGTACCACGTCATGGTCGGCCGGTTCCAGCTACCGCTGGACGAGCCGGGCGAGCCCGGCCGCCTGCCGGGTCCCGAGGGCGAGGGTGTCGCCCACGCCGCCGCCGACCGCGTCTGACCGCTAGTAAGGAGACCCCATGGCTGACTACGTCGGCGCAGTGGACCAGGGAACCACCAGCACCCGATTCATGATCTTCGACCACGGCGGCAATGTGGTCGGCATGCACCAGCTCGAGCACGAGCAGATCCTGCCGCAGGCCGGCTGGGTCGAGCACAGCCCCGTCGAGATCTGGGACCGGACCCGGTCGGTCATCACCACCGCGCTGCAGGCGCAGAACCTGACCGCGTCCGACCTCGCCGCGCTGGGCATCACCAACCAACGCGAGACGGCGGTGGTCTGGGACCGGCGTACCGGCCGGCCCTACTACAACGCGATCGTCTGGCAGGACACCCGCACCGACCGCATCGCCTCGGCGCTCGAGCGCGAGGGCAAGGGCGACGTGATCCGCCAGCGGGCCGGCCTGCCGCCGGCCACCTACTTCTCCGGCGGCAAGATCCAGTGGATCCTGGAGAACGTCGACGGCGTGCGCGAGGCGGCCGAGGCCGGCCACGCCGTGTTCGGCAACACCGACACGTGGTTGTTGTGGAACCTCACCGGCGGCGCCGACGGCGGGGCACACATCACCGACGTCACCAATGCCAGCCGCACGATGCTGATGAACCTGGAGACGTTGGACTGGGACGACGAACTGCTGTCCTTCTTCAACATCCCGCGGGCGATGCTGCCGGAGATCCGGCCCTCGTCCGACCCGAACGGGTACGGCACCACCAGGGCAAACGGCCCGGTGGGCGGCGAGATCATGCTGACCGGGGACCTCGGGGACCAGCAGGCCGCGACGGTCGGCCAGGTCTGCTTCGCACCCGGCGAGGCGAAGAACACCTACGGTACCGGCAACTTCATGCTGCTCAACACGGGTACCGAGCTCGTGCGCTCGCGCAACGGCCTGCTCACGACCGTGTGCTACAAGTTCGGCGAAGCCGCGGCGGTCTACGCGCTGGAGGGCTCCATCGCGGTCACCGGTTCGGCCGTGCAGTGGCTGCGCGACCAGCTGGGCATCATCCGCAACGCGGCGGAGAGCGAGACGCTCGCCGCCCAGGTGCAGGACAACGGTGGCGTGTACTTCGTGCCGGCGTTCTCCGGCCTGTTCGCGCCGTACTGGCGCTCCGACGCCCGCGGCGCGATCGTCGGGCTGTCCCGCTACAACACCAACGCGCACATCGCCCGGGCCACGCTGGAATCGATCTGCTACCAGACCCGGGACGTCCTGGAGGCCATGGAGCAGGACTCCGGTGTCGCGCTGGACACGCTCAAGGTCGACGGCGGCATCACCGCCAACAACCTGTGCATGCAGATGCAGGCCGACATCGTCGGCGTGCCGGTCAGCCGGCCCGTGGTCGCCGAGACCACGGCGCTGGGCGCGGCGTACGCCGCCGGTCTCGCGGTGGGATTCTGGAAGTCCACCGACGAACTGCGGGAAAACTGGAACGAGTCGAAGCGCTGGCAGCCAAGCTGGTCTGACGAGCAGCGCAGCGAGGGCTACGCGAAGTGGAAGAAGGCAGTTGAGCGGACGCTCGATTGGGTAGACGTGGGCTGACCCCACGGACGGGCCGGGCGGCCGCCGTGCGCGGTGGCCGCCCACTCAATAGACGCAGAAAGGCCACCAGATGCGCTCCGGATCCTTGTCCCCGACCGCCCGGCAGTCAGCACTGGAAGCGATGTCAGCGGCCGACGAACTGGATGTCGTAGTCATCGGCGGCGGCGTGGTGGGCGCCGGCGCCGCCCTCGACGCGGTGACGAGAGGCCTGTCCACCGGCCTTGTCGAGATGCGGGACTGGGCCAGCGGCACGTCGAGCCGGTCCAGCAAGCTGATCCACGGCGGGCTGCGGTACCTGGAGATGCTCGACTTCGGGCTGGTGCGGGAGGCGCTGCGCGAGCGCGGCCTGCTCCTGCAGCGGCTCGCGCCGCACCTGGTGCGGCCGGTCAAGTTCCTCTACCCGCTGCAGCACCGGGGCTGGGAGCGGTTGTACGCCGGCGCCGGCGTTGCGCTCTACGACGCGATGGCCTCGACCGGCGTGCACCGCGGGATGCCCCGGCACCGGCACCTGACCCGCCGGATGGCGCTGCGGGAGGCGCCGGCCCTCAAGAAGGACTCGATGGTCGGGGCGCTGCAGTACTACGACGCCCAGGTCGACGACGCGCGGCACACGATGTTCCTGGTGCGCACGGCCGCCGCCTACGGCGCATACGTGGCGTCCCGGACCCGGGTGATCGGCTTCCTCCGCGAAGGGGAGCGGGTCACCGGCGTCAAGATCCGCGACCTCGAGCACGACACGATCTACGAGGTCCGCGCTCGGCAGGTGATCAACGCGACGGGCGTGTGGACCGACGACACGCAGGCGCTGGTCGGCGAGCGCGGGCAATTCAAGGTGCGCGCGTCCAAGGGGATCCACCTCGTGGTGCCGCGCGACCGGATCCAGTCCCGCACTGGGCTGATCCTGCGCACGACGAAGAGCGTGCTGTTCGTGATCCCGTGGGGCCGGCACTGGCTGATCGGCACCACCGACACCGACTGGTCGCTGGACAAGGCGCACCCGGCCGCGTCCAGCACCGACATCGACTACCTGCTCAACGAGGTCAACAAGGTACTCATCACGCCGCTGACCCGGGCCGACGTCGAGGGCGTCTACGCGGGCCTGCGGCCGCTGCTGTCCGGCGAGTCGGAGTCGACGTCGAAGCTGTCCCGCGAGCACACGGTGGCGAGCCCGGTGCCGGGTCTGGTCGTCGTGGCGGGCGGCAAGTACACCACGTACCGGGTGATGGCCAAGGACGCCGTCGACACGGCCGCGCACGGGCTGGGCGGCTCGGTGCCGCGCTCCTGCACCGAACGGGTTCCATTGCTCGGCGCCGAGGGCTTCACCGCGATGTGGAACCAGCGCCGCGCGCTGGCGTCCGACACCGGGCTGCACGTGGCCCGGGTCGAGCACCTGCTGGGGCGGTACGGCTCGCTCGTCGACGAGGTGCTGGACCTCGTCCGCACCGACAAGACGCTGGGCGAGCCGCTCGAGGGCGCGGAGGACTACCTGCGGGCCGAGATCGCGTACGCCGCGTCGCACGAGGGTGCCCGCCACCTGGAGGACGTCCTGACCCGGCGGACCCGGATCTACATCGAGTCCTTCGACCGGGGCATCCAGGCGTCGCGGGCGGCGGCCGAACTCATGGGTGGCGTGCTCGGCTGGACCGTGGAGCAGATCGACCGCGAGATGGAGCACTACCGGCTCCGGGTCGAGGCCGAGCGGGCGAGCCAGGAGCAGCCGGACGACGCCACCGCCGACGCGACGCGGCTGGGCGCCCCCGAGGTCGTCCCGCTGGCCCTCCCGTAGGGTCGGATTCCTCCTCGATCTTGGACGTCTGCTACTGCGCCAGCAGTAGCAGACGTCCAAGATCATGTATGCCCTTTCATGCACCCGCGCGCGTAGCGGGCTTCCTTGTGGCCACTTCCTGGCTCCGGTAGTGATTCATCTGAATCTACCGATTCGCCCAGGGGAGGACACAACGTGCGAACATCCGGCTGGAGAACACGACCAACGGTCGCGGTGCTGGCGGTCGCGGCGCTCGTGGTGAGCGTCGGTGTGATCGCTGACCCGGCGGCCGCCGACCCGCGGCCCACGGCGCCGGTGGGGCAACCGGCGAAAGACCTGTCCGACGGGCACGCCGCGCGGGACAAGGACAACCGGCTCGGCTCTGCCGCGCCGACCGCACGGCAGCGCTCGGTCGCCAGCGCCCAGGGTGCCGTGCGCTGGAACAAGCTCGGGACCCCGGAGTCGTTGAGCCCCGCGGTGAAGTCGAAGTCTGTCGCCGGCGGCCTTGCCGCCGACCCGGAGACGGCCGCCCGCCAGTACATCGCCCAGAACACCGACCTGTTCGGCCTCGACGAGAAGTCGGTGTCCACAATGGACACGCTGTTGGTGCGCCGGGTCGGTGCCGGCACGGTCGTGCTGCTGCGCCAGCGCTACGGCGATCTCGCCGCCGGCTACGACGGTCTGGTGTCTGTGCTCGTCGCGGGCGGTTCGGTCGTCCGCGTCACCTCGTCGCTCGCGCGGGACACGCGCGCACCGCAAGCACCGACCCTCGACGCGCCGCAAGCCGTGTCCGCGGCGCTCGCCGACGCGGGCCTCGGGACCTTCCAGGTCGACACCGCCGACGTGCGGCTCGTCGCCGTGCCGACCCCGCTGGAGGGTCCACGGGCCGCCTACGCGGTGTCGTTCGCCTCGACCGACCAGGCCGACCCGGCCGCGTACACCACCTATGTCGACGCGCGCACCGGTGGCGTGCTCGTGCGCGAGGACAACGTCGACTTCGACTCCGACAACCCGCAGTGGGCCGTGTTCCCGGCGACGCCGACGGCCAGCGGAGCCGACACCCGGGTGCGCTGGTGCCTCAACCCGAAGCCCGGCTGCGTGCGCACCGTCGTCGACCCGGCCACCGGCCAGGCGTGGGACGTCAACCTCACCACCGGCCAGCCGACGCTGACCTCGTCGGGCAACTCGGCCAACAACGTCGTGTCGTGGGGCGCCGGCAACCCGACGTTCCCGGCCACCACCAGCCCGGACCGCAACTACCTCTACCCGTTCACCGACCAGTGGCACCGCGCCCGCTGCGACCCGGCCACGTTCACCTCGGCCCAGCGCAACGACGCCGACGCCGCGGTGACCAACCTGTTCGCGATGCACAACCGCATGCACGACTGGGCCTTCCGGCTCGGGTTCACCGAGGACACCTGGAACATGCAGGTGGTCAACGTGTCCGGCGCGGGTCTCGGCGGCGACGCCGAGCAGGGCCGGGCGCAGTCCAACGCGATCGGCGGCAGTCGCAACAACGCCAACCAGGGCACCGGACGCGACGGCCAGCCGCCGCTGACGAACATGTTCCTGTGGCAGCCGGTGGCCGGCGCGGCGTACCCGCCGTGCGTCGACGGCGACTACGACATGACCGTCATCGGGCACGAGTACACCCACGCGATCACCAACCGGATGATCGCCGGCCCGGATGCCGGCATCGGCGGGACCCAGGGCGGCGCGATGGGCGAGGCCTGGGGCGACCTGATGGCGATGGAGTACCTGTCCGAGCACGGTTTCCGGCCGGCGGGCAACACGCCGTTCGTCACCGGTGCCTACGTGACGGGCAACAACGAAACGGGCATCCGCGACTACGACATGAGCAAGAGCCCGCTGAACTACTCCGACTACGCATTCGACATGCCCGGGCAGGAGGTGCACGCCGACGGCGAGATCTGGGTGGCGACCAACTACCGGGTCCGGGCCGAGTTCCTGAAGCGGTACGGCGCCGGCAGCCCGCAGTTGCAGGAGCAGTGCGCCGCCGGACTCGTGCAGGCCGACGCGTGCCCGGGCAACAGGCGCTGGGTGCAGTTGGTGTTCGACTCGTTCCTGCTGCAGGCGGCCAGCCAGGTCAGCATGCTCGACATGCGCGACAACATGCTGGCGGCCGACCTGGTCCGCTTCGGCGGGGCCAACCAGGACATCATCTGGAACGCGTTCGCGCAGTCCGGCATGGGCCAGGACGCCAGCACCAACGGCGCGAGCGACCCGGATCCGGTGCCGAGCTTCGCGTCGCCGTACGCGCAGAACGCCACGGTGACGCTGCGGACCGTCGGTGACTCGGCGGGCGGCGCGATCCGGCTGTACGTCGGCGACTACGAGGCGCGGGCGGTGCCCGTGGCCGACACCGACCCGAACACCGACCTGCCCGACACGTTCCAGATCGTCGGCGGGCAGCAGTACTCGTTCACGGCCGGCGGTCCCGGCTTCGGGTTCCGCAAGTTCAACTGGTTCGTCCTGCCCGGACGGGCGCAGAGCCTGCCGCTGAACCTGCCCCGCAACCTGTCGTCGACGACGTCGGGCGCGGTGCTGTCCGGCGACGGAGTCAACGCCGACAAGCTCGGCGACGACACCGAGGCGACGAACTGGGCCTCGCTCGACGGCGTCGCCGGCAAGCGGGTCACCGTGGATCTCGCGGGGGACGCGCCGCAGCTGGTGAGCCGGGTCAACGTCAGCGCGCTGCTGCGGCCGCAGGATCCCTCCGATGTGGACGGTGGGCCGCAGAACAGGTTCAGCGCGCTGCGCGCGTTCACCGTCTCGGCCTGCAACGCGGCCGTGTCGGACTGCTCCCTGCCGTCGAACTTCCGGCAGGTGTACCGCAGCCCGTCGGACGCGTTCCCGGCCGGGGCGTTCCGCCCCACGGCACCCCAGCTGAACCTGCGCACGTTCAGCTTCGCGCCGGTGCGGGCCACGCACCTGCGCATCGAGGTGGTCTCGAGCCAGTGCACCGGTAACCCGCGCTACGCCGGTGAGCAGGACAACGACCCGCGGGCGGCGACCGACTGCACCGCGAACAGCGCGTTCGCGACGCACGTTCGCATCGCCGAGTTCCAGGCGTTCGCGTTCTGATCCGCTGAATCTTGGACGCCTGCTACCGCGCCAGCGGTAGCAGGCGTCCAAGATCGACGGGGTACGATCTTCGTATGGACGAGCGGCGGGTGGCGCGATACCTCGACCGGGTCGGGTTTCCCCCCGACGGGGGTGCGCCTGACGTCGCCAGGCTGGCCGAACTGCAGGAGCGGCACCTGCACGCGGTGCCGTTCGAGAACCTCAGCGTCCATCTCGAGGAGCCGATCGATCTGACGCCGGAGGCGCTCGTCGACAAGATCGTCGAGCGGAACCGGGGCGGCTTCTGCTACGAGCTCAACGGCGCGTTCGGTGCGCTGCTCACCGCGCTCGGGTACGAGGTCACCCTGCTCTGCGCCCGGGCCGCCACCCCGGACGGCTTCGGCCCGCCGTTCGACCACCTCGCGCTGCGCGTCGACGTCGACGGGGAGCCGTGGCTCGTCGACGTCGGGTTCGGCCGGTTCAGCCACCGCCCGATCCGGCTCGCCGAGCGCGGCGAGCAGAAGGACCCGGCCGGCACGTTCCTCGTCACGTCGGAACCGGACGGGGATCTCACGGTGCTGTTGAACGGTGCCCGCGAGTACCGGCTGGAGACCAGGCCGCGCACACTGGCCGACTTCGAGCCGACCTGCTGGTGGCACCGCACGTCGCCGAAGTCGCACTTCACCCGCTCGCTGGTGTGCTCGCGGCTGACCGACACCGGCCGCGTGACCCTCAGCGGAAGCACACTGATAATTACCGGTGACACGGGCAAGCAGGAGACGACGTTGCACACCGACGCCGAGATCCTCGACGCCTACCGTCGGCATTTCGGCATCTCGCTCGACAGCGTGCCGACGGTGCGGCAGAGTTGACGCATGGCCCGCTCAGCCCGTCGATTTACCGGCCCCCGGACCCGGGTGGCTGGCTGACGGCGCTGACCTCGTAATCGCACAGCGGTGTGACGCCCCGGCCCCCGGTCCGGGGCGTTTCTGTGTCCCCGACCGCCGCCGTCCGATACCCGAGGTGCCGTCATGTCCCTGCCGTCAGACCAACTCGCCCGCGCGCTGGAACTGCGCGACCTCAGCGACCCCGCCGCCGGCCCGCACGCCATGCAGGAGATCGTCGCCACGATCGCTTCCGCTCTCGCGACGGCCTGGGCGGTGCCGGTTAGGGTGGCCCGCTGCCAGCGCGTCGTCACCGTTCACGACAACTACGACGCCCTGCGCTACTCGCCGGACGCCGCCGCCCGCGACCGGCGCTACACCCGCTATCTCGGCGACGGGCGGATGCTGCGGGCGCA
>Ga0105245_10001386_pt1 | contig 21950 bp, 14 predicted proteins | sample KBSM54metaG_FD_81523 | JGI IMG/M metagenome (GOLD analysis project Ga0105245, IMG submission 81523) | Miscanthus rhizosphere microbial communities from Kellogg Biological Station, Michigan, USA - KBS M5-4 metaG | ecosystem: Host-associated > Plants > Roots > Rhizosphere > Soil | place...
CCCCCGCAACCAACAAAACAAAACAGCTTACTGGGAATCGTGATAACAGACTCAACCCCCATTAAGCCCCAATAGCCAAATCCTGCTTTTCAAGGACAGGTTCCGGCTCTTTCAAAACCATCTGTACGACCTGGACAGTAAGCGGAGCTCCGGTATCATCCATCCAGGAACGATAGCTGTGCCTGAACGTATGCCAACCGACTCCCCCTTTGATCTTCGCTGCGGTCGCTGCTTTCGTAAGATGGTTCTTCTGAATCTGCTCCTGGTGATACGGCTTACCGGTTGCAGGATTCGCAAAGAGCCATCCCTCCGCAGTCGGATAACATCGCTCCCGATGTTGCCCGAGGAGATCAACTAATAGAGGGTCGAGCGGTAGATGGTCCTTGGAATATTCCGTCTTGACGTCTCCTACGTAACCGTGAACGACGCCACGTTGAACTAAAACAGTATGATTCTCAAAGTCGAAATCTCCCCACTGAAGTCCGACGATTTCACTGACCCGTAGTCCCAGACAACCGGCAACCATCACCATCGTTCTGAACGGTTCTTTAACCGCGGCTGCCAGCCGTCCAAATTCCTCCGGGCCCAGAATACGTGGGTGCTTCAGTCGTTTGCTCCCACCCCTCATTCGCCTTCTTGGCCGTCCTTCGACTCGATGCCAAACCCGAAATTTGGAAAAGTAGTGTCCGGATGCCCCGTCATCCAGGAGTTGGGCACGGATTGGCGGGAAGGCCAACGGTGATATACTTCCCACTAATTCAGGTCCAGATTGTATTCAGGGTTGGCGTCAAGGCACTCGAGTTTGTCGTCGAGGGCGCGAGCCATGCTCTGACGGCGACGCGCTATTTGTGGATACACTCTTCTGTTCTGGAGGCAAAGGCATGAGCACCGGTGGTAGGAAATCGATGACGGTCTTGTTTCGGTCCGCTCTCCTGTGCAGTCAACTCACATTCACAGTGGCGGCTGTGGCGCAGAACGCTGCCCATCCGGACGCCTGGAATATGGAACTGGTGGGGGCCTCGCAGAACAAGGGGCAGGCGGATATCGGACCCTTTTCGAAAATGAGCCCTTGGCCGAACCCGGACGGAGAGTATTTCTATTCGGGATGTTACGATCCTGCACCGCTCGATCCACGACCGGAGGCGGCGCAGTGCTTCATGACGATCAGCCTGAAGGATCCAAATAAGCCCCAGCGTCTCGCCACGGTATACGTCTTTGACCCCGTGGCGTCGCCCGAGCCCCCCGCCTCGCATCCAGTCTGGAAATCCAAGGAGCTGGCCAACCTCCCGGTAAGGGTCCCCTGCGATACTTTCAAGGACCAGGAAGTGCTGGCTGGAAAGAAGCGACCCGCTTGCTGGGATCCCGGTTGGAACACGCACACGCATTACGTGGCAGAAGGGCCCGGGAAGATCCTTGCGGTCAATGAGGAGCGCCGGCGCGGCATCGGCTCCGATTATCAGGCCAATTACCACGGCGTCAGTTTTTACGACGTTTCCAACCCCGCTAAGCCTGTGTTCCTCTCCCGCTGGCAAGCCCCTGTCTCCGATCCCGTGGACGGAGAATACCTAGATTCGGATGGAACACACCACTTCAACTTCCGGAACCAGGGCCAGCCGGGATTTCTGAACAACAACGACAATCGCTATCTCTTCCTCGGGACGGAATACAAAGGGTACGTCGGGATGATTCTGGTCATCCTCGACGCGCGCGATCCGCGTCACCCGGTCGAAGCAGCGACCTGGCATATCCCCGGACAGAAGACGCCGGAAGAAGATGCCCAAAGAGACTGGGTGCAACAACGGAACTTTAGCGCCCCGATTCGGAAGGACCCCAAGACAGGAAAGCTGACCAAGCACGTGGCCATGCACTATGCGACGGTTTACGGGAACATAGCCTATCTCTCGTACCGCCAAGCCGGATTGGTCACCCTGGACGTCTCCGACATCAAGAGCCCTAAACTCCTTTCCCGGTTCGATTATCTGGTGCCGGGCTTTGACGACCCGACCATGCCGGATTCCATGAAGAAGTTTCCGCTCGATACTACGGCATACGGCAACGCCCACTCCGCCAAACTCGTCCCCGGCCGGCCGGACCTGCTCTGGCTCACCGACGAGTACTTCAGTTGTCCCTATGGTCACCTGCGCATGGTGGACGTCGCTGATCCCAGGAAGCCGAAGATCCTTTCGCATTTCCTCTATCCTGAGAATACGGCCTGCGATGCGGCCAATCCTGGAAGGAGCGCGACTCCGGCGCGGTTTCCGAGGCGTGGCCCCTCGACGCACATCGGCAACGTCCGCGATGGCGTGCTCTTCCTCGCTTGGTACGGCATGTGCGCGCGGGCCATCAACATCCAGGACCCGCTACACCCGGTCGAGACGGGCCACTTCATTTATCAAATCGATCCCAGCAGGCCGGAATACGCGGGGTGCGACACGTACGACATCATTCTGGGGCCGACCGGATTGCTCTATGTGTCCGACGGCACTTCCGGGCTCCGTGTTCTCAAATATACCGGAGAAGTTCCGAAGCCCGCAGGCTTGCCCTAGCAGTCAAATGCTCCGCCGTACCGGAACTCTGTGGCGCCGGAGCACTTCCGATCAAGCCTAAGGACTGCTGGCCGGAACCGAGGCCAATTTCCGTATGCGCCGTCATCCAGGCGCTAACCGTTTTCGTGCGCCGAAACGGATTACTTGGACGAGATGCCGACACCAATCCGGTATTACGTTCTCGATTGCGAGTCCCCATCTGATGTCCGAAAGGCTCTAAATGGGGTGACCGCAAGCGAACGATGTACTCAGGTTCAGCAACTTCCAAAACTTCGTATGCAAACCACTCCTTGATTCGCTGCCCCGCAGTCGCATTCTTGCGGCTGTTATCAGCACGACGAATGTTTCAATATGCCGCTGTTAGCATAGTCACTCGTTCTAGACCCGTCCTCGAAAACACGAACACAAATCATTGCGGTTTACGAGAGCCTTCGATCGTGTCCAAGATTCCGTTTACGATGGCAGACTCCGCGCAGCCGGGCTGCAGGCGCGAAGAAAGCACTTCAAAGGTGTTCATCCCGAATGCTGCATCATCTGGAATATAACCTGAAGAGGCCATGCCATTGGTGAGTGTCGCCAGCATGGTTGCCTTTAAGGGAGACTCCCGTTTAAGACGCTGCGCGATCAGGTTGAAAACTTCGGCATTCACTGCGCCGATGGCGATGTCGCCTACTCTCAGCAGGCTTAAGTGAATCTCTACCGGGTCAGCGTCTTTGTATGTTCCCGGATCACCCGCGCGGCCCGTATTCGTCCGTTCGCGGCCCGGACACTGAACCGTTTTCTGGCTTCCAAAAATCTGTATGGCGGACTCGGTGCGGTCCATGCCCCGCATCACGTGGAGTACCTCTTCGCCCAGAAATTGCCCCGTGGATACTACCATCTGCTTTTGCTGGTTCATGAGCTTGGCGACGGTTGCATCGTTCCGGTTCAGGCCCTCGCCGCCAGGCGGCATGGAATTGCTGATATCGATCCCTCGTTTGGCGTAGTCCTGGATCCGGATCTCGCGCAAATCATAAGTTTGCTGGTAATAGATCGGATTCTGGTCGCCCGAAGCTCCACTTGACCATAGCGCTATGATTTTGTCGTCCAGCGAATCTTCGATGTACCGCGAGACCGCTCCCGGAATATCAGCGCTGATCATGTCCAATTGGCCCACGAGTACGGGGTGCACGGCGTAGTTGTAGTAGACCGCGATGGGCTGTCCGCTCATGCTTTCGATTTTGACTACAGCCACGGTCTTATCGGACGGCCCATCGTAGTTGGGTTCTTCCCACCAGCGCCGGGTCTTCGGGTCGATCATGTTGCGGTTGACGTTAATGTAGGAGACTCCTGTGTCGTAGCCTACGCGCGCAGGTGCCAGGTTCTGCTGCGCGAGCTTCACGGACTCAAATATTTTTTGCGGATAATCTGACCCTCGCTGACGAAGGGCGCTATGAGTGTGGGTGGCGGTCAATAAGACGTTCGATGCAGGAATGCGCAATTCCTTTTCCACTCGCTCGGTGACGGTTCGCCACGTGGCATCGGAAACAGCCCCGTCGTCTACCGTGATCAAGGCAGCCCGCGAAGAGCCGTTGTCGAGAACGATCGCCCTCGAGTACAGGCGGTCGAGGATGCCGTGCCAGTTTTTGGGAAGCTCCTTCTCGGACGGTGTTACGTCGACCTTGGCGGCTCCCGCTCTAAAGGAAGAGGGCCGAAGGTTTTGCGCCAAGACGGCCTGTGGCAGGCTGGCTGCGAGAATCATCGATAGAAGAACCTGGGTTCTCATTCGGCGTCTCCTCTGCTACTTGACGAAAATGGCAAGATCAATCGCCTGCGCCATTCTTTCATTTCCTTTATCGTCGGGATGCACGTGATCACCCGGATCGAATTCCGGGCGAAGTCTCTTGGGATCCGCGGGATCTCTCATCAGGGCATCGAAATCGATCACTGCGTCAAAGGCGCCGCTGCCCCGAATCCACTGGTTTACCGCCTGACGCACAGCTTCGCCGGACTCGCGATAAGTCGAGACGCCTCCCACGGGCATGATGGTGGCACCGGCCACCTTGATGCCATGCATATGAGCCCGTTCGATGATCTGTCGATAGCCGCCGATCAGGTCCTCCGCCGTCACTACCTCTGTAGAAAAGACCGGCAAAGCCGAGAATGTAATGTCATTGATGCCTTCGAGCAAAGTCATCCAGCGAACGCCGGTGCGGCTCAGCACATCGCGATCGAAGCGGGCCAAGGCACTTACGCCAGCTCCGTCCCGCAGCACGCGGTTCCCCGCGATACCTAGGTTGAGCACACCCAACATCTCGGTGGACTTGGCTGCCGCGAATCTCTTCGCAAGCAAAGCTGGCCACGCTTGGTCTTTGTCAATGGTAGTCGAGAATCCGTCCGTAATCGAATCGCCAAAGGCGACAATTGCGCCCGCGTTCGCCGGCGCGAGCACGTCGATGCTGGAGAGCCAAAGATACGCGGTGGTGGTCATTGAAGTGTCGAGCGAGGTCTTGGCCGTACCCTCGCCGTCCGCGATGTAATTGGTATGGAGACCGATGGGGTGAATCGACGGAGTACCGGTGTCCTCAGGTAGATAGAGGGAAATCGCAAGATCCGTCAGCTTCGGAACCGCCAAATCCACCGGATCGCTCACGATCAACGCTCCGGGGGGAACGGTCATCGTGGGCCTGCCTCCGAAGGCGAGTGCTCGGTCGGACATACGGACAATTGCGGCGCCTTTGTCTCGCAGGGCTATGTGGGCGTTGCTAATCACCAAGGGCTTGCTCCCGAAGGCATTGGAAACCTGTATGCGAACGCGCCGCCCACCGACGCTGCTTCGCGCGACCATGCGCACCGTCTGGTTCTTGAGCGTCGCCGGTACGTTCGGTCCTGGCCCAGGCAACGGTGGCTGAGGAGCCAATTGTTGCGCTGTCGCCCAGGTAGTCACCCAATGTTCCTTATTCTGAGCGACCGCGCTGGCGACGAAACACTCGAGTACGAGAATGGCGGCCGCGATTCTCAAACGCATCACGGCAACGCCCTCTCAATTGCAGAAGCCACGATCGGCGCCATCACTTTGTATCCTTCAGCATTAGGGTGCAGGCCATCGCCCGAGTAGGCGTCCTTGAGCCAACCCTTTTCGTCCACCATCGGGGTGAAGTAATCCACGTAAATCGCGTTGACGCGTGCAGCGTAGTCCTTGATCCAGGTGTTCAGCCTCAGGATATCTGCTGGTGGACGCCCGTCGGTCATTTTGATTCGAGGCAGGCCCCCGGGACCCGGAACGGGGGCTGCAGGTGGAGGCTCGTTTTGCTGCCGCAGAAATGGATAATCGCTGACGGGCAGAATCGAGCACAGAATGACTTTAATGCCGTGAAGGTGCGCTAGCTCGGCGATGGCCATGATGTTCTGTTCGATCATTTCCGCGGTGGCGGGTCCGGTGTTGCGAGCAATATCATTCGTGCCCGCGAGCAAGACCACCGCGGCCGGCTTAAGGTCGATCACGTCAGGATACAGGCGTACCAGCATCTGCGGGGTGGTCTGGCCGCCGATGCCGCGGTTTACGTACGGCTTGCCGGGAAATGATTCCGCCAGCTTCCAAAAATCGGTAATGGAGTCACCCAGGAAAACCACGCGCTTGGGATTGGCAGATTGCTGCATCAATTCTTCGTTGGCGCGGTGATAGCGGCCCAGCTGATTCCAGTCCTGAAGCTGGTCGGCAAGACCTTTGGCAGACGTGGCCAGACAGCAATTCGCCCGCGGCGGGTTGAACTCGTCGGCTAGTTGAGCACGGGCGATATCCGTATAAACAAAAGCTCCGATGATGAGGAGCACTGTGCGGAACTTCAGCACACAATTCGACATCCTGAACCTCCTGATTGCAAGGGCCACTATACAAGAATTTGACAGATCTCGCGGAATGCTGCTAGTAATCTTGTGTGCCCCTGCCCAACTTGCATTTACAGGATCTCGGCAAGGGGCCGCAGGCACGGCCCTTGGTCCTTGGGGAGGTGCTTTGGGATGTCTTCCCGGACTCCACGCGCCTCGGTGGAGCGCCTCTCAATTTTGCGGCGCACGCACGGCGCATGGGCCACGCCCCTCTGTTGTTTAGCGCGGTCGGAAACGACGATTTGGGCCGGCAAGCAGTACGGGCGATCCAATCCCTGGGGCTCGACACCTCGTTGTTGCAAACAACCGAACGCTTTCCAACTGGATGTGCTGGAGTCAGTCTCGATGCACTAGGACAAGCCGCTTTCCGCATCGAACGCCCCGCGGCGTACGATGCGCTGACTCTATCCACCGGCGAGATTCAAAGCTCGCGGGAGCGATCTCCAGACTGGCTCTATTTCGGTACTCTGTTTGCCTGCCTGCCGGAGGGCCGCGCGATCTTGTTCGAACTCTTGCGGCTTATGCCGGACGCCATTCGCTTCTACGATTTAAACCTCCGCCCAAGCTTTGAGTCTCCGCTCCTGGTTCGCGAGTTGTTAGAACAAGCAGACGTGGTGAAGATGAATCAGGACGAGATGTGCGCCATCCATCACTATCTGGGATTGCCTGCTGAGACGAGCGCATTCTGCGTATCGGCAGCCGAGCGCTTCGCATGCCGGGCCGTTTGCGTGACACTCGGATCGCGCGGATGTGCGGTTTTCTCCAACGGACAGTATCACGAGGAGCCGGGCTGCCCGATAGAAGTCGCCGACACCGTAGGAGCGGGAGATGCGTTCGCCGCCGCTCTCCTGCACGGGTTGGCCTCGCAGTGGGACATCACGGAAATAGCCCGTTTTGCGAATCGCGTGGGTGCGCTAGTGGCGAGTAAGCCTGGCGCAATACCGGATTGGACACCCGCGGAAGCGGCGGTGCTGTAAGGCACGAAATGAAGAACCAAGTCCAGTTGATCGCCTACGTGGACCGCTTCTCAGGCGGTGGACTTCGCGACCTTCAGCGAATGCTCGAAGGCCCGTTGCACGAACTCTTCGGTGGGGTTCATCTGCTGCCGTTCTTCGATCCTATCGATGGAGTCGACGCCGGCTTCGATCCGATCGACCACACCCAGGTTGACTCTCGGTTGGGCACCTGGGACGACGTGCACGCCCTCGCCGAGCACGTCGACATCATGGCTGATCTGATCGTCAACCATGTTTCGCGCCATTCCCCTCAATTCGCTGATTTTCAGAAGCGTGGAGACAAGTCCGCCTATGCGGGAATGTTCTTGACGTATGACCGCGTGTTTCCTTACGGCGCGCGAGAAGCGGACTTGCTCAAGGTTTATCGGCCGCGCCCAGCCCTGCCGTTTACCAGGCTGCAGCTTGAAAATGGAACGGAGCGCCTGCTGTGGACGACATTCACGCCGGAGCAGATCGATATTAACGTTCACGATCCCGTGGGCAGACGCTATTTGCAGCAGATTCTGGATCAATTTCAGGCGGCTGGCATCCACGCGATTCGCCTGGATGCCGCCGGCTACGCCATCAAGAGACCGGGGACCACGTGCTTCATGATTCCCGAAACGTTTGCGTTCATCCGGGAGCTGGCCGAACAGGCGCGGGCGCGTGGAATCGAAGTCTTGGTGGAGATCCATAGCTACTATCGCGAGCAAATCGAAATCGCCAAGCATGTCGACCGCGTCTACGACTTCGCGCTTCCTCCCCTCCTCCTGCAAGCGCTCTACACCGGGGACGCGAGGCACTTGAGACAGTGGCTCGAAATCAGCCCACGCAATGCGGTCACGGTGCTCGATACCCACGATGGAATCGGTGTCATCGATGCCGGACCGGACCGGAAGAATCCGCAGGCATCGCCTGGACTGCTAGCTCCGGAGGAGATCGACGCATTGGTGGAGACGATTCACCAGCGTAGTCATGGTGAAAGCCGACAGGCTACAGGCGCAGCCGCCAACAACTTGGATCTGTACCAAGTCAATTGCACCTACTACAACGCCCTAGGCTGCCGTGACAACGAGTACTTGATGGCGCGCGCCGTCCAATTCTTCGCCCCCGGAATTCCTCAGGTTTACTACGTCGGATTACTTGCTGGAAGAAACGATTTAGATCTATTGCGCCGGACCGGCGTGGGACGCGACATTAATCGTCATTACTACACGAGAGATGAAGTGGAAAACCAGCTTCGCGTTCCGGTTGTGCACTCGCTGCTGGATTTGATCCGCTTCCGCAACGCGCATCCGGCGTTCGGCGGCGATTTTCAAGTGGGCGGCCGTAACGACAACTCACTCATCATGGAGTGGCGAAGCGAATCCGACTGGGTCCGGCTCGAAGCCGATTTCGCTGCACAGCGTGCGATCATTTCCTATGCCGATCCAGCGGGCGAGCAATCGATGACGTTGGGAGAGACTACGGCGAGGAAGGCTGAGCGATGATTCAACAGGCCACGGAAAGCTGGCGGAGGGATACAGGAGCAATCAGAGCGATCACTTTCCTCATGTTCATGATGTTCGCCATGACCACCGACTCGGTCGGCATCATCATTCCGCAAATCATCAAAACGTTCGGGCTCAGCATGACTGCCGCTGGCACGTTTCAATACGCCACTATGACGGGGATTGCTCTTGCAGGTTTTTTCCTGGGAGGGCTGGCCGACTCATTTGGCCGCAAACGGACCATACTCGTGGGGCTTGCCCTGTTCGCCATCTCGTCTTACTTATTTGCGGCGGGAAACTCATTTGTGTACTTTTCGATTTTGCTGGGCACCGGAGGAATCGGCATCGGAGTCTTCAAGACCGGAGCATTAGCCTTGATTGGCGACCTTTCCCGGTCCTCGAAAGAACACACATCCTTGATGAACACCGTCGAGGGGTTCTTCGGCGTGGGGTCCATCATTGGACCCGCCATTCTCTCGCGCCTTCTCGCGACCGGCGCCTCCTGGAAAGGAATCTACCTTCTTGCGGGCACGATGTGTCTCTTGCTGATCGTGATTGCTACGCGGGCGAACTATCCGCAAACAATGAAGTCCGTAGAGAACCTCGAGCAGGGTTCAGGCTTGCGACACTCTATTGCAGCGATGCACAATCCTTTTGCTCTTGCATTTTCGATGGGTTGTTTTCTTTACGTCGCGGCCGAAGCGGCCATCTATGTCTGGATGCCGACGCTGCTCGCTGATTATAAGGGCTCCGCGGCCGCGTTGGCTACTTACAGCATTTCCATCTTCTTCATCCTCCGTGCTGCTGGTCGCTTCATCGGCGCACGGGTGTTGGAGCATTTTTACTGGACTAGTGTGCTGGCGCTCTTCAGCGGTCTGATCCTGATCTGCTTCGGGGCGAGCGTCGCCGGTGGCGCGGGCGTCGCGGTTTATCTGTTACCGACATCCGGTTTGTTCATGTCCGTCATTTATCCCAGCATCAACTCTAAAGGCATTAGCTGCTTCCCAAAATCGGAACATGGCGCCATCGCCGGAGTGATCCTGTTCTTCACTTGTTTATCCGCCGTGATCGGGCCATTGGCGATGGGCGCCATAAGTGACGCGATGGGGCACGCCAAGTACGGATTCATCCTGGCAACTGCTTTTGCAGCACTCCTTTTCCTGGGGTTGTTCTTCAACTGGGTGTTCGACCCGACCCGCGAGCGCCTAAATCGGCTGGAGGCAACGGAATATTGAATCTGCACCCAGCTCGGAACTACCGGAACATTCAAAACGTTAAGGTGGCACGGCGTGGACGAATTAGGAACGAGAAACACGCTTCTGGGAGGTTAGCGAGCACTTGGACGTAAAACGCGCTAATCGTAGAAGTGGCACTCACGGGCCCTGTGATCTTCCGCCGCTGAACTTCTCCAGCGAACTGCGCCACCACTCCGCAAGGCGATGACGTAAGTTGCCAATAGCGCCAGGAACTTCCGCCAACATTCTCATTAGAAATCTCTTGTCCGGATAACTCCCGTATGGTCGGCGATCCGGAAGCTACTTTTTCTGATGGAAACTTCCGGGGACGCCGTAAACTAGGACCTATTTTCCTTTCCGCTCCGGCTGGAGAGTGCGCTGAAGTAACTGGAGCGTTGGTGCCGACCCTTGACACAGTGAATTCAGATATCTACCATCGGCGTTATCCGTGTGGAAGTCCGGATCAGTGAGCAGGCAATTAAGTACGATAACGCGAACGGGAGCGCGGTGCGAATTTCCCGCTTGGTATGGCGGGGCACGCTGCTACCGGGCGCTGAGCAGGAGGCTACATGAAAGTCATCGGATTGAGTGTCATCCTTTCGGCATCTACCGGCATGATCGCGTTACTGACGACTCCGCAAACGGCGCGCGCGCAGGAACCCGCTCAAAGACAGGTTACCTTTACCAAGGACGTTGCCCCGATTTTCCAGGCCCACTGCCAAGTGTGTCACCGGCCGGACACGTTTGCTCCGATGTCACTGTTGACTTATGAGCAAGCCCGGCCGTGGGCCAAATCGATCAAGCAGAAGGTTGTCGCCCGGGAGATGCCGCCATGGTACATCGACAAACACGTCGGCATACACAACTTCAAAAACGATGTCTCGCTCACTGACCAAGAGATTGCGACCATCGTTAAGTGGGTGGACAACGGCGCGGCAAAGGGGGATCCCGCCGACATCCCTGCACCTCGAAAGTTCGACGATGCCGACCAGTGGCACATCCGGCCGGACCTGGTCGTTCAGCTGCCGAAGGATGTGTTGGTACCGGCCCAGGCGGCGGACCGCTGGATAGATGTTCTGGTGGATGCCGGTCTGACCGAGGACCGATATATCAAGGGCGTCGAGATCAAACCAGTCAAAGGTTTCAGGGCTGTCCACCATGCCAGCACATCCATGAAGCAGGACGACGATCCCGGCGATGGGAGCGATGTCCAGGGAACCTTCCTCAATGAGTATGCACTCGGCAAGAACGCCGATGTGTTTCCGGAAGGCGCCGGTCGCTTGATCAAGGCGGGGACCAAGATCAACTTCAACCTTCATCTGCACCCGATCGGCCAGGAGACCCCCATCAACGTGGCTCTGGCTCTGGAGCTTTACCCCAAAGGGTTCACGCCAAAGTACGCCGAGACGACGGAGAAGGTCGGAGATCCAAAGGATCTCGACATCCCGCCCAACACCGACAGCGTGCGGTTTGATGGCTACAACACCCTCACCAAGCCGGCCCGGCTTCTATCCTTCCAGCCACACTTGCACAATCGTGGGAAGGCCTCGTGCATGGAGGCTATCTATCCGGGGGGGCATAAAGTGGAGACATTGAGCTGCGTGAGCAAATACCAGTTCGCCTGGCATCTGGTGTATCTCTACGACGAAGACGATCAGCCCCTTCTGCCCGCAGGGACCATCCTGCACCTCATTTCGTGGTACGACAACTCGCCTGGGAACAAGTTCAACCCTGATCCGGATAACTTGATTACGTATGGTCAGAGGACCATCGACGAAATGGGCGGCGCCTGGGTCAGCTACTACTATCTCTCCGATGAAGACTACAAACAGCAGGTCCAACAGCGCAAAACGAAACTGACCGCTAAGAAATCGGAGTAGCCGATGCGCGCTTGCCGGGTGTGCGGTTTTCTGTTCATCATGATCACGCTGGGCACTGGCGCGAGTGCCCAGATCCAGTATGCGAGCGGCCAGAACGTGGCTCCCGTATTTGAGGGATGGGAGCATAACCCCGACGGAACCTTCAGCATGGTGTTTGGCTATCTGAACCGCAATTACGAGGAGGAGGTTGACATCCCGCTAGGCGTCGACAACACCATCGTGATGAAAGGTGAGTCGCTCGGCGACCGGGGTCAGCCCACACATTTCTATCCCAGACGGCAGCGGTTCCTCTTCAAAGTGGTGGTGCCCAAGGACTGGGATAAGAACGAAAAAGTGGTGTGGACGCTGACATCCCGGGGTCGAAGCGACCAGGCCAAGGGATGGCTGCAGCCGGAATGGGAGCTGAGCGACGCGGTGATTGTCGAGAATCTTGGAGGGGGTGTACCCGACCCTGAGAATAAGCCTCCGTCCGTGACCGTCGACGCGACCCAGACCATCACTTTGCCGAACGCCGCGACGCTGACCGTCTCAGCAACCGACGACGGACTCCCCAAGCCATACAAGCGCGTCACCGGGAACGTGGCGAGCAATGCGGAGCCCCGCCGGCCACAGGGCGTCCAGATCAAGCTTATTCAGTACCGAGGTCCCGGCAAAGTTACCTTTCATCCGGATGCAAGCCCAGTCATCCATGGACAACCCGTGACGCTGACGTCGAAAGCGAGTTTCAGCGTACCCGGGACATACGTGCTGCGGGCAACCGCAAGCGACGGACAGTTGTTCACCTCGCGCGATGTAACGGTGACGGTGAAACCTTGAGCGTGGGTTGTCGCGTCAAGACCAGTCTGGAGTCCAAGGAACATGAAATGTGAAGATCTCTAGTCTTGCTGTCTGCCCGAAGGCAAATAATCTAGCCTTTCCTTCTCGATGGTTGGCGGGATTAAATGGTCGGCCATACGTCCATAGACAATACTGATATAAGGGTGGCCGGGCAGTTCCAAGCGGCGAACACATTGAGGAAAGCACACGGCCGTTGATGGTGCCGGACTCCTGGCGTGGAAATCCCCATAACACCAGGAACGGGTTTGTCGTGCTAAGGTATCAACAGGAATCGCCAGGGGTCAGCGGCGGCTTCCGCCTCCGATACGGCGAGGTGGTTCGGCGGACGCTAGCGCGTTTCTCGGTACCAATCCACGAAATCACAAGAGAGCGTAAGCCAGATAAACGATTTGCGGCGTCATAGGGCCAGCCGAATTATAGCTCGACGACTCTGACGGGGCGCCAATTTTGCGAACTCCTTCAGCGCGTTCAATCGGTTAGGCCAGGCCGAAGCTCGTTACTGATTCAGCAGCGCTATGTTCTTTGCCGGAGGCGGCGCCGGAATCGTCACGAGGTAGGCGAGCAGGTCAGCAAGGTCGGCGTCCGGCATAACCTTCGGCGTGTATGGAGGCATCTGGCCCGCGGGCTTTCGAATATACGTAAGCGCCGCCGTCCGCGGTGCGATGCGTGGCCCGGTTCCTCCCTGACCTACCGTTCCGTGGCATTCGTAGCAACCGTTCTTGAGATATAACCCTTGGCCCTTGACGGCGTCGCCTCCTCGAGTCTGTGCGAACCCGCTTGCCGCGAACGCCGCACATAGCAGCACGGCCAAAATGGTCCTCTTCATGTTATCGCCCCAGTCTGTTAACGCGGCTGCGTGACCACGTCCACGAGGTACGGCTCCCCACTCTTGACGGCTTGAATTCCGCGCCCGATAGCACCCGCGAGATCTTTGGGATCGGTGATCGGTCCTTCCGAGCGCACGCCCATCGACGCCGCCAGCTTCGCGTAATCGATGAACGGATCGTAAATCTTTGTTCCAATCTGGATGTGATCGATGCCGCGCTGGCGACGATTCGCCAACCCCTGTAAGCCCATCACTTCCTGATGATAGGCACGATTGTTGTGCATGAGCGTCAGCATCGGGATCTTGTGATGCGCCGCGGTCCACAGCACGCCGTTGGCGCACATCAAATCGCCGTCGGGCTGAATCGCGATGGGCAGGCGTCCGTGGCGCTTGTGCGCGAAAGCCGCGCCGACCGCGGCAGGCGCTGCGTATCCGACGCCTTCGGCGCCGGCGCCGCCGATGTACTGGTAGTGCTTGGTAAAGTCCCACAGCTGCAGTGGCCAGTCATGAATCCATGGCGAGCTATCGGTCACCAAAGCCCAATCCTCGGTGCGGATCTGCCCCCATAGTTCCGCTGAGAGTCGCGCGGTGCTGATTGGACTCGCATCCCATCCATAGGACGCGTCAAGACGTGCTTTCTCCAAAGCTTGATTGTGCGCCTCGGCGAGTTTGGCGCCGCGAGCCTGAAACGCACGCTTACGATCGTTCGTGATCAGCTTCTTGCAGGCCTCGATTAGATAAGGAAGTGTAGCCTCGGCGTCGGCGGCGATGGAAAGATCGGCTTCCGTGTAACGCTGGAAGTTCTGGTAGTTGCTTCTCAAAAACAGGTCGCCGGAGTTGATGTTGATCACCTTTAGTTGGGGATTGCGCTGGCGAACTCCGCGCAGAGCACTGTAAAAATCATTGCTTTCGAAGCCCACCACTAAATCAGGCGCCAGCGCCGCAGGAATCAGTAATGGCTTGCCTCCTGCCCCGGCGCGCATGCTCTGATTCAGAGGATGCCGGTTAGGGAAATTCATGCGCCGGTGCTGGTCGAGCACGGCGCATTGCAGGGTTTCGGCGAGTTCCACCAATAGACGAACGCCCTCCGGAGTGCGCGCGGCGCGGCCGGCGATCAGCACGGGAGTTTCGGCCGCCACCAGCATCTTGGCAGCCTCGGCGACAGCAGCGCCGTCACCGGCAGGAGGCGCGGACATGGAGAGCTTAGGAATCCGAAGATCGAGGCCGGGAGGAATCTGCTCGTCCTGCAGATCCGTGTCGAGAGTGATCGCTACCGGACCCATCGGTGGCGTCATCATGACTTTGTAGGCGCGCACAGCCGATTCCGCAAAGTGCGCCAGCGATACTGGTTGGTCGTCCCATTTCGTGTAGTCCCTCACCATCGCAGCGGGATCCTGTGCGCTGTGCACCCAGCCGACTTCGCCGCCCCGGCGTGTAGCGTCCTGTGTGTTGCCCAGGATCATATAAACCGGCGTATGGTCGCTGAAGGCGTCGTAGACAGCCATGGCTGCATGCTGCAGCCCCACCGTTCCGTGCGCACAAATCGCTACCGGCTTGCCCTCAACCTTGGCGTAGCCATTTGCCATCGCCACCGAAGATTCCTCGTGCATGCAGGTTATATATTCGGGATTCTTGTTGCCCGCGTAGTTCAGAATGGATTCGTGAAGGCCCGCAAAACTCGAGCCCGGCATCGCAAAAACGTATTCGATGCCGAGCGATTTGATGACGTCTACCATGAAGTCCGAACCCGGGCGATCGACGACGCGAACGCCGTTCGCGCCCGCCGCCGCTGCTTCCGTGCTAGCCGACCGCCCATCCGCATTAGGAACCTGCGCGGCGCCCTTCGGCGCTTGCGCGGCCAGCGCGGCCGCTCCTGCCATGGCACCCTTCAAAAATCCACGACGTCCTACGGGAGAGCGTTTTGATTTGGACAATGAAATAACCTCGCTTCCGTGTTAGAACACTAGTTTCAGAGCGAACTGGATCTGGCGCGCGCTGCCAACCGTGCTGGTGATCGCGCCCGCGGTAGAATTGACCCCCACGCCAGTGGCAGGATTATTCACGAAAGCGGTAAAAATCGAGGCGCTGGCGGGCACAGAGAAATTCGCGTGGTTTAAGATGTTGAAAAATTCTGCGCGGAATTGTGCGCGCATCCTTTCGTTGACCTTGGTGTCTTTGACGATGCCAAAATCCACGTTAATGAAGTTCGGGCCTCGCCCGAGCTCGGCGCCCGCATTGCCTAGTGTTCCCGGCGCGGGCATCGAAAAGCAATTCGGATTAAACCAGCGGTCCGGAGTTCCGGCCGTATACGTATTGCCGGCCCAGGTGAACGTGCCGGAATTCATATTGCAGCCGGACACGACGTTGGGACGCGGAGTGCCGGACGACGTATAGCCTACGATGTCGAAGCCGTTACTGATGTTGAAGGGGAGCCCGGTGCTACGCGTCATGATGCCAGTAAGCTGCCAGCCTTCCACGAGCCGGTTGCCATGGAATGGCAGCGCATACAATCCGTTTACACGCAGGGCTTGGTTGACGTCGAATACACAGGGACCGAAGTCCTGATTAAAGTTGTAGGGATTGGATTCACCGGCGGCGCCGTTGGATTGATAACTGGCCCAGGAACCGCCGTTATCCAGGCAACGCGACCAAGTATAAGAGACCTGCATTTGTGCGTTACGCGTAAACCGGCGATTCAATGCCGCTTGCAGGGAGTTGTAGCGGGAAGTTGCAATAGGAGCAAAGGCATTGTACACGCTGAAAAGACCGGACGTGTTGAGACGCGGATTGCCTTTTACAGTGGTCCCGTTGAGAACGCCAAAAACCATCTGTCCGTTGGCGCCTACTGTGGGAATGGGAGGATTGTGCTCGTATTGCGTCAGTAGGTGCACGCCGTGGGAGCCGACATACCCCACGGACAGCGTGGTGCCGGACACGATCTCGCGCTGCACATTGAGATTGTACTGGATCATGTAGGGCGTCGTGTTGGTGTTGTAGTCGAATCCAGAAGGCTGGGTAAAGGGAGGAATGGTACCCGGAGTTGTCGCGAAGGGAGTGGGATAGATAGGGGAGTTCTCGAGCACCTGAAGCCAGGGCTTGTTGCCCCAATAGTTGCCGCCATAATTCGGAGGCATGATGGGGTTGCGGAACAGACCGAAGCCCCCGCGGATGGAAGTCTTATGGTCAGCAAACGGATCGAACGCGAAGCCCACGCGAGGATTCCAGGCTCCCATGGTGGGGTTGTTCTTCATCACATTAGGAACGTTGATGTAGGCGTTATCCGTCGCGAAGTTTACGATGGTCCACAGTTGGTTGTGGGTCTCAGTGGGATTGCTGATAAATTCCCAGCGCACGCCCAAGTTGAGCGTCAGCCGGGAAGTAACTTTCCAATCGTCTTGAAGGTAGGGCGTAAATTCAAAATCGCGAAAATCGCGATGCGAGTACGCAGTGGGCGAATTGATCGCGCCGTTGAACGTGAGCGCCGTGCCCGCCAGGAACGCCGGGAGGCTCTGGAAGACCCAAGCACCGCCCGAACGCGTGGGGAAATAGGTATTGGTCTGGAGGCGGGCAAACGCCGCGCCGAAGCGCACGCTATGGGCTCCGTGTGTCCACAGCATATCGTCCGCTTCCGTAAACCGATTCTGCCGCAGGTCGAACGGGATCAGAGTATTCGCTCCAATCGCCGATATGCCGCCGATAGATAGGTTGCCGTCCTGGCGCCCGGATCCCGGGAAAAACTGCAGCGCCGACGTTGATCCGGTGGTCACGGCGCTGTTGGTGGTGCGTGAAAAACTGGTGCGCGCCACGTTAACCATAGTAGGCGAAAGAATCCGGCGCCATTCAAGGGTGCTGAACTGATTGAAGGAGTTGTCCTGCTCGCCCCAGTAAGGTAGCACTGAGGTGGAATTGTAGGGTTCGAGTTGGTCTGCCTTGTTGAAAATGTAGCGGCCGAAAACAGAGTCTTTTTCCGAAATCGTGTGATCCACGCGGCCCAAGACATAACTCTCGTGGGCAACAGAACTCGCTGACTGCGCGCTTCTGCCAATTCCAGAGGCATTCACCGTACCGGGATCGGGCAGCGGATAAATCGCCATCGCTGCAGCTATGGCCTGCGCCTGAACCGGGTTTTTTGTGGTGGGCGAGCGATGAAAAGCGTCGGGAACCTGTGCCGTATTGGTTTCACCTAGCAACTGCCGGACCGCTTCGTAGTTCGCGAAGAAGAAGGTTTTGTCTTTCTTGATGGGACCGCCCAGGCTGCCGCCAAATTGGTTCTTACGCAGCGGCGGTACGGAGGATGCTGTCGCACCCGGCGGCAGGAAATTATCAAAATATTTGCGCGCGTCGAAGGCGCTATTGCGCAGGAATTCATAGGCGGATCCATGGATGCTGTTCGTGCCAGACTTGCTGACCGCGTTGATGACCGCACCATTGCCGCCGAACTGCGAGCTGAACGTATTGGTCAGGGTTTGGAACTCGCCGATAGCCTCGATACCCAGAGAGTTGCCTGTAATTGAAGCGATACCCTTGTTCCAATATGTGACCAGGTTTTCGTCATCCAAAAGGATCTGCTGGCCTTCGGGCCGTCCTCCGGCGACCGAGTATTGATCCGCGCGTCCTTGAAAGCCGGAGCGTTGAAAGGCCGTGTGCGTTGCCACCCCGGGCGCCAACTGGATCAACTGTTCGAAGTTACGCCCGTTCAGGGGTAGTTCGCTCATTTGGCGCTGATCCACCAAAGAGGCCACCGCAGAGTTCGTTGTTTCCACCTGCGAAACTTGGCCTTCGACGGTTACAGTCTGCTGTTGCTGGCCGACGGGCAGTGCGAAATCGACCACCATCTGCGCGCCGACGTTCAAAGTGACGCCTTTGTGAACCAATGTAGAAAAACCGGTTTTGGATACCTGCACTTCATACTCTCCGACGCCGAGATCCGCGACGCGGAAACGCCCTTGCGCATCGCTGGGCACGGATTGATTCTGTCCCGTGCCAACGTTACGAACCTGCACTGTGGCATCCGCAACGGCGGCACCGGACATGTCGGTCACCGTGCCGAGGATGGTGCCCGTAGTGCCCTGCGCGAAAAGGCCAGGCGCACCGAGAAACGCCAAAACCAAGACGACGCTGAGTGAGAAAACAAGCGAACCGCTGCGTCTCATCATAGGAAACACTCCCTCTAGAAAAAGCAACTTAGCCCAAGATCTCCGCTGCCGCGAAAGGTTCGGCAGGCGAACCGCCGCCAATCATACACGATCCATTCGCCAGACGCACGCCTAGTGCGGCGGGCGTGAACCGAGGCTTGTTCTCAGTAGGTCGCGCAGTCTGTGTTTACCTTTTTTGCGTAACGAGCTGGACCCTTGACAAATCGAAGATCGGGTGATCATAATTCCCAACCATGGACGCTAGGACAATCGCGAATGTTAATAACCGAGTGACACTGCCATCGCGGCGACAGGTGCTAACGGGACTTGCTGCGTTAGGAGCGAGCGGACTCTTTCCGAGCCACAAAGCGGCGGCACAAAGTCCGGGCGGTGCTACCCGGCGCCTCGATCTTCACCATCATTTCGCGAATACGGCGCTGATCAAAATCATGAATGACAAGAAGACGGCGGGTTTCCAGACATGGCAACCCTACTCGCCCTCCAAAGCAATCGAGGACATGGATAAGGGTGGCGTGCAGGCTTCGATGATTTCGATTACGACTCCGGGTATCTGGTTCGGAGCCGCTCTCGAGACCCAAAAGTTAGCACGCGAGTTAAATGAGTTCGGCGCGAAGATGGTTGCCGACTATCCGGGCCGGTTCGGGTTGTTCGCCGTGCTGCCATTCCCCAATAGCAACGACTGCCTCAAGGAAATCGAGTACGCCTTTGACACACTGAAAGCCGATGGCGTGGGTTTGTTAAGCAGCTATAGCAATAAGTGGCTGGGAGATGCGGCGTTCGCCGATGTCTTCCGGGAGCTGAACAGACGCAAGGCCGTGGTCTACACCCACGCCCAAGTAGCGGACTGCTGCCAGAATCTAATTCCTGGCATCAGCGATACGACGATTGAGTACAACACCGACACGGCGCGCACCATCATCAGTTTGATCGAGAGTGGCCGGGCGGCGGAATGCCCCGACATCAAATTCATCTTCTCGCACGCCGGAGGAACCATCCTCGCTCTGCCCGGGCGCTTCCTGGGGCAACAGGCTAGCGCCGCCAATTTGGCCAAAGCGACGGCACCGGATTCGCGGTTGGGCCAACTGAGACGGTTTTATTACGACACGGCAGGATCGACCAATCCGATCCAGATGACCGCCTTGAAGACGCTTGTCTCCACTTCGCAGATCGTTTTCGGAACTGACTTCCCATTCGGTAGCAGCTTTAACATCGCCGCGGGCTTACAGAATTGCGGCTTCACGGCTGATGAACTTCGCAGCATCGATCGCGGAAACGCAGTCAAAGTACTTCCCAAGTACGCCTAGCCCTAGGGAGGATTTTCAACGGCGATTGGGACATTACTCCCGTGAAGTCGGCCAGGGTCCGGTAATCCAGGGGGACGACACATGTCTGACGGTCTGCGTTGGTAGCGCCCGCTTCCTGTTGATAAATCCCCTTCGCACCACCAAGGTCCCAAAGTCGGCTCAGGAGGCGCCGGATTGGTACGGAGAGTCGCACTCGTGGGTAGTTGGACTGCCCTGGGTGTCACTGCTTAATTAAAGCCTATAAGCACAGCGACGTGTTCGCACTGCCCGCCGCCTAGCCCGTTACACCCCAAAAGTAGCGTCCAGCGAACTTATCACAGTGTTACTGAGCTGTAGAAAATCTGAGCAGAAGAAGACTTCCGCAGATTGGAGAAGGGCACCCCCAAACCCCCGTTTTTGGAGAGATCGTTGGGTCCGACCTCTCATTGCTAACAGGCTAGCAAGACCCAAAGATATAGTCAGCCAGATCTTAAAGGAGTTGATTGCGGATTATCACGGAGATCGGCTGCCAGCAACTTTCGGGGGTTGGGTCAGAGGCAGTTAAGGTTAATAAGAAAGGGTTGCCATGCGTTTATGGTTCGCGGCTTGGGGAACAAGTCCGGATCCGTGGCGCGACAACTACGAGACAGCCGGCGCTCCCGCTCAGGCGCGAGCGGTGCCGGACGGCTTCGAATTCAGTGCTGCCAGCACGCGCTCCGGGGTGAAGGGAACCTGGCGCAGCCGCACGCCCACCGCGTCGAAGACTGCGTTGCCGATCGCTGCGGGAATCACGATAATGGCAGGCTCCGCGCCACCCGTGGGAGGCAGCTCCGGCCGGTTGATCAGCACGGTCTCCACCTCGGGAACCTCGCGGAAGCGCAGCACGGGATACGTCGCCCAGTTCTGGCTCTGCACGCCGGAGGCATCGAACTTCACTTCTTCCAGCAATGCGCGGCTCACACCCTGCATCACGTTTCCGTCGATCTGGAAGCGCAGGCCATCGGGGTTTACGATCAGCCCGCAATCGTGCGCGACGGTTACTTTTTTTACCACGACTTTGCCGGTGATCTGGTCGACTTCCACTTCGGCGACGGCCGCGATGATCGTGCCATTGCGAACCGAGAGCGCAACTCCTCTTCCCGAGGCCTTTACGCCGTCGCTGGGGGACGCGGGCGAAGGACGTTCCCTCCAACCGGCCTTTTGAGCGGCCGCAACCAGCGTCTCGCTGATGCGCTTGGAATTGCTCAGATGACGCAGACGAAACTGCACCGGATCGACTTTTAGGTCAGCCGCGATCTCATCGAGGAAACATTCGCTCCCGAAGTTCCGCGCCGGCTCGCCGGGAGAACGCAGAGCGCACGTGCGCAGCGGCGAGGGGTCGTCCTGCGGCCAGGCGATCACGGCGCCCGCCACGCGGTGATGCTCGATCTCGTAATACTCGCCGCCTCCGCCAACACCGTTGGGATTGCCTAGAAGATCGGTCTTCGCGCCGATCTGGCGCTCGGCGAGTTGCGGCGTACCTTGCGCTTCGCTCCACGGGAAACCGCGGTCCAAATAATCCCAAGCGAAGATCTTTCCTTCATCATTCACGGCGGCGCGCGCCGTCATACGCTGCTGTGGCCCCTTCGGTGACCACATGTGTTCGTCCTCGCGCATCCATTGCACGCGCACGGGCTTCGCAACCGCGCGCGAAAGCAGGACGGCATCCTCGGCGGCGTCGTCGGCCGTCAGGCGGCCGTAGCAGCCGGAACTTTCGGCGAAGATTACGCTGACGTTGCGCTTCGGAAGTCTCAGCATGGCAGCGATGCGGTCGCGCGTGGTGAAGGGACCCTGCG
>Ga0105245_10001388_pt1 | contig 21931 bp, 16 predicted proteins | sample KBSM54metaG_FD_81523 | JGI IMG/M metagenome (GOLD analysis project Ga0105245, IMG submission 81523) | Miscanthus rhizosphere microbial communities from Kellogg Biological Station, Michigan, USA - KBS M5-4 metaG | ecosystem: Host-associated > Plants > Roots > Rhizosphere > Soil | place...
CTCAGCCGGCGCCTGCTCCGGCTCCAGAGCCGATTGCCGTCGCACAGCCCGAGCCGCCGCTTCCGGAGCCGCCACCGATCTTCGCGCACCTCTTCGAAGCCGAACCGCAGTTCACCGTCACCGACATCGATACGGAGCCGATTGCAGAGCCGCTGGCGGAGCCCGAGCCCATCGTGGAGCCAGAGCCGATCGCTCCGCCGCCGCAGCCTGAGCCGGTGCGCGTCTTCGCTGAAGTCGTTCAAATGCCGTCGCAACAGCCGGTCGACTACGAGTGGCAACAGCTGCAAGGCAAAGAGTTGTTCGAGCGAATGGCGCAGTTCGCGAACGAGAAGCGCACCGGCGTCTTCATCGCGACCGACGGTGATCGCGAGCGCGCGATCCTCTTCGTCCAGGGCGCGATTCTCTCCTGCGCCTCGGACGATCCCGGCATGCTGCTCAGTGAACGTCTCGTCGTCGACGGTCTGATCGATCGCGCCATTCGCGCGCGCGCACTCGACGTCGTCGAGGAGACGCATCTGTCGTTTGGCCGCGTCCTGCTATTAATGGATGCGATCACCGAGGAAGAGTTGCTCGCCGCGCTGCGCCGGAAGATCGATGAAGAGATCGAAGCGATCGCCGCGTGGGGACAGATGCAGTGGACGTTCATCGATCGCGCGCAGCCGGAAGGCAAGCTCGTGCCGATGCGCGTCGACGTCGAGTCGATCATCCGCCGCCTCACGCGACGCTCCTCGAAGTCGATCTGGATGGCGGCGGCGACCGGCCGCAAGTATCACGCGTCGAAGTGCGTGATCATGGTGAAGGTCGAAGAGCGCGACCGCATCCTCTTCGCCAACGAAAAGATCGCGCTCGCGCGCGGATTCTCGCCGTGCGCGAAGTGCGTCCCGATCAAGAAGAAGGCGGCCGCCGCGAAGCCGAAGGCTGCGAAAGCCAAGCAGGCGGCGAAGAAGCGGAAGCGGGCGTAGGTCCCGCCACGGCACTTCTTTCGCACACGCTACGGCCGTGAGCGACATCATCGTTTGCCCGAAGTGTCAGGCCTCGAATCGCGTTCCGCCGCTCGGCAACGGACAGCATGCGATCTGTGGGCGCTGCAAGACGCCGTTGCGCGGTGTGCCCGTCGAGCTCACGGATGACAGCTTCGACAAAGTGATCGGCGACGGTCAGGCCACGATCGTCGACTTCTGGGCGGCGTGGTGCGGACCGTGTCGCATGATCGCGCCGCTGCTCGAAGAGATCGCCGCGGAACGGAGCGACGTCCGCATCGCGAAGCTGAACGTCGACGAGCATTCGCGCACGTCGATCCGATTCAACGTGCAAGGCATTCCGCTGCTCGTCTTCTTCCAGGGCGGCGTCGAGCGCGGACGTGTCGTCGGTGCGGTGCCGAAGGCGCAGATCGAATCGGCGATCGCACAGTACTTCGGCTGACGGGACGACCTTGCAGGAGAAAGGCGAGCTCGAAGTCTTCGCAAGAAAAGTCGGGATCGTCGTCGCCGCGATCCTCGGCCTCCTTCTGTTGTGGCGTGTGCACGATGTTCTCATCCTCATCTTCATCGCGGCGGTGATCGCGTCGGGAATCGATCCCGCCGTGCGTCGCGTGCGCGTGTGGGGACGCTACTGGTTTCATCGCAACATTCCTCGTGGCGTCGCCGTCGCTATCGTCTATCTGCCGTTTGTCATCGGCGTGCTGCTCATCGCACTCGTGCTCGTGCCGCGGCTCGTCGATGAGACGAGCGCGCTGCGCGCCCAGATGCCGCGACTCTTCGAGACGAACGTACTGACGCCCCTCGGTCGATACATTCCGGTCGGCCCGCTGCGGCGATTTTTTCTGCAGGGCGGATTCACGCTGCCGCGTGCGAGCGTGCTGCTCTACGTGCGCAACACCGCGACGGTGATCGCGTCGGTAGTCGCGGTGCTCTTCATGATCGCGTACATGCTCGTCGACGCGAACCGCCTGCGGAACTTCATCCTTCTCTTATATCCGGCCGAACATCGCGCGGAACGGCGGCGGATGCTCCATCACATGGCGCGGCGCATGAGCTCCTGGTTGTCGGGACAATTGATTCTCTCGTGCACGATCGGCGCGGCGACGTTCATCGGCTTGTTGCTGCTGCGCATTCCGTTCGCGTTGCCGCTAGCGATTCTGGCGATGATCGGCGAGCTCGTTCCCGTCATCGGTCCGATCGTCGGCACGGCGCCCGCGCTCGCGATCGCGCTTCTCCATTCGCCGTGGCAGTTCTGGTCGGTGCTGATCATGGTGATCGTGCTGCAGAAGCTGGAGAACCTCTTCATCGCGCCGCGCGTGATGGCGCGCAAGCTTCAGATCTCGCCGCTGGCCGCGTTCATCGCCTTCATGATCGGCGGTTCGCTGCTCGGGATCGTCGGCGCGATCATGGCCATTCCGATGGCGGCGATTGTCCAGGTTGCTTTCGAAGAGGCATTCGTCGCGCGCCGCGAGCGACGGCTCGACAGCGATCGCGCTGGAACGCTGCTCCGCCGCGTCGAGTGAGCTAAACTGTCGTCGCTCCAGCAAAGAACGTCCTCCATGGTCAAGCTCCCGATCGTCGGAAGAGTCATGTCGCTCGTGCGGAAAGAGCCGCCGGCGCGAATTGCCGGCGCGCGTGACGATCGGCTGCGCCGCGGCCTCGAGCTCGCGCCCGCCGGCGTCGCATTCGCGTCGCTGGACGGACATTGGCTGCAGCTGAACGAGCGCCTGCGCACGATGCTCGGCTACACGCGCGAAGAGCTGGCGCGCATCACGTTTCACAGCATCACGCATCCCGACGACGCCAGGAAAGAAGCGCCGATGATCCGCCGCGTGATGAACGGCGACGAAGAGTCGTACCGCATTCGCAAGCGGACGATGGACAAGACCGGCAACTATCGCGTCCTGCACGTTCGCGCGTCGCTCGTGCGGACTCCGTCGGGCGAGCCCGACTTCTTCGTCTATCTGGTGGAGCCCGAGGAGACGCGCACCGATCCGCGGCGATTCGACTTCGAGCGCGCCTCGGCGACTCTCATCGATCAGCTCAGTGACGTCGCCATCATCCGCATCGACAACCGCGGCATCATCTGCGGCTGGAACGAAGGAGCGAAGCGGATTTTCGGCTACGAGCGCGACGAGATCATCGGCAAGAACCGCCGCGTTCTCTATCGCGACGCCGACACGTGGAAAGGCCGCCCCACGTCCGAGATGAAGCGCGCGGTCGAAGGACGCCTGGAGACGGAAGACTGGCGCGTCACCAAGAGCGGCGAGCATCTCTTCGTCCACATCACCATCGCGCAATTCTCACCGGACGGCGAGACGCGCGGCTTCGTCGAGATGATCGGTCCGTCGACCGGCGGCAACGCGATCGACACGAAAGCCGTGATCGAACAACTGCGCAATGAAGTCGACAAACGCACGCGCACTGAAGATTCGCTGCGATCGGCGCTCGAAGAGCTGCGCGTGGTCAGCGAGGAAACGCTCAAAGAGCTGAAGATCATGACCGTCGCGCTGCGCAACGAGATCGATCGCCGCAAAGCGCTCGAAGACGAGTTGAACACCGCGAACGAAAAGCTCGCCGCCGTTCCCCCTCCCGCTCCGCCTCCGGTGCCGGAAGAGATCGCGATTCCCGTCGACACGAACGAGCGCGAATGGCACGCGCTCGCCGGCACGCCGATGGACCTGCTGCGGCAACTCGGCAACGACGCGAGCAGCGGGACGTTGATCGTGATGAGCGGGGAGCAGCAGAAAGAGATCTTCTTCGAGAAGGGCCGCGTCTTCTCGTGCGCGTCGAACGATCCGAAGCTCTTTCTCACCGAACGGCTCATTGCCGCGCGCGTGATCACTGAAGAGAATCGCGCGCGGGCGATGGAGATCAAGCAGGAGACGCAGCTCGCCATCGGCCGCATCCTTCTGATCCTCGGCATCGTCAGCGAAGAGCAGCTCGTCGACGGGATGCGCGCGAAGTTGCGCGACGAGATCACGCAGCTCGCCACGTGGACGGACGTGAAGTGGACGTTCGTCGACGGCGACGTGACGTCGCTCAAGCTCGTGCCGCTGCGCATCGAAGTCGAAGAGCTGCTCGCGCCGCCGAAGCGCGCCGTCGTCGCGTCGCCGACCTCGAAGAAGTACCACCTCGAGCAGTGCATCAGCGTGAAGCGCATCGCCAAGCGATCGCGAGTTCGCTTCGCGAGCGAAGCGGAAGCGGCGGCAAAAGGCCTCGCGCCGTGCCGAATGTGCGTCGGCGCGTAGCGCTCGCCTGCTACAATTCGCGGGAGTCGGCTCCCCCGAGAGGCTCAGATGATGCGTCGTATCGTCGCGGGAGTTGTTTCTCTTCTCGCAATCCCCCTCCTCGCCCAGGAAACGGAAGCGCCCGCGAAGGCGCAGTGGAAGTTCAAGACTCGTCTCGAACTGCGCGCGAACTATCGCAACTCGAACGAGGAGAAGTTCCAGCTGCGCTTCCCGTTCAAGCCGATTCAGCTTCCCGTGGGGCAGACCGCCGGATTCGAAGAGACGGTGAATGCCGGCAGTCACGTCGAGTTGAGCGTCGTTCAGCTGAAGCTCGACGCGGAGTATGGCAAGTACTTCCTCGCGCACGCGCAGGTTCATGTTCGCGACAAGTACCGCATGAATCCGACGAGCGAAGACCGCAAGTACGACGCCGACGAAATGTACCTCCGCCTCGGCGTGAAACCGGAGATGCTCGAGCGTCCCGACAGCACGTCATTCTTTCTGCAGGCAGGCAAGTTTCCGCACATGGAACGGCAGCCGATTCGCCTGCTCGAGAGCTACGGCCTCGCGTCGACGTCATTCAATCGATTTGAAGACGTCGGATTCATGGGCGGCGGAAGCGTCGGACGCAATCTCTACTGGCGCGTGACGGTGACGACCGGAAACCCGCTGTTCTTCCGCGATCCGAACGCGCTCGCCGGCGACAACGGCATCAAGGAACTGCTGCTTCCGCATCCCGATCCGCATCTGAAGTCGGGATTTCCGATCCTCTACAACGCGGAGACCGAGGGATACACGTTGCGGACGGATCACGTGCAGGTAGGCGAGGGACTCGGCTATCGCTGGCAGCGCGAAGATCAAAACCTCGGATACGACTTCGTGCTCTTTCACTACAAACGAAAGATGAGCCAGCGCGAGAAGCTGACGGGAACGTTCTATAGCGGCGACTTGCAGCTTCTCAAAGGACCTCCGGGATTCAACATCAGCCTTCCGATCACCGATGACCGCAAGGAAGAGACCGGCGGCCGCTTCTACGGCGAGTGGCACGACTTGACATTCATCGCGCAGTTCACGAAGCAACATGTTGCCGGTTTGCAACGTCAGGGGCACGAAGCTGAGATCGGCTATCGGATCAACTTCGCGCACGGTCCCGCAGTCGGCGGCGAATCATTCATTCAATCGATTCAGCCGGCGGTGCGATGGAGCCAACTCGTCGAGCGCTTCCGCGCGCCGAGCCCGAAGAACTTCGTCGCGCCGAGCGTGTGGTGGCCCTGGACGAAGATCGACTACGGCGTCCGCATCGGATTCGCGAAGAATGTGGATCTCACGGTCGAGCGCGCGAAGCACTACGTTGGCGCGCCGCGGAAGCTGAATATGGGGGAGACGCTGGCGACGCTGAGGATCAGGATTTAGGTAATAGGTTGTAGGTTGTAGGGGATAGATCGTGCTCCTAAAACCTACGACCTAATCCCTACATCCTCTGGTGTGTCCCTTGCTCCTCCATCCTCAGGAGGAGAACAGCATGCGTAACGAAATGATCGGCGCGGTGGTCCGTCGTGCGATCGAGCATCCCGAGTTCCGGCGGCGGTTGATCGAAGATCCGCGCGCCGCGCTTTCGACTCACGGCTTTGCGCTCGAGGACACCGACATGGCCGAGATCGAGCGAATTCGCACGAGCATCGGCGACGGATCGGGTGACGACGTCGAGCAGCGCCTCGTCGGCATCGCCGAGCAATACGGAGTTCATCCGCGCAAGTAGCGCCGTATCTTTTTTTCAGCTCATTCGTCGAAGAGAGCAGCGGAATTCTTCTTTTCTGTGGCCGGTTCGAATCCGCGGCAAAACTCAAGGCTTCAATACTTTCGATCGAGGCTTCTTCACGGAATGAGCGTTCTGACGCGATATCGAACCCATCTTCTCATTTGCGCCGCGCTTCTTGCCGCGCCCGCCCTCTTCGCCGCAGCTCCGTCCGGTCGAACCGCGACGCGCATGGCGTGGAACTCCAAGACAACGCACTCGATCCTCTTCGGCGGATCGACCAAAGTCGACGCCGGCACGCAGTCGATCTACGACCTCGCTGACACCTGGGAGTGGACCGGCAGTCAATGGGTGCAGCGCTATCCCGCGCAGGCGCCGCACGGACGCTCGTTCCACACGATGGTCTACGACTCCCTGCGCGACCGCATGCTCGTGTTCGGCGGAAAGTCGGGAACGACGGCCGCCAACACGACGATCTACAACGACACGTGGGCGTTCGACGGCGACAACTGGGCGCAACTCAACACGCCGAATCAGCCCTCAGCGCGTCTCTACGCCGGCTCGGCGTACGACAGCGTCCGCGACAAGTGGGTTCTCTTCGGCGGCACATTCACATCCACCGACGGGAAAACGGTCACGAACCTCATCGACACGTGGGAGTTCAACGGCACGACGTGGACGCAACGCAGCACGACCGGCCCGTCGATCATCAAGCCGATCATGGCTTACGACACGCTGAACAATCGCATGCTGATGGTCGGCACCGACGACAAGAGCGCGTTCTTCATGTACGCGTACGACTCGGATGCGGGTGCGTGGAACGCGATCACACCGACGACGAAACCGTCGTGCGTCGTCGACGCGCAGATGGCCTATCAGACTCACGACAACAAGCTCGTCCTCTTCGGCGGAGTCTGCAACGATTCCCTGATCTCGGGCGATACGTGGGAGTACGACGGCACCGACTGGAAGAAAGTCGACGGGGCCGGCGATCCCGATCGCGCTTCCGCTGAAGCAATGACCTACGACGGAGCGCGCCAGACGACCATCATGTTCGGTGGAACGCTGGCGTTCGGTAATCCGTCCGGCACGACGAATCTGTACAACAGCCATGTGTGGCACCCCGCGCCCGAGTCGCACTCACCCGCGCCGCGGTCGCTGTTCTCGTTCGTGAGCAATCCCGACGACAAATTGATCTGGCTCTTCGGCGGTCAGAACGACGCCGGCATCGGCTCGGAGTTCTGGAAGTTTCAGGACGGAGAATGGTCGAAGCTCTCGCTCGACAAGGGTCCGGTCGGATGCGGAACCTCGAACGGCGTATACGACAACGATCGCAAGAAACTCGTGATCGTCTGCTCCGATACGTCGGTGTGGGAGTGGGACGGCGCGGCGTGGAAGACGTTCACCGCTTCGAAGACGCAGCCGCAGGGACGCACCTTCAGCTCGGCGGTGTACGACCAGACGATCAAGAAGACCGTGCTCTTCGGCGGATACGGAAGCGTCAACTATCTCGATGAGACGTGGACCTGGGATGGCGCAACGTGGACGCAGATCAAGAAAGATCGTCCGACGTCGCGCGCACTCGCCGCGATGTGGTTCGACCCGACGCTGAAGAAGACCGTGATCTTCGGCGGCATCGGACGAAAGACGTCCGAGGGTCGGATCGAGCGTTTCAATGACATGTGGTCGTTCAACGGCAGCGGATGGACGCAGATCAAGAATGTGGCGAACCTGCCGACGCCGCGCTATGGCGCGCAGGTCGCGGTCGATCCGCGCACGAACAAGGTGCTGCTCTTCGGCGGACTCGTTCTGCGAATGAATGGCGCGACGCAGGACCAGGTCTACTCCAACGATCTCTGGTCGTGGGACGGAACGACGTGGACACAGGCGCAGCTCGCGGCAAATGGAACGACTCCGCCGCCGCGCGAAAACGGTGCGCTCGCCTTCGATCCATCTACGAATCAGATGACGCTCTTCGCCGGTTACTCCGGCTTCTACCTGAGCGATCTGTGGCAGCTCGACACGAAGAACACCTGGACGGTGATGGCCGAGAGCGCAGAGACGCCGGTGGTGATTCCGCCGCGACGCCGCGGCGCGGGACACTAGATCGGCTCGCGGCTAGCGGGCAGCGGGACGGTAGCGCTCGAGCGCAACTGTCCCGCAAGCCGCTACCCGCCAGCCATCCCTAGTGCTACCCTTTCCGGTCCCATGTCCGAACAACTCATCCACTCCGCGCCTTCGTTTTCTCCCGCGCTGTTTCGCCGCAGCCTTGGCGATGCGCTGGAGATGGTGCACGGCGTCGATGCCGTTGCGGTGGAGGAGCGGGCGGCATCGCTGGCGAAGCGGTCGTTGAAGAAAGAGGCGAAGGTATGGGGTCTCAACCTCGCCATCTCGATGATCGACCTCACCACGCTCGAAGGCAAAGACACGCGCGGCAAAGTGATCGCGCTCTGCCAGAAGGCGATGCGTCCCGATCCGCTCGATCCCACCGTGCCGCACGTCGCCGCCGTCTGCGTCTATCCGGCGATGATCGGCTTCGTGAAAAAGGCGCTCGCCGGAAGCGGCGTGCACATCGCGTCCGTCGCCACCGGATTTCCGAGCGGGCAGACATTCGGCGAAATCAAAGTGCGCGAGACGCGCGACGCCGTCGCCGCGGGCGCCGACGAGATCGACATGGTCATCGATCGCGGAGCATTTCTCTCCGGCGACTATCAGAAAGTGTTCGACGAGATCGCGGAAGTGAAAGAAGCGTGCGGTCCCGCGCATCTCAAAGTGATCCTCGAGACCGGCGAGCTCGCGAACTACGATCAGGTGCGCAAGGCGTCGCTCATCGCGATGTTCGCGGGCGGCGATTTCATCAAGACGTCCACCGGCAAAGTCGGCGTGAACGCAACGCTGCCGGTGACGCTGGTGATGCTCGAGGCGATTCGCGATTTCTACCACGCTACCGGAAAGAAGATCGGCATGAAGCCGGCCGGCGGCATCGCCAACGCGAAGCTCTGCCTCGCATATCTCGTCATGCTCTACGAAACCCTGGGCGGCGAGTGGATGAACCCCGACATGTTCCGCTTCGGCGCCTCGTCGCTGCTGAACGACATCCTGATGCAATTGAAGAAAGAGAAGAGCGGCGCCTATCAGAGCGGCGACTACTTCACGATCGACTAAATGAGAAAGGCAGAAGTCAGAAGGCAGAAGGCAGAAGGGTTCTCGGATCACTTCTGCCTTCTGCCTTCTGCCTTCTGACTTCGTTGATGGCCACGACAACAGACATCGAAACCCGAGAGCGTCTAACACCGGGAGCGGCATCGAGCGCCCTTTGGGACTACGCGCCTTCACTCGAAGCGACCGATCACGCGAAGCTCGCGTCGCGCTACAACCTCTTCATCGGCGGCAAGTTCGTCGAGCCGCATTCGAAGCGATGGTTCGAGACGATCAATCCGGCGACGGAAGGAACGCTCGCCGAGGTCGCGGAAGCGGACGCTGAAGACGTCGATCGTGCGGTGAAGGAAGCGCGACGCGCTTACGACAAGTCGTGGCGCAAGCTCGCCGCGAGCGAGCGCGCGAAGTACATCTTTCGCATCGCGCGGCTAATCCAGGAAAAATCGCGCGCCCTCGCCGTCGTCGAGACGATGAACGGCGGCAAGCCGATCAAAGAGTCGCGCGACATCGACATCCCGCTCGCCGCCGCGCACTTTTTCTACTACGCCGGCTGGGCCGACAAGCTCGAGTACGCATTTCCCAATCGCAACGTGGCGCCGGTCGGCGTCGCGGGGCAGATCATTCCGTGGAACTTCCCGCTGCTGATGGCGGCGTGGAAAATCGCGCCGGCGCTCGCCGCGGGAAACACCGTCGTGCTCAAACCGGCGGAGACGACGTCGCTCACGGCATTGCTCCTCGCGGAGATCATTCAGGAAGCGGAGCTGCCGCCGGGCGTCGTGAATATCATCACCGGCGCGGGCGGCACCGGCGCGGCGCTCGTCAATCACACCGACGTTGACAAGATCGCGTTCACCGGATCGACCGAAGTCGGCAAGCGCATTCAGCGCGCGATCTCCGGATCGAAGAAGAGACTGACGCTGGAGCTCGGCGGCAAAGCGCCGAACATCGTCTTCGAAGACGCGCCGCTCGATCAGGCCATCGAAGGCATCATCAACGGCATCTACTTCAATCAGGGCCACGTCTGCTGCGCGGGATCGCGACTCTTCGTGCAGGAGTCGATCGTCGAGCCGATCATCCGGAAACTGCGCGATCGCATCGGCACGCTGCGCGTCGGCAATCCGCTCGACAAGAACACCGACGTCGGCGCGATCAACTCGCGCGCGCAGCTCGAGAAGATTCAGGAGCTCGTGCAGAGCGGCGTCGACGAAGGCGCGGAGATGGTGCAGTCGAAGTGCAGCCTGCCCGCGCGCGGATTCTGGTTCGCGCCGACGTTCTTCACCGGCGTCGCGCAGTCGTATCGCATCGCGCAGGAAGAGATCTTCGGACCGGTGTTGTCGGTGCTCACGTTCCGGACGCCGGAAGAAGCGATCGAGAAGGCGAACAACACGCCGTACGGATTGTCCGCGGGCGTGTGGACGGAAAAAGGCTCGCGCATTTTGAAGATGGCGTCGAAGCTCCGCGCCGGCGTGATTTGGGCGAACACGTACAACAAGTTCGATCCGTCGTCGCCGTTCGGCGGCTTCAAGGAGTCGGGCTTCGGCCGCGAAGGCGGCATGCACGGACTCTCGCCTTATGTGAGGTTGTCGTAATGGCGCGCCTCAACGTTCGCAAGACGTACAAGCTCTACATCAACGGCGAGTTTCCTCGCACGGAGTCGGGTCGCTCTTATGCGATCAAGAGCAAAGGAGGCGAGTTGCTCGCCAACGCGTGCCGAGGATCGAGGAAGGATTTGAGGAACGCGGTGCAGGCGGCGCGAAAAGCGCAGCCGTCATGGGGCGGCAAGACCGCTTACAACCGCGGGCAGATTCTCTATCGCATCGCTGAAGTGTGCGAGTCGCGCGCGGCGGAACTTGCGGACGAGTTGCGGCGACAAGGTGTGACCGCTGCCGATGCGCGCAAGGAAATCGAGCGCGTCATTGATCGCTGGGTTTATTACGCCGGATGGAGCGACAAGTATCCGCAGGTGTTCGGCAGCGTGAATCCTGTCGCCGGTCCGTATTACAACTTCACCGTTCCCGAGCCGACCGGCGTCGTCGGCGTCGTCGCTCCCGAAGAGCCCTCGCTCCTCGGCCTCGTCAGCCGCATCGCTCCCGCGCTCGTCGGCGGCAACACCGTCGTCGCGATCACGTCCGAGTCGAAGCCGCTCGCCGCGATCACGCTCGGTGAAGCGTTCGAGACGAGCGATGTGCCCGCCGGCGTCATCAATCTGATCTCGGGATTGAAGAGTGAGTTGATCCCATGGCTCGCGTCGCACATGGACGTGAACGCGATCGACATCACCGGAGTCAACGCAGACATCGTCCCCTCCGTGCAGAAGACCGCCGCCGAAAACGTGAAGCGCGTGGTGCAGTGGAGCGGCGATTGGACGGATCTCCGCAACGCGCAGTCGCCGTACGCCATCTTCGACTTTCAGGAGATGAAGACGGTGTGGCATCCGATGGGGATGTAGTCGGCTTGCGGGAGGCCGGCTCGCGGGACAGTCAGTCTCGCATCCGACGAATCGCCGAGCGCGCGAGTTGCTTCGCACGTTCCAGCTTCGATGTTGTGTCGCCACTGCCGCCGATGCTGATTCTCAAGATTGCGTCCCGCCGGCCGCTAGCCGCCACCTCGACGTAAAGCGCGCCGCTCACGCGATTGCCGCCCCAGAACGCGTCGCGTCCGATGTCCTTCACTTCGATTGCGTGCGTCTCACCCGATTCGTGCTCCTCCTTCTCGCCGGGCTCGAACTGTTTTTCCCACAGCTCGTGAATGTGCGGCGCGGTCGTGACTTCCAGCGTGACGGATCGCGATTGCTCGGGAAGTAAGTAGAGGCACTGCGTGACGACGATGACGCCGGAGGTGTGCGAAGTGGCCTGCGCGCTCACCGGTGCGGCGCCCTGAGCAGCAAGAATTTCGTCGCTCGTGAGCAGCCCGCAAGGCTCGACCGTTTTCGGTGCGCTGGCGCAGCCGACGCTAATTAGCAAGAAAATCAATAGCTTAGAAAAGTGCTTTGTGATTCCGGCCCAACTTGGCACGGTAGTAGTATCACTACCGCGACCGGGCGAGGACGCCCACTGTTCATGTGGGAATGAAAGGGACGAGCATGAAAGGTAGTCGCCGGATTCCGCTATCCGCATTTGTATTCTTACTCCTCTGCACTTCCTCAACTTTCGCCGCAACGCCATCGAGCGCCACGATCAGCTCGAGCGCGTCGTCGGTATCGTGGTCCGGATTCGCCGGACCCGCCTATCAGAACGAAGCGTTGATGTTGTCGAGCAATGCCGACGCCAGCTGTACCGACGGCACGAACTGCGACGTCTTCACGCTCAAGATCGCACCGGGCGATTACACCGGTAAGCGCGCGCGCTTCTCGGTGACCTGGACGCTGCCGACCGACGACTTCGACGTCTACGTTCGCGCGAACAGCTTGAGCGGCGCGGTCGTCTCGCAGTCGACCGGCAGCGCGCCGGGAAGTCTCGAAACGAATACGTGGGACATCAACGGCGTCGTCACGCAGGGCGTGAACGACACGTACGTCGTCCACGTCGTCTACTACACCGTCGGTCCTCTCGATCCTCCGCAGGGAACGATCACGCTCGAGAACATTCCGGCGGTCGTCGTGCGCACGCCGAAGTTCGTGTGGGATGCGAAGAAGACGCGCCTGAAATTCAGCAAGTCGCGCGCGCTTTACGCGAACACGGCGAACAGCGGCAGCGAGCCGAGCGTTCGCATCGACTATCAGGGCAACGCCTACGTCGGATCGATTCGCGGTCTCACCGGCGGCAACGACATCTGGCGCATCGATCTCAATCCCAACAGCCCGACGTTCGATCCGTTCCTGCGCAGCGTCGTTCCCGTCATCGACGCGAACGGCAACGTCACCAATCCAACGTACAAAGGACAACCCGACGGCACGAGTCCCGATCCTGACGCCATCGCGCCTCCGGGTGATGGCGGCGGCGATATGGACATCGCCGTCGGCTTCGCGCCGCCGGCTTCGAATCCGACCGGACCGCCGACCGTGGCGACGACGAGTCTCGCGCTCGCCGACATCTCCGCGCAGCGCTCGTTCAATCGCTGCGAGAACTTCGATCGCAATCCCGACGCGAATCTCACCGTTCCCGAAGACGATCGCAATTGGATGGAGTTCTTCGGCGGCGACACCGTGTATCTCGCGTATCGCGAATTCGCCGGCGTTCAGGTCGCGTCGAAGTTCTACATCAATCGCTCCGACGACGGCGGCTACACGTACGGTCCGGCGATGCTCGCCGGCGTCGGTGGCAACACCACCGGCGACGTGGCCGTCGATCAGCACGACGGTTCGGTCTACTTCTGCTTCCAGGGTCCGTCGCCCAACGGCAATCAAGTGCGCGTCGCGATCGGACGTCCACCGCTTCCCGGCCTTGCTCCGCTCAACTACACGACCGTCGTCGCGGCCACCGGAAAGTCGGCGACCATCGCCGCGCTTTTCCCGGTCGTCAAAGTCGCCGATGACGGCACCGTCTACGTCGCGTACTCCGACGGCGGCGAAGGCATCTACATCGCGCACTCGCGCGATCAGGGCACGACGTGGTCGCAGCCCGTTCTCGTGAGCGATCCGTCGCAGTCGAAGACGTCGCTCTTCCCGTGGATGGACACGGGCAAACTGCCCGGCACGGTCGCGGTCTCGTGGTTCGGCGCGAATCCAGCCGAGAGCGAAGACGGACAAGGCGTCAACAACGACGCCGCGAATTGGCGCGTGTTCTTCGCGCAGTCATTCGATGCAACGTCGACGAATCCGACGTTCTTCGAAGCCGTCGCCAGCGATCACATCGTTCACGCCGCGAACATCTCCCTCGGCGGATTCGGCGGCACCGCCAATCGCAACCTCGGCGACTTCTTCCAGGTCGCGGTCGATCCCGCCGGCATGGCGCTCTTCGCGTTCTCCGATGACTCGAACGACTTCTCCGGCAACGCTTCTGTCATCCATCAAACCGGCGGCTACTCGCTGAACACCGGACGCAAGATCGACTACGGCAACGAGAAGGCGTCGACGGTCGACGCATCGCTGCCCGAAGTTCTCGACACGCGTCACGATGCACAGACGCGCGCGGTCGCGCCGACGTACGTCCTCGACGACGCGCCCGTCGATGTCGTGAGCATCAAGTACGGTTGCGAGTCGAGCGGCACATCGACGCTCGTCGGCGCGACGATGAAGTTGAGCGGACTGACGTTCGTGCCGCCCGACGGAATCTGGCGCGTTCACTTCACGACGAATCCGACGAAGCCCGGTATCTCCGATCGTGGCGATCAGTGGTGGCTCGCGGCGAATACCGATCCGCAAGGCGTGCGGTCGTTCACGTACGGCAACACCACGCGCAACGGCGACGGCTCGCTGACCTACAACCTCCTCGGCAACGCCGACGTCGGCAACTTCGACACGACGAACAGCACCGTGACGGTGAAAGTGAATCTCGCGAAGCTCAACGCAGCAGCGACGCACGGCTCGGTCGCTAAAGGCTCGAAGCTCGTCGGCCTGCGCGGCAGCGCGCGCGCGGCGTATCACGTCGTGAGCACGCCGGTCACCGGCGTTGCAGTCGGCGTCGCCGACTCGACGCGCGGTGGATCGTCGTACACGATCCAGAACTGCACGGTGTCGTTCACGCCGTAGCAGTTTCTTTCTTCCAGTGGAGGACAGGCGCCCGCGCCTGTCCTCTGCTAACTCTCCGCGTCGACCACTTCCTTCGCCGCGCGCTCTCCCGATTCAATCGCACCATTGATCGAGCCGTGGAACGCGGACGAAGTCTCCGTGCCGGCCCAGTGAATGCGCCCGACCGGTTCCTGGATCAGCGAGCCGTAATTCGTCAGGACGCCGGTGGGAAAGTGCGCGAACATCCCGCCTTGCGTCCATTGCTGGTCCGCCCACTCGACTTCCTCGTAAAGCCGGACGTCTGCCGCGTCGGAGCCAAAGCGTTTCACGAGTGAATCGACGATTCTCTGTTGTCGCTCTTCTTTGGTGAGACGCCCGAAGGCGCGTGCGTTGGGACCGAAGACGAACGAGATCAAGACGCCCGGCGTGCCCGTATCCGTGCAGCCGTCGAAGGTCGCTCCGACAGGATCGGCGAGCGCGAACGACTGTCCGGTCAAATCGTCGTCGCGCCACCACGCCTCGTCATAAACCGTCACGACCTTGAGCACGGAGCCGACCGGCGTGCGCTGAAGAAGTTGTACGCGACCGGCGGGCAACAGCGGTTCGTATTGGATGTGGCCGGCGAGTGTCGGCGGAATTGCGACGATCACGCGCTTTGCGCGCACGGTGAGGTTGTCGGCGATGACGGTGACGCTGTCGTCGTCATGTTTGATCGTGCGCACCGGTGTGCCGAGCCGGATGCGGTCGCCGAGTTTCGAGGCGATCGTGTTCGCGATGCTCTGCGCGCCTCCGATGATGCGGTCCTGCTGGTCGCCGCCTTTGACCGACATCAACCTGGTGAAGCCGTGATGCGAGCGGATGAGGTAGAGCGCGTCGAGGAGCGACAGTTCGGCCGTGTCGATGCAGAAGACTCCCATCATGATCGTCTTCAGCGCCATGCGCGCCAGAGCGAATGAGCTGTCGTCGAGCTGCGAATCGACCCATGCCGCGAACGTCTGCTTGTCCCATTCCGCCGCGTGTGTTCCTTCCCACGGCGCATCGAGCGGCAGCTTCTTCGCCATCGCCGCGAACTCCTCCATCACCGCGAGTCCGCCGAGAGCGGGGAAGAGATGATCGAGCGGAAAATCCTCAGCGTAGCGAACGATCGTTCCGTCCTCGAGGACGAGGATCGAATCGCCGTCGGTGTACGTCGGATACGTGCACGCGCCCATTTCTTCGGCGAGCTTGTACGAATACTCCTGACCCGGTCCGAACCAGGTGCCGCCTTTGTCGAGCCACGTGCCGTCGTCGAGCGTGTCGGTCCAGACTCGTCCACCGACGCGGTCCGGACGCGCTTCGAGAACGATCATCCTCGGCGGGGAATCGACGTTCGTCAATCGCCACGCGGCGGTGAGTCCCGCGAAACCGGCGCCGACAACCGCGAAGTCCACTTCGACGTTTTCCATGCGCGTACTCCTTGTTCAAGCGCCGTAAAACGAAAATGCCCGTTCCCTGGCCGGGGGAACGGGCGCGGCGCGCTCGAGTGCGCCGGCTGGGTCGCTGCAAATTCGGATCAGCGACAGGTTGAATCTTATGCCTGTCGCGGATTCGCGTCTCTACTATTTTGGAAGGCTGAGCCGCAGCTATTTCACTTTCGTTCCGGCCGGCACACTCGGATCGACGGAGAGCAGCGACGGCTCGCCGTCGATCGACGCCGCGAGCACCATTCCGTTCGACTCGACGCCCATCAACTTCGCCGGCTGAAGATTCGCCACGATCACCACTTTGCGTCCGACCAACTCCTCGGGCGTGTACTTCGTTCCGATGCCCGCGACGATCGTGCGCTCGTCGTCGCCGGTGAAGATCGTCATCTTGATCAGCTTCTTCGATTTCGGAACGCGCTCTGCCGCGCGGACTTCGGCGACGCGAAGCTCGGTCTGCATGAATTGATCGATGGAGATTTTTTCGGACGTTGCTTGCGGCTGGACAGGCGAGGGCGCCTGTCCTCCACTGGATTCCGCGCCGATGTAGGTTGCCGCGTCGGCGCGCGGGAAGATTGGATCCGTCACCTTGACCTCCACATTGCTCGCGAGACCGCCCCACGCGAATGAGTTGTCATCCGGGTTCGCGCCAAGGCGGGTGAGCGCTTCGCGCGAGGTGTGCGGCATGAATGGCGCCATCATCACCCACACGATCCGCAGCGATTCCAGCGAATTCCAGATCACGCGCGACAACGATTCGTCGGCGCCGCTCGTCTTGAACATCTTCCACGGCTCGCGCGCGACGATGTAGCCGTTGATAGCGGTGAGCAATCGCCACACGGCATCGAGCGCGCGTTGAAATGTGAGCTCGTCCATCGCACGCAGGTAGTCCGGCACGGCCTCGCGCGCGGCGCGCAGCAGATCGTTGTCTTCGCACGGCGTCGGCGGCGTCTTTCCGCCGAAGTACGTGTCGCTCATCTTGATCGCGCGCGACAGCGTGTTGCCGAGGTCGTTGGCGAGATCGGCGTTGTAGCGCGAGAGGAACGATTCGTCGGAGTAGTTCTGATCCTGTCCGAACACCATCTCGCGCAGCAGGTAGTAGCGCAGCGGATCGGCGCCGAAGTCGTCGATGATGTTCATCGGCCGCACGACGTTGCCGAGCGACTTCGAGATCTTCTGGTTGTCGCGCAGCCACCATCCGTGTCCGACGATCTGCTTTGGCAGCGGCACGCCCGCCGCCATCAGAAACGCCGGCCAGTACACGGCGTGAAAGCGCACGATGTCTTTGCCGACGAGGTGAATGTCCGCGGGCCAGTAGCGCTGATATCGCTCGCTGTCGAATTCGAGCGCCGAGATGTAATTCGTCAGCGCGTCCATCCACACGTAGATGACGTGATCCGGATTTCCGGGGAAGGCGATGCCCCACTTCACCGACGTGCGCGAGATCGAAAGATCTTTCAGTCCCTGCTCGACGAACGACATCACTTCGTTCATGCGCTGCGGCGGATAGATGAAGCTCGGATTCGCGCGATAGTGCTCGAGCAGCGGCTGCGTGTAGCGCGACAGTTTGAAGAAGTAGTTCTTCTCCGTCGTCCACTCGACGGGATGTCCGCTTTCGTCTTTGCCGTCGCGCACCTGATTCTCGGGCACGAACGTCTCTTCGCTCTGGCAATACCAGCCGGAGTGCTCGCCGAGGTAGATGTCGTCGGGGATGCGTTCCTGGATGCGGCGGATCAATTCAAGTGCGCCGACGCGATGACGCCCCTCGGTCGTGCGAATGAAGTCGTCGTAGGAGATGTCGAGCTTCTTCCAGAGCTCGCGATGGTGCGCGACGACGCGATCGGCGAGCTCGATCGGCAGCACGCCTTCCTTCGCCGCGCTGCGCTCGATCTTCTGCCCGTGCTCGTCGGTGCCGGTGAGGAACCAGACGTCGTCGCCCATGCGCCGGCGATGGCGCGCGATCACGTCGGCAACGATGTTCTCGTAGATGTGGCCGATGTGGGGGAGATCGTTGACGTAGTGAATCGCAGTCGTGATGTAGAACTTTTTGCCCATTCGAGGGCGGCGATTCTACTTCGAACTCAACGCCTTCCAAGCGGCGGTCGCCGCAAGCCGCTCATCCGTACGCCAGGGAGGTCCGGCCTCGCGTCCGATCTCTTTCATGATCGCCGGCGCGACGAGCTCCCGATCGGAAAACGCCAGGCACGGCAGTTTGATCTCCTTCGCCGCGCGTTCGAGCACGCGGCGAAACAGGATTCCTTCCGCCGCGTGTGCGCGCATGTGCCGGTTGCCGATCTTCTCGATGTCGCGCGGCGGCGATCCGACGACACCGACGCCGCGAATGCGCAGCTTGCGCGAACGAACGTCGTCCGCGATCTCGCGCAGCACGACGATCGCGCGCTTCTCGATCGCCGCGACGATCGGCCTCACGCCGTCGAGCGCGTCGCTCCACGGCATCTCGATGAACGGGTGATACGGGCCTTCGTCGTACGGATACGCGTCGTCGAGGAGCTTCACTTCACCGCGCCAGATGAGTCGCGGCGGATCGCCCGCGAGAACGACGGCGATCGCTCGTCCTGTCTTCGTGCGGAAGCCGATGCCTGCATCCAACAAAGCAGCTCAGAATCCGAAGGTGGGGCCCGTGATGCCCGAAGGTCCCGGCGGCCCGGAAAAGGGGAAGTGTCCGACGGGTTCGAAGACCCGGGGCATGAACACCAATGCCGCGGCGATGAACAGCATTACGGTCGGCTGGCCCGATCCGGGCGGATCGAACGTGAGGCCGTCCTTCGTCGCGAGCTGCGAAAGCGCTGTTTCCAATGCGGCGACGAATCCCTTGTTCGTTGCCGCCGCTTTCAGAATCGAGACGGGGCTTGTTGCCACGCCGTTCTGCCTCGCGACGCTCTCGATGGTCTGCGCGACCGCCCTCATCACTGCGGGATCGATCAATGCTGCTTCGAACAGACTGATCATTGCCACCTCACGATCCATTCGCAGTTCGGCGCGCCCTTCGAGAAGCACTGCGTCTGTTGCACGTTCACGTTCTTCGCGCCGGTGAGCTCCGCCATCCGCTCCATCCATCCGGTGATGCGCGCGCAGCCCGCGGGCTCGGATGGAAAATTGACGAGGCGGATCTTCGCGCTCGTCGACGTCTGATCTTCCACCTTCAACTCGCCGCGGTTGTAGAGCGATGACCACATCTGCGACGCCTTCGACAACAGCGCCGGCGGCGTCAGCACGAGCGCGAAGAATCGGTAGATGCCGCGCACCGCGTCTGATGCGGCTTCGCGTCCCGCGCGGCGCGCGAACTGATCGACCGATTCGCCTTTCGCCTTCGCCGCTGCTTCCGTCAGGCGATTCAACGCCGTGACGGGAATCGTCTCCGTCGCCAGAATCGGTCCACGGAATCGCGAGGACAGCTCGGGCGGAAGCGCGGTGAAGACTTGCTCGCGTTGCTCCGGCGCCAACTCCGCGTCGATGAACTTCTGCAGGCTTCGCACCGGCGAGCCTTTGACTGTCACAACATCGTCGACTGCCATTCAAGCGCCTCCGAGTCGCGGGTTGGTCTGGATGCGACGAGTATAATCCGCCGCCGGTTTATGTGGAGGACAGGCGCCCTCGCCTGTCGAAGGAGCGCCATGACCGAGTCGATCGCGCAGGATGCCAACACCGTCGCTGCGGCCGAAGGCCACAACGACCCGAAATTCGGATCGAAGGACAAGCTCGAAGAGCTTTGCGTCAACACGATCCGCTTCCTCGCCGTCGACGGCGTCGAGAAGGCGAAGTCGGGACATCCCGGCACGCCGATGGGACTCGCCGACATCGCCTACGTCATCTGGACCGAGTTCCTTCGCCACGATCCGCTCGAGCCGAAGTGGGAGAACCGCGATCGCTTCATCCTCTCCTGCGGCCACGCGTCGATGCTTCTGTATTCGCTCCTTCACCTCACCGGCCACGCCGACATGACGATCGAAGAGCTCCAGCATTTCCGGCAATGGGGCTCGAAGACGGCGGGACATCCGGAGTACGGACACGCCACCGGAATCGAAGTGACGACCGGCCCGCTCGGACAGGGATTCGCGAACGGCGTCGGCATGGGACTCGCCGCGAAGATGATGGCCGCGCGTTTCAACGTAGATAACGCACCTAACGATGCGGCCGACGAATTCAAACCGGTCGATCACTACATCTACGCGATCTGCTCCGACGGCGATCTCGAAGAAGGCATCAGCAGCGAGGCCGCCTCCATCGCCGGTCACCTCGGCCTCGGCAATCTCATTTACTTCTACGACGACAACAACATCTCGATCGAAGGCGACACGCGACTGGCGTTTTCCGAGGATGTGAAGAAGCGGTTCGAAGCGGCGGGATGGCATGCGCAGCGGATCGACGGCCACGATCGCGACGCCGTGCGCAAAGCGATCAAGAAAGCGCAGAAGGTGACCGACAAGCCGTCGATCATCATCGCGAAGACGATCATCGGATGGGGCGCGCCGAATCTGCACGGCACCGCGCGCACGCACGGCGAGCCGCTCGGCGCCGACGAAGTGAAGGCGACGAAGGAAGCGCTCGGCTGGCCGCTCGAGCCGACGTTCTACGTTCCCGACGAAGTGCGCGCGGAGTTCGCGCGTAAGACGAAGAAGCTCGCGCGCGAGCGGAAGAAGTGGGCCAAGGGCTTCGCCGCATGGCGCAGCCGCAACGTTCCGCTCGCCGAGCAGTGGGACATTCATTGGGCGCATCGATTGCCGGAAGGTTACGAAGCGGCGCTGCTCGAATCGTCGAAGTCGGAGAAGCCGATCGCGACGCGCGCGTACTCCGGACAAGTGATTCAGGGTCTCGCTTCGATCGCGCCGTTCGTCGTCGGCGGATCGGCGGATCTCGCGCCGTCGACGAGCACGCTGATCAAAGACGGAGGATCGATCGAGCGATCGAAAGACGATCGCAACGACCCGCCGCAACTCGACGTGTTCAAGTCGCGCAATCTCCACTTCGGCATTCGCGAGCACGGCATGGGCGCGGTGATCAACGGCATGACGCTGTACGGATCGTGGCGCGCATACGGCGCGACGTTCCTCATCTTCAGCGACTACATGCGCGCGTCGGTGCGGCTCGCGGCGTTGATGAACATCCCGTCCATCTTCGTCTACACACACGACTCCGTCTTCCTCGGCGAAGACGGACCGACGCATCAGCCGATCGAGCATCTCTGGGCGCTGCGCTACATCCCGAACATGACGCTCTTCCGTCCGTCCGACGGCGCAGAGACCGCGATGGCGTGGGCGTGGGCGGTGGGGAAGGCGCAGGGACCGACGCTGATCGTGCTCACGCGGCAGAAACTCGACTTCATCAAGCGTCCGCTCGACTTCGACGCGAAGATCATCCATCGCGGCGCGTACGTGCTCGCCGGCTACGATCAGGGCGACATCACGCTGATCGCCAGCGGATCGGAGACGCCGCTCGCGACCAAGACCGCGGATCTGTTGCGCGGCGAAGGCATCAACGCGCGCGTCGTCAGCGCTCCGTGCCTCGATCTGTTCGATCGTCAAGACGTTGACTATCAGAACGAAGTGCTCGGAGACCGCAGCAAGATCGTCGCGATCGAAGCAGGACGCTCGAACGGCTGGTATCAGTACGTGAACCACGACGCGCTCGTGATCGGTATCGATCGCTTCGGCGCGTCCGCGCCCTACGAGCAGATTGCCGACCACCTCGGATTCACGCCGGAAAAGATCGCGGCGCGA
>Ga0105245_10001389_pt1 | contig 21921 bp, 22 predicted proteins | sample KBSM54metaG_FD_81523 | JGI IMG/M metagenome (GOLD analysis project Ga0105245, IMG submission 81523) | Miscanthus rhizosphere microbial communities from Kellogg Biological Station, Michigan, USA - KBS M5-4 metaG | ecosystem: Host-associated > Plants > Roots > Rhizosphere > Soil | place...
CACCTCGTCGAGCCGCGCTGAGCCGCCGGCGGTTCAGAGCCGTACCGGCGCGCGGAGCGGTTCGGGCAGCAGGTCGCGATGAGCCTCGACCATGGCGTCCGCCAGGCTCCACATCGCCCCCACGGACAGGGTCGCCGAGGTGTTGGGGTCGACCATGAGCGCACGGCGTACCAGCTCGGGACGTGCCTCGAGCGCCGCACGCACGGTCAGGTCGACCACCGACAGGAACTGTCGGTTGAGGGCCGCACACGCGGGCGGCAGCGCCGCAACCGCCTGTGGGTGGACGCCATCCCCGTCCAGCCGGCAGGGGACCTCGACGCCGGCACCCTCGGCGAAGTCGGGGATGAGGTGGGAGTTCGGCACGGTGACCTGGATGGTGCGACGCGTCCCGGTCACGAGGCTGTGCACCACCTGGGGGGCGTACTCCGCCGCCTCCTCCTCGGGCTCGACGTAGCGCCCGTCGGCCACCAGTGGCACGAGGGCGTCGATCTCGGAGACGTTGTCGGCACTGATCCGGAGGTAGTCGCCCACCGGGATGCGCAGCCGCTCGATCTCGGCGTCGTCGTGGAGGTACCAGGGGACGTACTCGCTCGAGTGCTCGCTGGTCTCCGTCGGGTAGTAGCCGAGCCGCCGGTACATGTCCACGCGGACCCGGCGTCGCAGATCGGCGTCGGCGGCGATCCGCGCGTCGAGCAGGGGGTAGAGGCTCTCGCCGTTCCGCTCCCAGCGCAGCACCCAGGCCTGGTGGTTGACCCCGGCGCTGTGGAACGCGACCTCGTCCAGGGGCACGCCGACCAGCTCGCACAGGTCGTGCACGGTCCAGTAGACGGAGTGGCACAGGCCCAGTGCGTTGAGGTCCGGATGCCGCGCTCCGAGGTACTGCAGGTTCATCGCCATCGGGTTGGTGTAGTTCAGCAGCCACGCGTCGGGACACTCGGCCCGGATGCCGTCGGCGAGCCGGTCCAGCACGGGGAAGGTCCGGAGCGCCCGGAAGATCCCGCCCACGCCGAGGGTGTCGGCGATGGTCTGGCGTACGCCGTACCGCGCGGGCACCTCGAAGTCGGTGACCGTGGCCGCGTGGCCGCCGACGTTGACGGTGTTGATCACGAAGTCCGCACCGGCCAGGGCGGCCGGGAGCTCGCTCTCGGCTCGGACGTCCACCCGCCTGGCGTGCCGGGACACCGCCAGCCGGGCGAGGTCGTGGGCCAGGCGGAGTCGGCGCTCGTCGATGTCGTGCAGCACGAGCGTGAGCGGGCCGAGGTCGTCGTAGGTGAGCAGGTCGCGCAGCAGCTGGCGGGTGAAGACGGCGGAGCCGGCGCCGACGAAGCAGACCATCGTCATCCCGGGAGCATGGCACCGAGCCGGTGAAACGAGCAAGAAAGTGCAACTTGCCTGACTGTTTGTGGACAGATGTGAGCGGGATCGGTCACCATGGTCGCGTGTCTCGCGAACCGGATGCGGTCCACCCTGCGGCCGAGGTTCTGGTCGTGGGCGACCTCAACCCCGACCTCGTGCTGAGCGGCGACGTCGTCCCCCGGTTCGGGCAGGCGGAGCAGCTGCTCGACGACGCCACGCTGGTGATCGGTGGCTCGGCGGCGATCACCGCCCACGCCCTGGCCCGGCTGGGCCGCCCGGTGTCCCTGGTGGCCGCGGTCGGCGACGACGCGTTCGGCCACACGATGCTCGACCGGCTGACCGCCGCCGATGTGGACACCCGGCACGTCGTCGTCCGCGACGACCTGCCCACCGGGCTGACGGTCGTGCTGAGTCGGGGCGAGGACCGGGCGATGCTCACTCTTCCTGGCGCGATCGCGTCCCTGGCGGCCGATGACGTCCTGGCGGCCGTGACCGACCTCGAGCCAGCGGGGCTGCGTCACGTGCACGTGTCGTCGTACTTCCTCCAGCCACGGCTGGCTCGAGACCTCCCGCTCGTCCTGGCGACGGCCCGGGACCTCGGGCTGAGCACCTCGCTCGACACCAACGCCGATCCCGACGGCCAGTGGGCCGGGGTGGACGACGTGCTCCCCCACCTCGACCTGCTCCTGCCCAACCGGGCCGAGGCTGTAGCACTCGGGCGCGATCCCGATCCGCGGCGCGCTGCTGCCGCACTCGCCGCCCGCGGGCCCCTGACCGTCGTCAAGGACGGTGCCCGGGGTGCCCTCGCAGTCGCCCCGGACGGCCGGCTGCTGGAGCACGCCGGCACACCGGCAGACGTGGTGGACGCCACGGGGGCAGGTGACACGTTCGACGCGGCCTTCGTCGCCGCCTGGCTGGACGACGCCGACCTCGAGACGGCGCTCCGGCGGGCCGTGACCGCGGGCCGGTACAGCGTGGCGCACATCGGCGGCACCGCCGGTCAACCCGCCGCGGCGGACCTCGCCCCGACCGCAGCCGCCCGGCCCACCCTGTCAGGAGGACATCCGTGACCACCCCCTCCCCGTCCGGGACGCACGTGCGCGCCGAGATCGCGCGTCAGCCCGAGTCCTGGGTGCGCGCCCTGGCACTCGCCGGTGAGGTCGCGGACCTGCTCCCCCGACCCGGCGAGTCCGTCGCGGTCGTCGGCTGCGGCACGTCGTGGTTCATGGCCGCGTCGTACGCCGCGCTGCGAGAGCATCGAGGACGTGGGCGGACCGACGCGTTCGCGGCCAGCGAGCTGCCGGCACAGCGCGACTACGACCGTGTCGTGGCCATCTCGAGATCGGGGACGACGACCGAGGTCGTTCGCGCGATCGACGCGGTGCGGGCACCGGTCGTGGCGATCACGGCCGTGGCCGGCACGCCGGTCGCGGAGGTCGCCTCGGAAACGCTCGTGCTGGACTTCGCCGACGAGCGATCGGTGGTCCAGACCGTCTTCGCGACCACGACGCTGATGCTGCTGCGTGCCTCGCTGGGCGAGTCCCTCGGCGAGGTCGTCGACCAGGCTCGGGGGGTACTCGCCGGTGACGCGCCGCTGCCCCCCGCGCTCACCGAGGCGTCACAGATCTCGTTCCTCGGCTCCGGATGGGCGTACGGCGTCGCCCAGGAGGCCGCGCTGAAGCTGCGTGAGGCGGCGCAGCTGTGGACGGACTCCTACGTCCAGATGGAGTACCGGCACGGCCCGATCGCCGTGGCCGAACCGGGTCGGGCCGTGTGGGTGATGGGAGAAGCCGTCCCGGGTCTCGTCGACGACATCGTGGCCACCGGAGCCACCCTCGTCGACGGGGACCTCGACCCCCTGGCCGACCTGGTCCGAGCACAGCTCCTCGCGGCCGACCGGGCCGATCGGAAGGGACTGGACCCCGACCGTCCCCGGCACCTCACCCGGTCGGTGGTGCTGGCCGACTCGTGATCCTCTGCGTCTGCCTCAGCCCCGCGATCGACGTGACCTATCGCGTCGACCGTCTCGTGCCGGGCGCCACCGTACGGGTCGGCAGCGTGGTCCAACGCCCCGGCGGCAAGGCCGTGAACGTCGCGCGCGTGCTGCATGCGCTGGGCGAGCGGGTGCTCGTGGTCGCCCCGGCCGGAGGGGAGACCGGCGACGAGCTCCGGCGCGGACTGGCGCAGCTCGGGATCCCGTTCCGTCTCGTGCCGGACCGGACTCCCACGAGGCGAACCGTGACCACCGTCGACGACCATGGGGAAGCGACCTGCCTGGTGGAGCCGGCGTCGATCACCTCCTGGCCCGAGATCCTGACCGCGGTCGACCGCGCTCTGGCCGACGCACGCGCCCTCGTCGTCAGCGGGGGTCTGCCCTCGGGAGTGCCACCGCGCGGGCTCCGGGCCCTGGTGCGCGCGGCCAAGGCGCACGACGTCCCGGTGGTCGTCGACACGTCGGGCCCGGCGCTGCTCGAGGCCGTGGAGGCCGGGTGTGACGTCGTCAAGCCGAACGTCGACGAGCTCGCGCAGGTGAGCCCGGAGCACGACCCGGTGCGTGCGGCTCGCGACATGACCGACCGATCCGGCACGGTCGTGGTCGTCTCGCGCGGCGGTGAGGGCGTCGTGGCAACCGCAGCCGACGGCACCTGGGAGGTGCGGCCCTCGGCGCCGGTGGTCGGCAACCCGACCGGAGCAGGCGACGCCCTCGTCGCGGGCCTGGCGCGCGGGTTCGCCCGCGACCGGTCTGCGCTGGGTCACCCGGAGGGGGTCCTGCACGACGCCGTGGCGCTCTCGATCTCGTCGGTCCACGCTCCCACGGCCGGCGAGGTCGACCTCACGGCGTACGCCGATGCCCTGACCCGCGTGACCGTCACCGCCCTGGACGGTGTCGGATGAGCGTGACCGACACCGGATCCCTGGTCGTGGCGGCCGCGGCGAGCGGGAAGGCGGTCGTCGCGGTGAACGTGATCACGCTGGAGCACGCGGAGGCCATCGTCGGAGCCGCCTCGCAGTCCGGGCGCTCGCTGGTCCTGCAGCTGAGCCAGAACGCGATCACCTATCACGGCGGAGCGGGGCCGGTCACACGGGCGGTGCACGCGCTGGCCGAGGACGCGCCCGTCCCCCTGGCCGTGCACCTGGACCATCTCACCGACCCGGCGCTGGTCTCGTCGGTCGTCGACGGGCCGCTGCGGCCGCTCGTCGGCTCCCTGATGTACGACGGGGGAGCACTCGCACACGCGGAGAACCTGGCCGCCACCCGTGAGGTCTCGGACGCCGCGCACGCGTCCGGCCTCTGGGTCGAGGCCGAGCTCGGCCACGTGGGCGGAAAGCCGGGCGCTCCCAGGAGCGCGCACGCGCCCGGCGTACGCACCGACCCCGACGAGGCCGCGGACTTCGTGGCCGCTACGCGCGTCGACGCGCTCGCGGTCGCCGTCGGGTCGTCCCACGCCATGACCGAGCAGACCGCCGTCCTCGACCACGACCTCATCCGCCGGCTGGCCGAGCGGCTGCCCGTCCCGCTCGTCCTCCACGGCTCGTCCGGAGTGCCCGACGACCAGCTGCTCCGGGCCGTCGCGGCGGGGATCCGCAAGGTGAACGTGGGCACGGCACTCAACGTCGCCCTCACGACATCGCTGCGTGCCTCGCTGGCAGCCGACCCGACCCTCACCGACCCACGCCGCTACCTGGCACCCGGACGGACCGCGATGCGCGACGCCGTCCTCCACCTCCTCGACCTGATGGACTGACCATGCGCACCCTGCTCGCCACGGCCCTCGTCCTCCTCGGCACGACCCTGACCGGCCCAGCGCTGGCCACGCCCGGAGCACCTCCGCCGCTCCGGCACGATGCCAGGCAGATCCTCTACGTCTCCCCCACCGGGGACGACGCCGCGAGCGGCACCCGCAGCTCACCGCTGCGAACACCACAGGTCGCGGTGGACCGGCTCGCCGACGGCGGCACCGTGTACCTGCTCCCCGGCGTCTACCACCAGGAGCGGGTCCTGCTGCGCGACCGGCACGACCTCACCCTGGCCGCCACGCGTCCCGGCGCGGCGGTCCTGGACGCCACCGGGCTGACACCTCGCCTCAGCGACTCGGGTGTGGTCCAGATCAGCGGCAGCAGCCGGGTCGTTGTCCGCGGGCTCGACATCCGCGGCTATCGGACCAGCTCCCTACGGCGGGTCCCGATCGGGATCTACGTCACCGGCCACGACCGTCACGTGACGCTGCGACACAACCACGTCCACCGGCTCGGCAACGACAACGGGACCCTCGGCAGCTTCGACATCAACGCGCACGGCATCGCGGTGTACGGCCGTGACCCGAGGCACCCGATCAGCGACCTGCGGATCGTCGGCAACGAGGTCGACCACCTCCATCTCGGCGCCAGCGAGAGCGTCGTCGTGAACGGGAACGTCGATCACTGGCGGATCGTCGGCAACCACATCCATGACGACGACAACATCGGGATCGACGCGATCGGGTGGGAGCCGACGCTCACCGGACGCCATCGGTACACCGCGGCCAACCGCGCGCGACACGGCGTGATCGCCCACAACCGGATCAGTCGCATCATCAGTGAGGGCAACCCGGCGTACTGGGAGGACGGCAGCTGGTGCAACTGCGCCGACGGCATCTACGTCGACGGCGGGAAGCACATCCAGGTCCGCAAGAACACGGTGACGAGGAGCGACATCGGCATCGAGGTCGGGGCGGAGAACCATCGTGGCCACACGAACGCCGTGGCGATCTCCGGCAACCACGTGAGCGGAAGCCGCTACGTGGGACTCGCGCTCGGTGGCTACAACCCCCGCCGTGGCGACGTGTACGACGTCCGGGTCGCGCACAACCGCTTCCGCAACGACAACACCGACAACGACGGGTCTCCCGAGCTGCTCCTCCAGTTCAAGGTGCACCGCACCACGGTGGTCCACAACACGGTGGAGGCGACCCACCGCCAGCGGCCACTGCTGCTGCAGCGCGTACGCGAGGTCGGCACCCCCGCGCAGAACCGGCGGGTGCGGATCGATCACAACCACTACCTCTCGCCGGTGCGGCCCGGTCGTGCCCAGTTCGTCTGGCTCGGCCACGAGCTCACCGGGTTCGCGGCGTACCGCGCCGCCAGCGGCCGCGACGCCCACAGCACCTGCCGCCGGCGCTGAGGGCACGCCGTCTCAGCGTGGACGACGCCTCGCGGCGGTCGCTTCCTGCAGCACGGCCCACGCATCCGCGACCGGGCCGACGTGCCCGAGCTTCTCCGGGTTGAGCACGGTGCGGATCGCCTGGATCCGTCCGCCGAGGATGTCGACGGTCCACGTGTTGAGCACGCGTCCCTCTCGATCCCGGAAGATGGCACCCGGCTGGCCGTTCAGCACGTGCTGCTCGATCGTCACGTCGATCTCGGACAGCCACGGCAGGAACGCCGCCAGCAGCCGGGCCACGTTCTCGGCACCGAACGCTCCCCTGCCCCACTGCGGTGCCTTGCCCCCGCTGTCGGACACCAGCTGGACGTCGGCGGCCAGGAGCTCCCGCAGTCCGTCGACGTCGCCCTCACGGAGCGCGTCGAAGAACCGCGCCGCGAGCTCCTCCTGCTCGCGACGGTCGGCGTCGAAGCGCGGACGGCCCGCGTCCATGTGCCGTCGCGCGCGCACGGCGAGCTGGCGGCAGGCCGCCTCCGACCGGCCCACGGCGGACGCGATCTCGGGGAAGCCGAACGCGAACACCTCGCGCAGCACGAACACCGCACGCTCCAGTGGACTGAGGCGCTCCAGCAGCAGCAAGGACGCCATCGACACCGAGTCGGCGAGCTCCGCCGACCGCGCCGGGTCGTCGTACGGATCGTCGACGAGTGGCTCCGGGAACCAGTTGCCGACGTACACCTCACGTCGCACGCGCGCCGACCGCAGCACGTCGATCGAGAGCCGCGTGACGACCGCCGAGAGGAACGCCTTGGGCGAGGTGGGCTCCGTTGCCGACGACTCGTACCGCAGCCAGGTGTCCTGGACCGCGTCCTCGGCGTCGCTGACGCTGCCGAGGATCCGGTAGGCGATCGCGAACAGCAGCGGACGCAGCTCGTCGAACTGCTCGGTGCGGGTCACGTCAGCGACTCCCGGAAGCCCTGGCGCCAGGACGGGTACTGCAGCTCCCAGCCGAGCTCGCGCTTGGCCTTCGCATTGGAGAAGCCCCGACCCTGGGTCATCATCGTCACCGCGACGTCACCGGCCAGCAGCCGTGCGAGCCAGACAGGGACGCGCCGCGGCCGCTTGGCGCCGGCGCACTCGGCGAGGTACGGCAGCCACTCGTTCGCCGGTGCCGGCTCGTCGTCGACGATGTTGAACACTCCGCTCGCCTTCTGCTCGACAGCCAGCACGGTAGCGCGCGCTGCGTCGTCCAGATGGACCCACGAACCCCACCCGGTGGCGGCCCCTACCAGCGGGAACTGCCGCTTGCGGATCAGCTCGACCTGATCGTCGGTGGCCCCGGGTCCGTACAGCCCGCCGTACCTCAGCACGGCCCCTCCGGAGGCCAGCACCGCCTCCTCGAGATGGCGCAGCGCCTCCATCGCCGGCTGGGCCGACGTGCCTTCCAGGGTGTCCAGCGGGTCCTCCTCGGTCTTGACCCAGCCCCCTTCCCGGATGCCGTTCCAGTCGGCGTAGCTCTGCGCGACGACGTGCCGCACGCCGGTCGCCTCGGCCGCTGCCATCAGGTGGTCGGTGCCCTCGGTGCGCAGCCGGATGGTGGGACCGAACCACCGGTCGAAGTGCTTGAGGTCGGGCTTGCCGGCGTGGGCGGGAGCGATCGCCGTCATCTGGTGGACGATCGTGTCGGGAGCGGCCTCGGCCACCGCCTGGCCGACCGAGACGGCGTCCAGGCCGTCCATCACGACACCTCTCGCACCGAGCCGCTCCAGCAGCCCCAGCTTGGCCTTGCCGGTTGTCGTCGCGGTCACCTCATGCCCCGCCGCCACCAGCTGCGGCACCAGCCGCTGTCCCACGACCCCGGTCCCACCTGCCACGAACACACGCACGGCACATCACTCCTCGTCCTCGAAAACGTCCTGACGAACGCAAGACGAGACGGGGCGGAGCCTGGTGACATGGCCGGACGCGCAGGAGCGCCCCGGGCCGGTGCTGGTCCGGGGCGCTCCCGTGCGAGGTCGCGGCGACCGTCAGGTGACGGTGCGGATCAGCTTCTTGTTGACGAACTCCTCGATCCCGAAGCGACCCAGCTCACGGCCGAAACCGGACCGCTTCACGCCGCCGAACGGCAGCTCGACCCCCTCGGCGCCGACGCCGTTGACGAAGACCATGCCGGCATCGATCTGGTCGGCGACCCGGGCGGCCTGGTCCGGGTCGTTGGTGTAGACGTAGGAGCCCAGCCCGTACGGCGTGTCGTTGGCGAGCTCGACCGCCTCGGCCTCGTCCTTGGCCTTGAACACCATCGCCACGGGTCCGAACAGCTCCTGATGGAACGCCTCGCTGTCCTTGCTGACGCCGGTGAGCACGCCGCTGGGGTAGAACGCGCCGTGTCGCTCGCCGTTCGTCTCGAGGTGGGCGCCCCCGGCGACCGCGCTCTTGACCTGCCCCTCGAGTCGGTCCGCGGCGGCGACGGACGAGAGCGGACCCGTCTCCCGCTCCAACATCTTGGCGGTGAACCTCGCGACGAAGTCGTCGTGCAGGTCCTCGGCGACGATGAAGCGCTTGCCCGCGTTGCAGGCCTGGCCGGTGTTCTCCATCCGGGCCTCGACGGCCGCGTCGACGGTGGCGTCGAGGTCGTCGGAGCCGAGCACGATGAACGGGTCGGACCCGCCGAGCTCGAGCACGACCTTCTTCAGGTGACGTCCGGCCGTGGCGGCGACGGCGGAGCCGGCGCGTTCGGACCCGGTCAGTGAGACACCCTGGATCCTCGGGTCGCCGATGATCTCCTCGATCTGCTCGTTGGAGGCATAGACGTTCACGTAGGCACCCTCGGGGAAGCCCGCATCCTTGAACATCTGGGCGAGGATCGCGGCCGACTCCGGGCACTGCGGCGCGTGCTTGAGGACGACCGAGTTGCCGGCGGTCAGGTTCGGTCCGGCGAACCGGGCGACCTGGTACGCCGGGTAGTTCCACGGCATGATCCCGAGGATCACGCCGAGCGGGCGCCGACGTACGACGGCACGTCCCTCGCCCTCGAGGAGCGGGATCTCCTCGTCGGCCAGGAACTCCTCGGCGTGATCGGCGTAGTAGCCGTAGATCGCGGCGCTGAAGTCGACCTCGCCGAGTGCGTCGTCCATCGCCTTGCCCATCTCGCGGTTCATCGCACCGGCGAGCTCCTCACGCCGCTCGGTGTGGAGCTCGGACACGCGCCGGACCAGCTTCGCCCGGTCCGCGACGGAGCTCGTGCGACCCCAGCTGGTGAAGGCGTCGTGGGCGGCACCGACCGCCGCGAGCACCTGCTCGTCGGTGTCGGTGGGGACGTCGCGGACCCGCTCCCCGGTACGAGGGTCGGTCACTGCGTACTGCGTCATCTCGGTCCTTTCGTCGTGCCAGAGGTCGGGGCCCCGCTCAGACCGCCGGCGGGTCACTCCCAAACTAGTCGGCCGCGAGTGCGGTGCCGAGGCCTCGCCGGCAGCCGCCTCCTGGCGGGGACCAAAGTCCCTGGCGCGCGACGCCTCGCCGGCGTTGGATGGTGGCATTGCGGCGGGACCGCCGGTGCGGGGGGATTGACGAGCTGCCGGGTTCCGGCTTGGTGCACGACACGCGGTCCCGCCGCTTTCGCATGGCGTCGTGTCCTGCGTGCGCCGTACGGCGTGGGAGGACGTCGCGACGGTCCGGGCCGACCGGCACCCATCCGTTCCGGGCCGCGCTCCGTACGCCTTGTTGCAAGCAACTTGCAACAAGGAGCGAGATGCGAATAAATGGCGGTATGGCGCAGACGGTGTACGCGGATGTCTCCGGCGACGAGTCGAACCTGACCCGCTTCCGGCGCGGCCTCGGCCGCTCCGACTGGCGCGCCCTGACGGGCATGGGCTCCGTCATCGTGCTGCTGCACGTGCTCGGCTTCGGCCTGCTCCTCGGCTTCGTGACTCCCGAGCACTTCACGCTCGGCGGGGACCACCCGGTCTTCACCGTGGGCGTCGGTGTCCTGGCCTACACGTTCGGTCTCCGTCACGCCTTCGACGCCGACCACATCGCCGCCGTCGACAACACGACGCGCAAGCTGATGGCCGACTACGCCGACCGTGGCGAGGACCGCAAGCCCCTGTCCGTCGGCTTCTGGTTCTCGCTCGGCCACTCGACGATCGTGTTCGGTCTGGCGCTCCTGCTGTCGGTGGGCGTGAAGGCGCTGGCCAACCCGGTCGAGGACGACAACTCCACCCTGCACTCGCTGACCGGAGTGATCGGGGCGTCGGTCTCGGGTGTGTTCCTCTGGATCCTCGGGATCCTCAACCTCGTGGTCCTGCTCGGGATCATGCGCGTGTTCCGCGAGATGCGCGAGGGTCGGTACGACGAGGCCCAGCTCGAGGACCAGCTGAACAAGCGCGGCTTCATGAACCGCTTCCTCGGCGGCCTGACCAAGAGCGTGCGCAAGCCCTGGCACATCTACCCGATCGGCGTTCTCTTCGGGCTCGGCTTCGACACCGCGACCGAGGTCGGGCTCCTGGTACTGGCCGGCGGCGCGGCCGCGCTGAACCTGCCCTTCTACGCGATCCTGGTGCTGCCGATCCTCTTCGCGGCCGGCATGTGCCTGATGGACACCATCGACGGGGTCTTCATGAACGCGGCGTACGGCTGGGCCTTCGCCAAGCCGGTGCGCAAGATCTTCTACAACATCACGATCACCAGCATCTCGGTCGCGGTCGCGCTGATCATCGGCACCATCGAGCTGATCGGGGTCCTGGCCGACCAGGCGAACATCACCTCCGGCCCGATCGCGGCCATCGCCGGCATCCCCCTCGACTACGCCGGATACGGCATCGTCGCGCTCTTCGTGCTGGCGTGGGCGCTCGCGCTGGCCGTGTGGCGGTTCGGCCGTATCGAGGAGCGCTGGTCGTCCGACCTCGCCGGCTGACCACGCGTCAGAGGTAGAGGCCCGCCGTCTCGTCCCCGAGCCGGTCGGAGGCGACCGCATGGATGTCGCGCTCGCGCATCACGACGTACGTGTCACCCTGCACCTCGACCTCGGCCTTGTCCGCCGGGTCGAACAGCACGCGATCGTCGACCTGCACGGCGCGCGCGTGGGGCCCCGCGGCGACCACACGTGACCAGACCAGGCGCCGGGCACCCATCGCCGCGGTCGCCGGGATCACGATGCCGCCGGCGGACCGGCGTTCGCCGCTCTCCCTGTCGACCTCGACCAGGATCCGGTCGTGGAGCATCTTGATCGGGAGCTTGTCCGGCACGGCGGAACCCAGGCGACTCAGTCGGAGGCGAGCTTGCGCACCGCGGCGAACAGCACCACGACGCCCAGCACGCCGCCGGCGACCTTGAGGATGTTGGTCGTGCGGGGTTGCCCGGTCTGCAGGTCGACGAAGTAGCCCTTGATCGAGGTGATCTCGCGACGTGCGATGGTCTTCGGGCTCGAGCGGTAGACCAGCTGGTCGATGGTGTCGGCCAGTCGCTCGCGCGTGGCTTCCATCTGGGCCTCGAGCTCCGCGGTCTCCTTGCTCACCCGGGCAGGCTACCAATGGCGACCCCGCCCGGCAGGACTAGGTTCGGCCCATGACTCGCCTCTCGGCCGGTGATCCGGCACCCGACTTCACCCTGCCCACCGACGACGGCGCCACCGTGTCGCTCGCCGACTCCCGCGGACGCAAGACGATCGTGTACTTCTACCCCGCGGCCATGACGCCCGGATGCACCAAGCAGGCCTGCGACTTCACCGACTCCCTCTCGTCGCTCCAGGCCCAGGGGTACGACGTACTCGGCATCTCGCCCGACTCCCCGGCGAAGCTGGCCGCGTTCCGTGAGCGCGACGGGCTGACGATCACGCTGCTCTCCGACGCCGACACATCGGTGCTGAAGGCCTACGGCGCGTTCGGTGAGAAGAAGCTCTACGGCCGGACGGTCCAAGGCGTCATCCGCTCGACCTTCGTGATCGACGAGCACGGCACCATCGCGCTGGCCCAGTACAACGTCAAGGCCACCGGGCACGTCACCAAGCTGCGCCGCGACCTGGGCATCGACTGACCGCGTCGTCGCCTTGACGGCAGTGCGATGCCATTGCGACGTCACGATGATGTCGCTACGGTGTCGCCATGCCGTCAGTTGACCTGCGCTCGCCCGCCCGCCTGCTCCGCCGGGCTCCCGACCTGAGGCTGCTGTTCGGCGCCGGGCTGGTCTCGATGACCGGTGACTACGTGCTCTCGGTGGGCCTGGCGTACTCGGTGTACGCGCTGACCGGATCCACGCTGGCGTCCGCGGCCGCGCTGCTCGCGGCGTTCGTGCCCCAGGTCCTCGTCGGCAGCGTGGCCGGAGTCTTCGTCGACCGGTGGGACCGCAAGCGGACGATGGTGGTCACCAACCTCCTGCTCGCGGTGGGTCTGCTCCCCCTCCTGTTCGTCACCGGCACCCACCAGATCTGGCTGGTCTACGTCATCCTGGCCGTCCAGTCCGCCATCGAGGTCTTCTTCTCGCCCGCGGAGCAGGCGTTCCTGCCCCGGGTCGTCGCCGACGCCGACCTGGTGGCGGCCAACGGCCTGAACAGTCAGGTCCGCAACGTCGCGCGCCTGGTCGGCTCGGGCCTCGGCGGCGTCATCGCGGCGACCGGTGGGATCCGCGCCGTGGCCGTCGCCGACGCGATCACGTTCCTCGTGGCGGCGCTCCTGGTCGCCCGGATCCGTACCGCGGGACGAGCCGTGGTGGAGAGCACCGGCGAGGAGGCGGCCGACGTCGTGCGTGGCCGGGTCGCCGTGCTCGCCGAGGAGTGGCGGGTCGGCTTCCGCACGGTCACGTCGAACGCGGTACTGCGCACCCTGATGATCGCGATGCTGATCACCAGCACCGGCGAGGGGATCATGGGCACGCTGTTCGCGCCGTACGTCCGCCACGTCCTGCACGGCAGCGGCCAGGTGTACGGCGTGATCACCGGCGTCCAGGCGGTCGGCGGGGTCATCGGGGGTTTCGTCGTGGCCGTCGTCGCGGAGCGCTGGTCCCCGGTGACGATGGTGTGGATCGGCTCGATCCTGTTCGGGCTGATCGACCTGGCGATCTTCCTCTACCCACTGCTCTGGGTGACGCCCTGGCCCGCGGCCGTCGGCATGATCGTGGTCGGCCTGCCGGGAGCCGTGGTGGTCGCGGGGACGATGACGCTCTACCAGCGCAACACCACCGACGAGCGACGTGGACGGGTCTTCAGCCTCATCTCCCTGGCCCAGGCCGTGAGCGTGGTCGTCGGCGCCACGCTCGGCGGGTTCCTGGGCGGTCCGACCGGAATCATGCCGATCCTCGCGCTGCAAGGCGTCGGGTACGTCGTCGCCGGCCTCCTGGTACTCGCCCGTCTGGGCGACCGCCAGGCCTCCCTAGACTTGACGCCCACGCGCTCGTAGCCCAATCGGTAGAGGCACCGCGTTTAGGTCGCGGCCAGTGAGAGTTCGAGTCTCTCCGAGCGCACCCTTTCCGTTGAGCCGTCCCATATCCAGGGTTGACCCGGCTGAGATCCACCCTCGACCCGTCCCGTATCCAGGGACCAAGCGCCGGGGTTTCAGACAGCTCGAGGGTGCATTCGGGACGGCTCAGAGGTGCATTCGGGACGGCTCAACCGAGGATTTGGGACGGCTCAACCTGCGAGGAGGGTGGCGATCTGGGGGGCGATCAGGCGCAGGGCGCGGCCGCGGTGGGAGATGGCGTCCTTGTCGGGTGGGTCGAGCTCGGCGGTGGTGCGGCCGGGGAACTCGTCGGCCTCGAACAGTACGTCGTACCCGAAGCCGCCGCTCCCCCGCGTCTCCCGGATCACGCGACCGTCCATCCGGCCCTCGACGACGACCTCATCGCCGTCGGGGACGCAGAACGCGACCGCGCAGGCGAAGTGCGCGCCACGTCGTTCGTCCGGGACGTCAGCGAGCTGCTGGAGGAGCAGGGAGTTGTTGCGCTCGTCGGACTTGGGCTGACCCGACCAGCGGGCGGAGAGCACCCCCGGCATCCCGTTGAGCGCGTCGACGCACAGCCCGCTGTCGTCGGCGACCGCCGGGAGGCCGGTCGCCGCCAGGCCGGCCCGGGCCTTGAGCAGCGCATTGCCCGCGAAGGTCGGCCGGTCCTCGACCGGCTCGTCGTACGCCGGCACGTCGTCGAGGCCGAGCACCTCGACGTCGTGCAGGTGCTCGGCCAGGATGCGCCGCATCTCCTCCAGCTTCTTGGGGTTGCGGGACGCCAGGAGGATCCGAACCACGTTCAGCCCGCCAGAGCCTGTTGCTGGAGGCGCGTGAGCTCGGCACACCCGTTCGCGGCCAGGGCCAGCAAGGTGTCGAGCTCGGCCCGGTCGAACGGCGCGCCCTCGGCCGTGCCCTGCACCTCGACGAACCTCCCGTCGCCCGTCATCACGACGTTCATGTCCGTCTCGGCGCGCACGTCGTCGTCGTAGTGCAGGTCGAGGCGCGGGGCGCCGTCGATGATCCCGACGCTGACGGCGGCCACCGACCCGGTCAGCGGCTCACCGGCCAGCGCCCCCTGGGAGCGCAGGTGAGTCACCGCGTCGGCAAGCGCGACGTACGCGCCGGTGATGGCGGCCGTGCGGGTGCCCCCGTCTGCCTGGAGGACGTCGCAGTCGAGGACGATGGTGTTCTCTCCGAACGCCTTGTAGTCGATCACCGCACGGAGGGACCGGCCGATCAGGCGGGAGATCTCGTGGGTGCGGCCGCCGATCCGGCCCCGGACAGACTCCCGGTCGGAGCGGGTGTTGGTCGCGGCCGGGAGCATCGCGTACTCCGCGGTCACCCAGCCGAGGCCCGAGCCCTTGCGCCAACGGGGCACCCCTTCGGTGGCCGACGCCGCGCACAGCACACGGGTGCGGCCGAACTCGACGAGCACGGAGCCGGCGGCGTGGTCGAGCCAGTGGCGGGTGATGGTGACGGGACGGAGGGCGTCGTCCGCGCGGCCGTCGCTGCGCGCGGGAGCAGAGGATCCGGGGGTATCCATGGGCGAGACCCTAGCCAGGTACGCCGACGAACCTCGCGCGACGCTTCGGTGGGACCACGGGCGAGAGACCTACTTCACCTCGGCCCGGCGGATGCGCCACAGCCCGATCGCCAAGGGGATGACCAGCCAGATGAGGCCGCTGACCACCAGGTGCGCCCATTGGGCACCGGTCAGCGGGGCGTCGTAGAGCTCGTTCTGGGCGGACTGGAAGTCGATCCAGTGGACGACGTCGTTGAACCAGGCCATCAACGCGGCCCCGATCGCCAGCAGGCCCGGCAGCACCCACTTGTAGACGAAGAACACCACGATCGCGGCCGGTGTGTTCAGCAACAGGCAGGCGAGCGCGAACCCGCCCAGCATCGCCATCGTCTGCGTCGCGACGAAGGCGAGGAAGCCCGTCCAGCCGAAGGTCCAGTCCAGCGAGCCGCCGAACGCGCCGTACAGCAGGTTGCAGAGCACTCCCACCAGCAGCGCGAAGGCGATCACGAACGCCGTGAGCAGGACGCCTGCGACCATCTTGGCCAGCACGACCCGCATCCGCCGTGGCTCGAGCGCGAAGGTGGTCATCGCCGTGCGCTGGCTCCACTCGCTGGTGACGAGCATGATCCCCAGCACCGGCAGCAGGATCGAGCAGACGAACGCCGCGCCGGCCACGAGGTCGCCGTAGGCGAGGGACTCGTCCTTGGCAGCCAGGATGATGGCGATCAGCAGGTCGCCCACGAGCGCCAGGCCGGCCGTGCAGCCGACCAGCCAGCGCCCGGCCCGGGTGTCGAACGCCTTGCGCACCTCGACCCGCACCAAGCGGGAGAACGGGATGCCGGGCGTGCCGGTCACGTCGAGCGCGGCCGGCGCCGCCCCGGGGCTCACTTCACCTCCGCGCGGCGGATCCGCCAGATGCCGATCGCCAGTGGTACGACCAGCCAGATGAACCCGGACACGACCAGCTGCGCCCAGTCCTTGCCGTGGATCGTGGCGTCGATGAGGTTGTTCTGGTCGGTGTTGAAGTCGATCCAGGGCTGCAGGCTCTTGAACCAGTCCATCAACGCCGCGGCGATGCTGAAGATCGTCGGCAGGACGAACGAGTAGACGAAGTAGACGACGATCCCGGCGGCGCTGTTCAACAGCAGGGCACCGAACGCGAACCCGGTGGCCATGCCGAACACGTAGAGCATCAGGTAGTAGACGGCGTACTTCCCGACGCTCCCCCACACGACCTCGTGGCCGGAGAACGCGCCGTACATCACGTTGGCGAGCGAGCCCAGCACGAGCCCGATGACCAGGGCGAGGGCGGAGATCAGCAGGATGCTGACGAACTTCGCCGCGACCACCCGCACCCGGGAGGGCTCGAGGGTGAACGTCACCATCGCGGTGCGCTGACTCCACTCCGAGGTCACCGACATCACGCCGAGGACTGGCAGCAGGACTCCCATCGGGGTGTTCATGCCCTGCAGGAAGTCCAGGAACTTCGGATGCAGGTCCTGCCCGAGGACGACCGCCATCTGGATGATCAGGACGAGGACCGTGAGAGCCGCGATCGAGATCAGCAGCCAGCGCCCGGCGCGGGTGTCCGCCAGCTTGCGTAGCTCGACCCTGACGAGTCGCCCGAACGGGACGGCCGGGGTGTGGGAGACGTCGAGCGTCGCGGGAGCCGTGGCCACACTCATGCCGGCACCTCGCTCGAGACCTCGTTCGGCAGCGTGTCGCGCTGGGTGTCGGCGGTCAGCTCGAGGAAGAGGTCCTCGAGGCCGCCCTCGTGGCCCGCGCGGAGGTCGGTGAGCACGATCTGCCGCTCGGCAGCGACGCGGCCCACGTCGACCGTCTCTGCGGTGACCCGGAGCCCGGCACCGGCCGGGTGGACGGCGAGCCCTTTCTCGGTGAGGGCCTCACTGAGCTGCTGGTTGTCGAGGGCTGTGACCAGGGTCGTGCTCACCCCGCCGGTGGCGTCGCGGAGCAGCTCCTCGCGGGTGCCCCGGGCCACGATGCGGCCGTTGCCGATCAGGATCATCTCGTCGGCGATCTGCTCCACCTCGTGGAGCAGGTGGCTCGAGAGCAGCACGGTGCCGCCCTGGTCGGCGTACCCCTTGAGCAGGCCGCGCATCCAGCGGATGCCGGCGGGGTCGAGTCCGTTGGCGGGCTCGTCGAGGATCAGCACGCTCGGGTCGCCGAGCAGCGCGTGCGCGATCCCGAGTCGCTGCCGCATGCCCAGCGAGTAGTTGCGCACGCGACGCTTGGCCTCGCGCCCGTCCAGGGACACCAGGTCGAGCATCTGGTCGACCCGCGCGCCCGGAAGGCCCATGGTCTGGGCACCGATCTCGAGCACCTCGCGGCCGGTGCGACCCGCGTGCTGGGCGGACGCGTCGAGCAGGACGCCGACGTGCCGGCCGGGATTGGGGATGTCCTTGTAGTGAAGGCCGCCGATCGTCACGTCTCCGTGCGTCGGAGGGGTCAGCCCGACCATGACCCGCATGGTCGTGGTCTTCCCTGCCCCGTTCGGACCGAGGAAGCCGGTGACCGTACCCGGCCTGCACTCGAAGCTGATGTCGTCGACGGCGATGAAACTCCCGTAGGCCCGAGTGAGCCCTTCCACCTTGATCATGGGCACCACCCTGCCACTTCGCACCACGGGCCACATGCATCGGCGGGCTGACTCGGGAACCAAGAGTAGGGTCGACGCCGCCCGAGGGCCACTGCCGGGACCCACCCCGGCTCCGACGATCGTCCGACGCCGGGCTCGCCTGACGCGGCTGGCCGGTCAGACGACGAACATCGCGCCGGGCGCGGCGGCGAGGAGCTCGCCGTGGTACGCCTCGGCCGCCTCGCTCAGCATGTCGGCGACCCGGTACCACGGCGGCACGTGCGTCAGCACCAGCCGGGGTACGCCGTTGCGGGCCCCTATCTCGCCCGCCTCTCGGCCGGTCAGGTGCAGCGCGGCCGGGTTGGCCTCGCCGTGCCGGAACGACGCCTCGGCCAGCAGCAGGTCGGCCCCGGTGGCGATCTCGTCCAGGGCGGTGCACATCCCGGTGTCCCCGGAGTAGGCCAGGGTGCGGCCGTGCGCGGTGACCCGGAAGCCGTAGGCCGGCACCGGGTGGGCCACCCCGAACGGCTCGACCAGGAACGGACCGAGCTCGACCGGACCGGCGTACTCGCGGAAGTCGAACTCCTTGTCCATGCCGGGATCGGGCAGGTCGTAGGCGTCGGCCATCCGCTGGGCGACCCCGACGGGACCCCAGACCGGGATGCGCGGCAGGGGGCCGCCCGGGTGGTACTTGCGCAGGACGTAGTAGCCGCACAGGTCCAGGCAGTGGTCGGGGTGCAGGTGGCTGAAGAACACCCCGCTCACGTCCTCGGCCGCGGTGTACTTCTGCAGGGGACCCAGCGAGCCGCTGCCCAGGTCGAGGAGGATCCGCCAGGTCCTGCCGTCGGCGTCCTCGGCCTCCACCAGGTAGCAGCTGGCCGCCGAGTCCGGGCCGGCGAACGAGCCGGAGCAGCCGATCACGACCAGCCGCATCCCGTTCACGCGAGACCTCCGGCGAACTGCGCGGCCACTGCCAGCTCGGGGCCCAGGAACCGACGGCCGATGTGCTCGAAGTCGTCGGGCGTCCCCGTGGTGAGGAAGCGGTACGACGCGTCACCACCGGCGCGCATCAGGTCACGCGATGCGAGCAGCCCGTAGACGTCCTTCGCGCATTCCTCGGCGCTGCTGACCAGGGTGACCCGGTCGCCCACCACGTAGGAGATGATGCCGGTCAGCAGCGGGTAGTGCGTGCAGCCCAGGATCACGGTGTCCACGTCGGCCTCGACCAGCGGGTCGAGGTACTCGTGCGCCACCGCGAGGAGCTCGTCACCGCCGGTCACCCCGGCCTCGACGAACTCCACGAACCGCGGACACACCCGCGTGGTCAGCTCGACGTGTGGTGCCGCGGCGAAGGCGTCGTCGTACGCCAGCGACTCGGCTGTGGCCTGGGTGCAGATCACGCCGATCCGCCCACTGTGCGTGGCGGAGACCGCGCGGCGCGTGGCGGGCAGGATCACCTCGACGACCGGTACGTCGTACCGCTCCCGCGCGTCGCGGAGCATGGCCGCGCTCGCGGAGTTGCAGGCGATCACCAGGGCCTTCACGCCCTCCGCGACGAGGTGGTCGAGGCACTCCAGTGCGTACTCGCGCACCTCGCCGATGGGCTTGGGGCCGTACGGCTGCCGCGCGGTGTCGCCGAGGTAGACCAGCGACTCGTGCGGCAGCTGGTCGATCACCGACCGAGCCACGGTCAGCCCGCCGAAACCGGAGTCGAAGATGCCGATGGGGGCATCGAGAGGCGGGCGGGGCACAGTCGCACAGGCTAGGTGGTCGGCGCCCTCGCGCGCAGCAGGACGCGACCCAGGTCACGCGGCTCAGCCGAAGAGCTTGCCCTGCGGTGGGCCGAACTGCGGGTCGACCCCGTCGAACAGGCTGCTGACGGACTCGCCGGCGTGGACCCGGGCGATCGCCTCGGCGAAGAGTCCCGCCACGCTGCGGACCTTGAGCTCGGGCCAGTCGACCGGAGCCGGGACGGTGTCGGTGGCGACGACCTCGGTGATCATCGGGTGGTGCCGGAGCCGGTCGACGGCCTTGCCGACGAACAGCCCGTGCGTGCAGGCGACCGCGGCGCCGGTACAGCCCTCCTCGGCCAGCCGGTCGAGCAGCTCGACGATGGAGCCGCCGGTGGCGATCTCGTCGTCGAGCACGATGGCCCGCTTGCCCTCCACGTCACCGACGATGGAGTCGATCACGACGCGGTCGTCGGCGAGCCGCTGCTTCGAGCCCGCCGCGACGTTCACCCCGAGGAGCCGCGAGAACTGCGTGGCGGTCTTGGCGTTTCCGAAGTCCGGCGACACGACGATCGCGTCGCTGAGGTCCTGGGCCAGGAAGTGCTCGGCGAGGATGCCGATGGCGGTCAGCTGGTCGACCGGGACGGAGAAGAAGCCGTGCACCTGCGGGGCGTGCAACGTCATCGTCATGACCCGGTGGACACCCGCGGTCGCCAGCATGTCGGCGACGAGGCGGCCACCGATGGAGATGCGCGAGGCATCCTTCTTGTCCGACCGGGCGTAGGAGTAGAAGGGGATCACCGCCGTGATCGAGGCCGCGCTGGCACCCCGGGCCGCGTCGATCATCAGCAGGAGCTCCATCAGGTGCTCCTGGGTCGGCGGCACGAGCGGCTGGACGATGTAGACGTCACGCTGCCGGCAGTTCGCCTGCAGCTGGGCCTGGAGGCAGTCGTTGCTGAACCGGGTCATCTCGACCGACGACAACGGGACGTCGAGGTCGTCGCAGATGGCCTTGGCCAGCGGGCGGTGGGCGGAACCACTGAAGACGACGACGCTGGTCTCGGGCACGGGCACTCCAGGAGCTGGTCCGGTCAGTCGGGGTCAGCGTATCCCGAGATCGACCCGGCCGCCCGGCGACCCCACCCGCTGCCGCGTTCGCTTCCTCGCGAGGCCCGGACCGGTCCGGGCGATCGCTTCCGCTCACGCCCAGAGCTGGCCCTCGAGGCGCTCCTCGGCCTCGTCGATGGTGCCCTCGTAGGCGCCCGTCGAGAGGTACTTCCATCCGCCGTCGGCCACCACGAACGCGATGTCGGCGCGCTCACCGGCTCGCACCGACTTCGCGGCCTGGGCCAGCGCGGCGTGCAGGATCGCCCCGGTCGAGATGCCGGCGAAGATCCCCTCACCGTCCAGCAGCTCGCGCACCCGGCGTACGGCGTCCCGTGGACCGACCGAGAAGCGCGCGTCGATGAGGGTCTCGTCGTACAGCTCCGGCACGAAGCCCTCGTCGAGGTTGCGCAGGCCGTAGACCAGCTCGCCGTACCGGGGCTCGGCGGCGATGATGCCGACGTCCGGCTTGTGCTCGCGGAAGAACCGGCCGACCCCCATCAGGGTCCCGGTCGTGCCGAGGCCACCGACGAAGTGGGTGACGGTCGGCAGGTCGGCGAGGATCTCGGGACCGGTGCCCTCGTAGTGCGCGAGCGCGTTGGCGGAGTTGCCGTACTGGTAGAGCATCACCCAGTCGGGGTGCTCGACGGCCATCGCCTTGGCGACCCGGACCGCCTCGTTCGAGCCACCGGCGGCCGGCGAGGAGACGATCTCGGCTCCCCACATCCGCAGCAGCACGCGACGCTCGTCAGAGGTGTTCTCCGGCATCACGCAGACCAGGCGGTAGCCGCGCAGCCTCGCGACCATGGCCAGCGAGATCCCGGTGTTGCCACTGGTCGGCTCGAGGATCGTGCAGCCCGGGCGGAGCCGACCGTCCTTCTCCGCGTGCTCGATCATCGCCAGCGCCGCCCGGTCCTTGATCGAACCCGTCGGGTTGCGGTCCTCGAGCTTGGCCCACAGCCGCACGTCGGGGGTCGGCGACAGCGTCGGCAGGCCGACCAGCGGGGTCCCGCCGACGGTGCTGAGGAGGTCGTCGTACCGCA
>Ga0105245_10001390_pt1 | contig 21921 bp, 17 predicted proteins | sample KBSM54metaG_FD_81523 | JGI IMG/M metagenome (GOLD analysis project Ga0105245, IMG submission 81523) | Miscanthus rhizosphere microbial communities from Kellogg Biological Station, Michigan, USA - KBS M5-4 metaG | ecosystem: Host-associated > Plants > Roots > Rhizosphere > Soil | place...
ACCGGCACGGCGCGCTGCCCGCTCAGCTTCTCGACCTCGCGCCGGCCGTCGGTCACCCAGTGCATGAAGCTCGGGCCGACGCCGAGGCCGCGGACCTTGATCACCTCAGGGTCGTAGCCGGCGAGGTTCAGCGCGGCGTAGGCGTTGTGGCAAGGGTGCCCGCCGGGGCGGGGCGTCTGAACGGTGGTCCAGCAGACGTAGAGCTTCATCGCGGGCAGCCTATCCGCCGGGCGCCCCTTGGTAGTTTGCCTACGTGGACCTTGATGGCAAGACGGTGCTGCTCACGGGAGCGACAGGCGGCATCGGGCGAGCGATCGCGGAGGCCCTTGCCGGACGGGGCGCAAGCCTGGTCCTGAGCGCCCGGAAGGTCGACGCGCTGAACGAGCTCGCAGGCTCGCTGCCGGGTGAGCACCGTGTCGCCACCGCCGATCTGGGCGAGGACGGAGCCCCCGAGCGGCTCGCCGCCGAGGCGGGGCAGGTGGACTGCCTGGTCGCCAACGCCGGCCTCCCGGGGACCGGGAAGCTGGAGAGCTTTTCGACCGACGAGATCCAGCGCGCGCTGCGCGTCAACCTGGAGGCGCCGATGCTCCTCGCCCGGGCCCTCGAGCCGTCCATGCGCGAACGCCGCGACGGCCATCTCGTCTTCGTCTCCTCGCTGTCGGGGAAGGCACCGAGCCCGCGGTCGGCGGTCTATGCGTCCACCAAGTTCGGGTTACGCGGTTTCGCCCTGTGCCTGCGGGCCGACCTCGCCGGCACCGGCGTGGGCGTTTCGCTCGTCGTCCCAGGCTTCATCCGCGACGCCGGCATGTTCGCCGACTCCGGCGCCAAGCCACCCCCCGGCATGGGGACGTCCACCCCCGAGGAGGTCGCCGCCGGCGTCGTCAAGGCCATCGAGCGCAACAAGGTGGAGATCGCCGTCGCGCCGGTCCAGACCCGCGCGCTAGCCCACCTTGGGCTCGCCAGCCCCCGCATCGCCATGCGCGCGGTCTCGGGCGGGACGGCCAGCAAGACGGCCGACCGGGTGGCCGAGGGGCAGGGCGACAAGCGCTAAATGACGACACAGGAGGCCACAGCGTGAGCACCGACAGCTTCAACGCCCGCGACACGCTGAAGGTCTCCGGCACCGAGTACGAGATCCACCGGCTCGATGCCCTGCAGTCGTCGTACGACGTCGCCCGGCTGCCCTACTCGATCAAGGTCCTCCTCGAGAACTCCCTTCGACTCGAGGACGGCGAGTCGGTCACGAAGGACCACATCGAGAGCATCGCCAGGTGGGATGCCAACGCCGAGCCGAGCGAGGAGATTCCCTTCCAGCCGGCTCGCGTCCTGATGCAGGACTTCACCGGCGTCCCGGCGCTCGTGGACCTCGCGGCCATGCGCGACGCCATGGAGGAGCTCGGCGGAAGCCCGGACAGGATCGATCCGCTCGTGCCCGTGGACCTGATCATCGACCACTCGGTCCAGGTGGACGCGTTCGGCAACGCGCGCGCCTTCGACATCAACGCAGACCGCGACTACGAGCGAAACGGCGAGCGCTACGGCTTCCTGCGGTGGGGCCAGCAGGCGTTCGACAACCTCCGCGTCGTACCCCCGGCGACCGGCATCTGCCACCAGGTGAACCTGGAGTACCTGGGCCAGGTGGTCTTCAGGCGCGAGCGGGACGGCACGACCCAGGCCTATCCGGACACCCTCGTCGGGACCGACTCGCACACCACGATGATCAACGGCCTCGGCGTGCTCGGGTGGGGAGTCGGCGGGATCGAGGCCGAAGCGGCCATGCTCGGGCAGCCGATCTCGATGCTCCTGCCGCAGGTGGTGGGGTTCAAGCTGACCGGAGAGCTGCGGGAGGGGGCGACGGCCACCGACCTCGTGCTCACCGTCACCGAGATGCTGCGCAACCGCGGCGTGGTCGGCAAGTTCGTCGAGTTCTTCGGTCCGGGCCTGCACACTCTCGGTCTCGCCGACCGGGCCACGATCGGGAACATGTCGCCTGAGTTCGGGTCCACCTGCGCGATCTTCCCGGTCGACTCCGAGACTCTCCGCTACCTGGAGTTCACCGGCCGGCCGACAGACCTCATCGAGCTGGTCGACGCATACGCCCGCGAGCAGGGCATGTTCCACACCCCCGATTCCGAGGACCCCACCTTCTCCGAGACCCTCGAGCTCGACCTGGGCGACGTGGAGCCGAGCATCGCCGGACCGAAGCGCCCGCAGGACCGGATCGCGCTCGCCGAGTCGAAGAGCGCGTTCCTGGAGTCGCTGAAGGAGTTCGACCCTGAGGCCGCCGAGAGCCTGGGCAACGGCTACGACAAGGCGGTCGAGGAGAGCTTCCCCGCCTCGGACCCGCCGGGTGAGGACCACGAGGACGACCGTGGCAAGCCCCGCCGCATGGGGGGGACCGCGGTCAAGGCGCGCAAGGCCAGCCCGGTGGCGGTCACGCTCGAGAACGGGACCGAGACCGAGCTCGACCACGGTCGGGTGGTGATCGCCGCGATCACCAGCTGCACGAACACCTCGAATCCCACGGTGATGGTGGCGGCCGGCCTGCTCGCGAAGAAGGCCGTCGAGCGGGGCCTCGCAAGCAAGCCGTGGGTGAAGACCTCGCTGGCGCCGGGCTCGACCGTCGTCACCGACTACCTCGACCAGGCCGGCCTCACCGAGTACCTCGACACCCTGGGCTTCAACCTCGTGGGCTACGGCTGCACGACGTGCATCGGGAACTCGGGCCCACTGCCGGAGGAGATCTCTAAGGTCGTCAACGACAACGACCTCGTGGTCTGCTCGGTCCTGTCGGGCAACCGGAACTTCGAGGGCAGGATCAACCAGGACGTTCGCAACAACTACCTGGCATCGCCGCCGCTGTGCGTCGCCTACGCGCTGGCCGGCCGCATGGACTTCGACATCATGGAGGAGCCGCTGGGCGAGGACTCCGACGGCGAGCCGGTGTATCTGCGCGACCTCTGGCCGTCGAGCGACGAGATCAAGGAGACCGTGGCGAGCGCGGTTCGCTCCGACATGTTCACGAAGAGCTACGAGGACGTCTTCACGGGCGACGACCGCTGGCGCGGGCTCGAGATCCCCGCGGGGGACCGCTACGAGTGGACCGACTCCACCTACGTTCGCCAGCCGCCCTACTTCGAGGAGATGGCCGCGGAGCCGGAGTCGCCCCAGCCGATCGAAGGGGCGCGGGTGCTGGCGGTGCTGGGCGACAGCGTGACGACGGACCACATCTCACCCGCGGGCGCGATCAAGAAGGCCAGCCCCGCCGGTCAGTGGCTGATCGACCAGGGCGTGGACGTACGCGACTTCAACTCCTACGGCTCGCGCCGCGGCAACCACGAGGTGATGATCCGCGGCACCTTCGCCAACATCCGGCTGCGAAATCAGCTGGTGGACCGCGAGGGTGGCTACACGCGCCACTTCCCCGACGGCGACGAGACCACGATCTACGAGGCCGCGATGCGATACGCGGACGAGGGCGTGCCGCTGATCGTGTTGGCCGGCAAGGAGTACGGCTCCGGGTCGTCGCGCGACTGGGCCGCGAAGGGGACGGCGCTTCTGGGAGTCAGGGCCGTTCTGGCGCAGAGCTACGAGCGCATCCATCGATCCAACCTCATCGGGATGGGCGTGCTCCCGCTCCAGTTCCCGGAGGGCCAGAGCGCAGAGTCGCTTGGACTCAATGGCGAGGAGGTCTTCACCGTCGAGGGGCTCGAGAAGGGGGTGTCCCCGGACACCCCAGGCGCTCGGACCGTCAAGGTGAAGGCCGAGCGGGAGGGCGCCGACCCGGTCGAGGTGGAGGCGCGGGTGCGTCTCGACACGCCGAACGAGGTGGCGTACTACCGGAACGGCGGAATACTGCACCGCGTGCTGCGCGACCTGCGATAGGGTTTCCCTACCATCGCATGTCGGTGGATCCGGGTTCTAAGCGGGACTACAGGGAAACAGGTATTGACTTTCCCGCCCCGGATGCATCAAAATGGCTCAGAACCCACGGATAAGGGAGATTTCCAAACTCGTCCCCGGCCAGTCCCGCCTCCGGGGACGATCGCGTCGGCATCCCTCCCTGGCTACCGACGCGCAGGCGTGGGCGCGGGCTGTGTGGACCCCCTGCCTCCCACAGCCCCGCCCCGCCATCTCTTTCGGCGCCTGCAAAGCGGCGCATCTGCGGCCCCGCTGACGATCGACTCGCTCACGTACGCCACAAGTACGCTCGCTTCGCCGATCGTCAGCGAACCCACAGCTGCTTGCTTTTCGGCGCCTCCGGGCTAGGGAGACGTGTCGAGAGAGCGGAGGAGCAGCTCGGTCACGAGGTCGGGCCGCTCCAGCGAGGGCAGGTGGCCCGCCCACTCGAGCTCCATGTGCTCGGCTTCCGGGATGCGATCAGCGAGCGCCGCGGCGATCTGACGGAAGCGGGGGAAGTCGAGCGCGCCGGCGACCGATAGAGCACGCGCTCGGACGGCGCCCGGGTCCACGTCCCGTTCCTCGTCCAATACGTCGTCGCCGGCCTCGAGCTGGACCTCGAACGCGCGCCGCTGCATGCGCTCGACGAGGGACCGGGCCGCGTCCGACGCGTCCGGGCCGACCCACGTCCGGACGTTGAGCTCGACCGCGCCGTCGACGTCACCAGCGTCCAGCAGGCGGTTCTCCTCCGCGGCGAACGACGCGAGCGCCGGATCGGGATCGACGCCCTCCCAGGCGCTGCAGAGGAGGACGAGCCTCTCCACGCGCTCCGGCCAGGTGCATGCGAGCTCGAGCGCCACCCGCCCGCCGAACGACGAGCCCACGACACTTGCGCGCTCGATGCCGAGCGCGTCAAGGAGCCGGAGCACGTCGTCGGCGTTGTTGAAGCTTTCGGGGGGAAGGGGCGAGTCGCCGAACCCGCGGAGGTCGCAGCGAACGGTCCTGAAGCGCTCGGTCAGCGTCCTCCACTGCGGCTCCCACATCCGGCGGTCGCACACGCCGGCGTGGATCAGGACGAGCGGCGGTCCGTCGCCTTCGGCGTCATGCGCGAGCTCGACCGGGCTCAACGGGGGGCGCCGACCCTCAGCTCCGCCGCTTGCGCTCGATGACCTCGATCCCGATCACGCTGCCCAGCGGCCCGACGGGCGTGAGCGTGGCGGCCAGGAGCGTGTACGGGGCCTCGCGGCGCAGGATCGCGATCCAGATGAACACGCAGAGAGCGATGAAGCCGAGGCCATGTGCCCAGCCGAAGATCATCGCCTCGTGGTCGTAGCCCGGAGCGAGCCAGAAGAAGCAGAGCGCGGCGAAGATGGCGAGCTCGACCCAGCTCGCGCGCTTGACCCAGGGCCACAGGGCGCCCGGCTCCGTCTTGCGGAGCGGCTCGGCCGCGGGCGGGCCGGCGCTCGAGTTTGTCGGCTCCGAGGAGGCGATCTCCACGGGCCGAGATTAGCGCCGCGACCGTTCGCGGTCGCTAGAACTGGCGGTCGGCGGCGCCCTGCGCCCGCAGCCAGGGCAGGATGTACCAGAGGAGGGCGAACACCATCGCGGACGGGATCGTGACGGCGATCGAGGTCGCCTCGCCGAAGATGATGTGCGAGATCAGGAAGATCGCGCTGGTCATCGCCAGGGCGAGGACGCCGAGGCCCGCAATCGCCGAGCGGTTCGCGAAGGTCAGGATCTGTGGCTTGTAGCCCCTGCGGAAGAGGACGCGGTGGTAGGCCGTCGGCGCGATCAGGAGCGCTGAGGCGAGCGCGGTCTCAAGGAGAACGACCAGATAGAGGTCCCGCTCGAACTGGGTCAGTGAAGTGAAGCCCTGCGCGAACGGCACGGTCAGGAGGAATGCGAATAGCACCTGCACCCCCGGGAGCGCGATGCGCAACTCCCCCAACAGCTCGGTGAAGTTGCGGTCTACTCGCTCCGCCTCTGTCTCGTCGCGCTCGACCTCGAGCGGTTCGCGGGATCCATGGGACATGTCAGCCCAATTACCCCAGCGGGAGCGGATGGAACCCGAGAACCGTTAGCCGTCCAGGGCGGTGAGGACGATCCGCTCCTGCTCCTTGCGGTGCGCCGCCGGGTAGCCCTCGCTCGGGCTCGCCCGCTGCGGGCGGCCGACGTAGCTGAGCTCGACGCCCTCGGGGAGGATCTCCGGGAGGCGGCGCCACATGACGCTCCAGGCGCCCATGTTCTTGGGCTCCTCCTGAGCCCAGACGACCTGCTTCAGGTTCGGGTAGCTCTCGATCAGGGCGGCCAACTGGTCGCGCGCGAACGGATAGAGCAGCTCGGCGCGCGCGATCGCGACCGACTCGGCCTTCTCCCGCCGCTCGTGGCCGTCGATGTCGTAGTAGAGCTTGCCGCTGCAGAGCACCAGCCGCTCGACGCGGTCCTTGCGGTCGGTGGCGCGCGGGTCGTCGAGCACGAACTGGAAGGTCCCCGACGTCAAGTCCTCGAGCCGCGAGGAGGCGCCGGGCAGCCGCAGGAGACCCTTCGGCGTGAAGGCCACCAGTGGCCGCGGCTTGGCGATGCGCGCCTGGCGCCGCAGCAGGTGGAAGTACTGGGCGGCAGTGCTGGGGTTCGCGAGGCGGATGTTGCCCTCGGCGGCGAGCTGTAGGAAGCGTTCGATGCGGGCGTTCGAGTGCTCCGGCCCGGCGCCCTCGTACCCGTGTGGAAGGAGCAACGTCAGCCGTGTTGGCTGCCCCCACTTCGACTCGCCGGAGACGATGAAGCTGTCGATGATCACCTGGGCGGCGTTGGCGAAGTCGCCGAACTGCGCCTCCCACAGGATCAGGCTCTCCGGCGAGGCCGCCGAGTACCCGTACTCGAAGCCGACGCAGGCGATCTCCGAGAGGGGGCTGTTGTAGAGCTCGAATGGGGCGAGCGCGCCGCTCAGGTGCTGGATCGGGACGTATTTGAGCCCCGTCTTCTCGTCGAAGTAGGCGAGGTGGCGGTGCGAGAATGTGCCGCGCGCCGTGTCCTGCCCGGTCAGGCGGATGTGGCTGCCCTCGGTGAGCAGCGAGGCGAACGCGAGGGCCTCCGCGTGTCCGAAGTCGATGCCGCCCTCCTCACCGAACGCGTCGATGCGGCGGCCGAGCGGCTTGCGGAGCTTGCGATGGACCGTGAAGCTCTCCGGGACCCGAAGGAGCTCCTCGTTCAGGGTCTCGAGGCGCTGGGCAGAGACCGCGGTGTCGACCTCTGGGCTCTTGGTGCGGTCGAGCTCCGCCGTGCCGACCTGTGTGGCGGTCTCCGACTCGTAGTCCCCGGACTCCATCTTGGCCTTGAGCTCCTTGTGGATCGCCGAAAACTCCTCCGTGTCCGCGGTGCTCTCGGTCTCGACGTCCTCGGGAGTGACCACTCCCTCCTTGACGAGCGTGCCGGCGTAGATCTCCGAGACCGGCGGGTGCGCCTTGATCTGGGCGGCCATCTTCGGCTGCGTGTAGGCGGGCTCGTCGGTCTCGTTGTGCCCGTAGCGGCGGTAGCCGATCAGGTCGATGACCATGTCGCGGCTCCAGCGCTCGCGGTAGGCCATCGCGAGGCGGATCGCGGAGATGCACGCCTCCACGTCGTCGGCGTTCACGTGGATGATCGGGACGTTGAAGCCCTTCGCCATGTCTGAGGCGTAGGGCGTCGACCGGCCCTCCTCGGGATCGGTGGTGAAGCCCACCTGGTTGTCGGTGATGATGTGGATCGTGCCGCCGGTCGAGTAGCCCTCGAGCGACTGCAGGTTGAGCGTCTCGGCCACGACGCCCTGGCCCGGGAAGGCGGCGTCGCCGTGGAGCAGCAGCGGCACCGCGCGCTCCGGGTTGTGGTGGAGGATCGGGCCGGCGTGGGAGGTCTGGGCGGCACGCGTGCCGCCGGTCACGACCGGATCGACGAACTCGAGGTGGCTCGGGTTCGGATAGAGGCGGATCTTGATCGTCTCGCCGTCGGCGGTGGTGAACAGCCCCTCGGCGCCGTGGTGGTACTTGACGTCTCCCGTTCCTCCGTGCGGGATCGCCGCCACCCGCTTCACGCGCTCGAGCGCCTGAGCGCCCTCGAACTCGGCCATGATCGACTCGGCCGAGCGGCCGAGGTTGTGGGTGAGGACGTCGAGGCGCCCGCGGTGCGCCATGCCGATCACGACCTCCTCGGCGCCGCCGCGGCCGGCGATGGTCACCAGCTCGTCGATCATCGGCACCACCGCGTCGAGGCCCTCGATCGAGAACATCTTCTGCCCCAGATACGCGCGCTGCAGGAAGCGCTCGAACTGGAAGACGTGGATCAGCCGCTTGAGCAGCTCCCGCTTCTCGTCGGTGCTCAGCGGCTGTCGGTGGGCGCCCGTCTCGATCATCTCCCGCAGCCAGACCCGCTGCTGATGCGAGGCGAGGTGCTCGATCTGGTAGGCGATCGTCCCGCAGTAGGCCTCGCGCATCCGCGGCAGCGCCTCCAGGAGCGTCTCGCCCTCGACGCCGATGCGGAGGATGGACGCCGGGATCTGCGACATCAGCTCCGGAGTGAGGTTGAGGTTCTCCGGCACGAGCGCCGGGTCACCGTCCCCCTCGGAGCCCAGGGGGTTGAGGCGGGCCGCGAGGTGGCCGTGGGTGCGGTACGCCTTCAGCAGCGACGTCGCGGCCTGGACCGCCTGCAGCAACTCGGTGTCCGGCGGTGCGGAGGGAGCGGCGGCGGGCGCCGCCGAGATCGGAGGGGCCGACGCGGAGGCGGGGTAGGCATTGGACACGACGTTGGCCGGGATCCCGAGCGACTCCGCCACCGACTCGTAGAACTCGCCCTCGCCCTGGAGGAGTTGGTCGATCCGGCGCAGGAACGACCCCGACTCGGCGCCCTGGATGATGCGGTGGTCGTAGGTGGACGTCATCGTCATGACCTTCGAGATGCCGAGCGCCTTGATCTTGTCGGCGGGGGCGTGGGCCCACTCGACTGGGTAGGCGATCGAGCCGGTGGCGACGATCGTGCCCTGGCCCGTGAGCAGGCGCGGGACGGAGGCCACGGTGCCGAGGCCCCCGGGGTTGGTGAGCGTGATGTTGGTGCTCTGGAAGTCGTCGGCTGTGAGCTTGTTCTCGCGCGTCTTGGTGATCAGGTCCTCGTAGTAGGAATGGAAGCCGGTGAAGTCGAGGGCGTCAGACCCCTTGATGCAGGGGACCATCAGGCTCCTGGAGCCGTCCTTTCGCTCCACGTCGACCGCGATTCCGAGGTTGATGGAGCCGGCCTCGGTCACCTGCGGCTTGCCGTCCTCCTCCGCGTAGGAGCGGCCCATCACCGGCCAGTCCTGCGCCGCTTTTACGATCGCCCACGCGACCAGGTGCGTGAACGAGACCTTCATGCCGCGCTCCTTGAGCACACCGTTCAGCGCCCTGCGCTTCGCGTCGAGGACGTCGACGGGGAGGGTGCGGAACGAGGTGGCCGTCGGCACCGAGCGGCTCTCGTTCATCGCCTGGGCGAGCATCGCGGCGGGACCTCGAAGCGGCTTGGTCGCGCCGGCGGTGACCACCCCCTTTGACGCAGTCGCCGCCGCGCCGCCGCCGTTCGCTGCCGCCAGGACGTCGGCCTTGGTCACCTTGCCGCCTGGGCCCGATCCTTGGACGGCGCCCAGATCGACTCCGTTCGCCGCCGCGGCGCGGCGCGCCACGGGGGATGCTCGCCGTCCGTCCCCACCGTCCGTTGCCGGCGCCGCGGGGGCGGCCGCGGGGCCCTCGACCGCGGCCGGCGCGCCGTCGGCAGGGGCAGCGCCGGCGGTCATCTCGGCGAGCGCCTGACCGATTTGGACGGTGTCGTCAGGTGACACCAGGAGCTTCGTGATCACGCCGCTCGTCGGCGCGGGAACCTCAGCATCGACCTTGTCGGTGGAGACCTCGACGACGGTGTCGCCCTCGCTGACTCCCTGCCCCTCGGTCACGTGCCATTCCAGGACGGTCCCCTCGGTGACCGACTCGCCCATCTCGGGCATCGAGATCTGAACGACGGCGCCGTCGGCCTCGGCTGGAGTGACGGTCGCGGTCACGCCGGTCTGGGGCGCGTTCGTCGGGGCGTTCTCGTCGCCCAGGTCCGCGTCGCCTTCGCCAGTGGGCCCGGAAGCGAGCCCGGGCCCCTGCTCGCGACCGCCGTCGGTCGACGAGGTGGCGCCGTTTCCGGACGGCTTGGCGCTCGTGTCGAGCTCGGCGAGCGCCTGGCCGATCTGGACCGTGTCGTCGGGGGAGACGAGAAGCTTGGTGATGACGCCGCTGGCGGGCGCCGGGACCTCCGCGTCGATCTTGTCGGTCGAGACCTCGACGACGGTCTCGCCCTCGGAGACGTACTCGCCCTCCTGCTTGTGCCACTCGAGAACGGTGCCCTCGGTCACCGACTCCCCCATCTGGGGCATCTCGATCTGGACCGTCTCAGCCATCCACGGTCAGTCTATGCACTCGCCCGCGCAAGATATGACGGTCCGGATGCGGCTTGAGAGAGCCTTTAGGACCGCCCCGATCAGGCCACGCGCGCGACGAGATAGACCTCGTTCGAAACCGTGTCGTAGACGTCCTCCGCGAGGAACTCGCGCGCCGGCCCGGCGTGCTCGCAGTAGCCGCAGATCAGGCGCGTCCCGACGGGAAACGGGACCGACGCGGCGAGCGGGATCGCGCAGTTGGGGCAAACCAGCGCGCCGTGCGCCAGAACCTGGGCCCCGTCTCGCAGGAGGCGCCTGTGGGCGCCGGCCACCGACCCGTCGACGCGCCCGGTGCGAACGTCGGGCTGGCCCGGGTCGCCGGGGTCCGCTGGCAGCTCAAAGCCCAATGTGGTCTAGCGCGGAGCCCGTTGGCTCCGCGACTGGCTGGTGCTTTTCATATTGGATGGAGTGTAGGCTCGTTTCGTTACCGCGGAGGAGAGGAAATGAGCTACTTCGTCACCGGCGCAACAGGCTTCATCGGACGCAACCTGGTGGAGCTCCTGCTCGAGCGGGAGGGCACGATCTACGTGCTGGTCCGCGAGGGGTCGAAGGGCAGGCTCGAGGAGCTTCGCAACCGCTGGGGAGTCGACCCCGACCGCGTCGTGGGCATTGTCGGCGACCTCTCGCAGCCCGGCCTGGGCATCTCGGACGAGGACGTCGAGCGACTGCGGGGCGAGATCGACCATCTCTTCCACCTCGCGGCCATCTACGACATGACCGCCGACGCGGCGAGCCAGAACGTCGCCAACGTCGAGGGAACCCGTCACATGGTCCAGTTCGCGGAGGACGTCGAGGCCGGGCGCGTGCACATGGTCAGCTCGATCGCCGCCGCGGGCCTATACAAGGGCGTCTGGAGGGAGGACATGTTCGAGGAGGCCGAGGACCTCGACAACCATCCCTATTTCCGGACCAAGCACGACTCCGAGGGCATAGTCCGCACGGAGTGCACGCGGCCATGGCGCATCTATCGGCCCGGCATCGTCGTCGGCAACTCCGAGACCGGCGAGATGGACAAGATCGACGGCCCGTACTACTTCTTCAAGCTGATCCGCCGGCTGCGCGGCACCGTGCCGGAGTGGGTGCCGATGCCCGGCATCGAGGGGCGGGAGATCAACTTGGTCCCCGTCGACTTCGTCGCTCGAGCGATGGACCACATCGCCCACGTCGAGGGGCTCGACGGGCGGGCCTTCCACCTGACCGACCCCAGTCCTAAGACCGCGGGCGAGGTGATCGACATCTTCGCCCAGGCCGGGCACGCCCCGCAGTCCTCGGTCCGGCTCCCGGCCGCCGTCGTCGACCTCGCGGCGCCCTTCGTGAAGGCGGTCGCGTCGCTGCCGCCGGGCGACATCGTCACCGATCGCGTCCTCAGCGACTTCGGGATCCCGCGCTCGGTCCTCACCTACATCAACTACCCGACGCAGTTCGACTCGCGCCAGGCCCAGGCCGCGCTCGCCGGCACCGACATCCGGGTGCCGCCGCTCGATGCGTACGCCGACAAGCTCTGGGACTACTGGGAGCGGCATCTCGACCCGGATCTCTACGAGGACCGCACCCTCGTGGGGGCCGTGCGGGGCAGGCGGGGGCTCGTCAGCGGCACGGCCCAGATCGCCGAGCAGCAGGTTCCCGACGAGCTCCTGCGGCTCGTCCGGAGGGTTCGCGGCCGGGCCTCGCTCGAGGCGGCCGTGCGCGGGCGGGTCGTCATGGTCACCGGCGCGTCGTCGGGCATTGGCAAGGCGGCGTCCATGAAGATCGCCGACGCGGGCGGGATTGTCCTGCTCGTCGCCCGAACGGCCGAGAAGCTCGAGGAGATCAAGGCGACGATCGAGGCCCGGGGCGGCACGGCCTACGTGCATGCGGCGGACCTGTCGGACATGGACGACATCGACCGCATGGCCGACGAGGCCCTGGCCCAGCACGGGCACGTGGACGTCCTCATCAACAACGCGGGGCGGTCGATCCGCCGCTCGATCGCCCTCTCCTACGACCGCTTCCACGACTTCGAGCGGACGATGCAGCTGAACTACTTCGGCGCCGTGAAGCTGATCCTCAAGCTGCTTCCGGTCATGCGCGAGCGGCGCTCCGGCCAGATCGTCAACGTCAGCTCGATCGGCGTGCAGACCAACACTCCCCGGTTCTCCGCTTACGTGGCGTCGAAGGCCGCGCTCGACGCGTTCTCGCGCTGCATCGCGTCGGAGATCATCGACGACGGGGTGTACGTCTCGACGATCTTCATGCCGCTGGTACGGACGCCGATGATCAAGCCGACGAAGATGTACGACCGCTTCCCGACGATCACGCCCGACAAGGCAGCGGACATGATCACCGAGGCGATCATCCACCGGCCGAAGCGGATCGCGACGCCGCTCGGCACCCTCGGCCAGATCCTCTACGCGATCAACCCGAGGTCGATCGACTACATCCTGAACAGCGCCTACAAGCTCTTCCCCGACTCGAGCGCGGCGAAGGGGGAGAAGCCGCGCGAGCGCACGGCCTCATCCCCACCTGTGGCCGCGCCGGACGAGGAGGCGTCCAGGGAGCAGGTCGTCTTCGCCTCGCTGATGCGCGGCATCCATTGGTAGCCGGCACCGATTCCCGCACGAGAAAGCACTGGGGTTGGGGGTTCGCCGACCGCCAGCCCGATCGCGCCGGGCTCGAGGCGGCGGCCGCCGGGATTCGCGAGCAGCTGGGGTTCGGCGGCGAGGAGGTCGAGGAGCCGGTGCCGCTCGAGTCGATCGAGCTCCCGGCGCCGCGGGTCAAGCCGCCTGCCTCGCTCGAGCACCTCTTCGCTGCGAACCACCACGAGCGTGTCTCCCACGCCCTCGGCAAGGCCTACCGGGACGTGGTTCGCGGCTTTCGCGGGCAGATCGACAACCCCCCGGACCTGGTCGCGCGGCCGCGTGAGGAGGCGGAGGTGGAGCAGGTCCTCGCGTGGTGCGCCGACGAAGGGGTGGCCGCGATCCCCTTCGGCGGCGGCACCAGCGTCGTGGGGGGGATCGAGCCGCGGGTGGGGGAGGCCTACCGCGGCGCGGTGACGATCGACCTCGGAGCTCTCGACCGGGTGCTCGAGGTCGATTCGGTCTCGCGGGCGGCGAGGATCCAGGCTGGGGCCCTCGGCCCGTCGCTCGAGGACCAGCTCCGCGAGCACGGGTACACGCTGCGCCACTTCCCCCAGTCGTTCGAGTTCTCCACGCTAGGCGGGTGGATCGCCACCAGGGCCGGCGGGCACTTCGCGACGCTCTACACGCACATCGACGACCTGGTCGAGTCGGTGCGGGCGGTGACCCCGGGCGGCCTCTGGGAGTCGAGGCGGCTTCCCGGCTCGGGAGCGGGGCCGAGCCCCGATCGGATGCTGCTGGGCTCCGAGGGGATCCTGGGGGTGATCACGGAGGCCTGGGTGCGGGTCCAAGAGCGGCCGAGGTTCAAGCTCTCGTGCGGGGTGGCGTTCGATTCCTTCTCGAGCGGCGCCGAGGCGATCCGCGAGCTGGCGCAGTCCGGGCTCTATCCGGCCAACTGCCGCCTCCTCGACGAGGCGGAGTCGGCCCTCACGCACGCGGGCCCGCCCGGTAAGGCCCTGCTGGTCCTCGGATTCGAGTCGGCCCACCATCCGATCGACGCCCAAATGGACATTGCGCTCGAGGTTGCCCGCGCCCGCGGCGGCGAGCCGGGGGAGGTGCGCGGCAGGCGAGAGGCGCCCGAGAGCGATCGCCCTGGCCCCGGAGCGCTGCGCGAGAACCCGCCGCCCAAGGCGGACGGGGACGATCCCGTGGGCGCGTGGCGCCACGCCTTCCTGGCCGCCCCCTACCTGCGCGACACGTTCGTCGCCTGCGGGGTGCTGAGCGACACCTTCGAGACCGCGATCACGTGGGACCGGTTCGAGGGCTTCCACCGCGAGGTCATGGAGACCGCGCGGCGGGCGATCGCCGAGGCCTGCGGAGCCGCCCCGGACGGCCCGGGGTCTCCCAGGCTGTCGTGTCGCTTCACGCATGTCTACCCGGACGGCCCCGCTCCCTACTTCACGATTCTGTGTCCCGCCCGCCGCGGCGGCGAGGTCGAGCAGTGGGATGAGATCAAGGCGGCCGTCTCGGACGCCGTGATCGCAGCCGGCGGGACGATCACCCACCATCACGCCGTCGGCCGCGATCACCGGCCCTGGTACGACCGTCAGCGCCCGGACCGGTTCGCGGATGCCCTACGCGGCGCGAAGCGCGAGATCGATCCCGGCGGCGTGCTCAACCCTGGCGTGCTCATCGATGCCTGATTTCGCGTCCGTCACGCGCCTCGCGTGGAGGCCGCGCTCGAATCCGGCGAGACGCTCGAGGGGGTCTGCGCCGCCACCCAGCAGAGCACGTTCAAGGGAGGCTCACTGAGGACTAGCCCGTCGCGTCCTCCCCGGCGCCCTAACCTTTCGGAATCATGGAGACGCTCACCGAGGAGCAGCGTCGCGCCGTCCCGGGCGAGCCCGAGCCGCCCGTGACAGACGCTCGCAGGCGCTCGCAGGCGTTCGCGCTCCTGGTGGCCATGCGGCCGCCGGAGTGGATCAAGAACCTGCTCGTCTTCGCAGGCCTGCTCTTCTCGCAGAAGCTGAACGAGGGCCCGCAGGTAGTCGACGCTCTGATGACCTTCATCGCGTTCTGCGCGATCTCGAGCGCCGGGTACCTCGTCAACGACCTGCGCGACGCGCCCTTGGACCGGCGCCATCCCGAGAAGCGGCACCGGCCGATCGCCAACGGGGAGCTGTCGGAGGGCGTGGCCGTGGTCGCCGCCGTGGCGCTCACCGTCTTCGCAATCGCGATCTCGTTCGTTGGCGTCTCTGCCGGCGTCGCCGGGCTGGTGGCGCTCTACGGGGTCACCACCGTCGCCTACTCGGTGATTCTCAAGCGACTGGTGATCATCGACGTGATGACGATCGCCTCGCTGTTCATCCTCCGGGTCGTCGCCGGCGCCGTCGCTGTCGAGGCCCACGCGTCCGAGTGGCTGCTCCTTTGCACCGCGATGCTGGCGCTGTTTCTCGGCTTCACCAAGCGCCGCCAGGAGGCGATGGAAGAGATGGAATCTGTGCCCGCCGCCTCCTCCGCTTCCAGGGAGCCGGAGGCGACCGATCAAGCGGCGAAGCCGCATTCGGGGGCCTCGGGGTCCCCGACGACACGCCCAGTCCTGGAGCACTACTCGCTGCCCTTCCTCGACCAGATGGTCGCGATGGTCACCGCGGGCGCCATCATCAGCTACGCCATCTACGCCGTCAACAGCCCGTTGATCGGCAGCAAGATGCTGGCGACGGCTCCCTCGGTCCTGTACGGCATCTTCCGCTACCTCTACCTGATTTACGACCGCAACGACACCCGGTCGACCGCGGCGATCCTCACCGAGGACCCCGGCATGATCTTCGCGGGCGTCTCCTGGGTCGTGATCGCGTTGTTGATGCTGTACGTGGTCAACTGACCCGCAACGACCGCCATTAAGTCCATTACGGCGGCTTCGCCGCCTAACGACACATGCTGCTGCGGGGACGAAGTCCCCGCCTGACAAGCCCCGATAGAGTCCGGCGTCGTGGATCTGACGCTGACTCAGGCAGAGGAAGCCTTCCGCGACCAGGTTCGCAGCTGGCTCGGGGAGAACAACCCCGGGCCCGAGCCCGAGGGCGAGGAGGCCAAGTTCCTCTTCCGGCGCGACTGGCAGCAGAAGATGCACGAGGCCGGCTGGGCCGGCATCTCGTGGCCCAAGGAGTACGGCGGCCGCGGCGCCTCGCTCATCGAGCAGGCCATCTTCAGCGAGGAGATGGCGCGCCAGAAGGCACCCGCCCCCGCGAACGTCCTTGGGCTGGTCATGGGCGGCCCGGTGGTCATCGCCCACGGGACGGAGGACCAGAAGGAGCGGTTCCTCGAGCCGATCCTCTCGGCGGCAGAGATCTGGTGCCAGGGGTTCTCGGAGCCGGAGTCGGGCTCCGACCTCGCCTCGCTCAAGACCAAGGCGGTGCGTGAGAACGGCAGCTGGCGCGTCAGCGGCCAGAAGGTCTGGACCACTTATGCGCACGAGGCGAAGTGGTGCATGCTCCTAGCGCGAACCGACACCGACGCGCCGAAGCACAAGGGCCTGACGTACTTCATCTGCGACATGGAGCAGGACGGGGTCGAGGTCCGTCCGCTGCGCCAGATCACCGGCGAGGCGGAGTTCAACGAGATCTTCTTCGAGGGCGCCCACGTGGAGGACGAGAACCTGGTCGGCGGCGAGGGCAACGGCTGGATGGTGGCTATCACCACCCTGATGCACGAGCGCGCCGGCCTCGGCGCCGCTTCGGCGATCTCGGTCCGCCGTGACCTCGACGAGCTGATCGAGGTCATCAACGAGCGGGGCCTCGGCGAGGACCCGGTGATCCGCCAGCGGATCGCCGAACTGAAGATCGGGGTGGAGGCGCTCCGCCTCGGCTCGCTGCGGGCGCTGACCCAGCAGATGAAGGTCGGCATCCCCGGCCCCGAGGGCTCGATCGCCAAGTGGGAATGGGCGATGCTGAACCAGAAGCTCACCGAGCTCGCAGCCGACGTCCTCGGGCCGGAGGCGCTGCGCCCGGGAACCGAGTGGTCGTACCGGCTGCTCCGCTCGCGCGCCAACTCGATCGAGGGCGGCACCACCGACGTGATGAAGAACATCGTCGCCGAGCGCGTGCTCGGCCTCCCGAGACTGCGCTAGCCGGCACCACCACATGGATTTCGGCTTCACCGACGAGCAGAACGCGATCAAGGAGACGGCCCGCGAGATGCTGGCCAAGCGCTCCCCACTGTCGGCCGTCCGCGAGGCGGCCGAGTCGAGGACCTACCCGGATGCCCTCTGGTCCGAGATCCGCGACCTGGGCTGGCCGGGAATCGCCATCGACGAGGAGCACGGCGGCCAGGGGCTGGGCCTGGTCGAGCTCGTGATCTTGGCCGAGGAGCTCGGATACGCGTGCGCGCCGACCCCGTTCCTGTCGAATGCGATCGCGGGGCTCGTGATCGACTCCGCCGCCAGCGACGCGCAGCGCGATCGCTGGCTTCCCGGCATCGCCTCCGGCGAGGGCCGGGGCTCGATCGCCGGCACTGGAGACGAGCCGGGACTCGTCCCGGACGCCGAGGGCGCTGCCGTGATCGGGCTGGACCCGATGACGGAGCCGCGGCTGGTCGAGGGATCGGCGGCGAAGATCGAGCCGGTCGAGCTGATCGACGCGACGCGCGAGTACGCGCGGGTGAGCGCCGCCGCCGGCGAGCCGCTCGATGGCGACGTTGCGAGAGGCCTCCAACTGGGGGCAGTGGCGCTGTCCGCCGAGCTGGTCGGGCTCGCCCAGCGCGCAATGAATCTCGCCGTCGACTACGCGAAGGAGCGCCAGCAGTTCGGTCGCCCGATCGGCGCCTACCAGGCGGTCTCCCACCGGTGCGCGGGCATGCTCTACGACACCGAGGAAGCCCGCTCGCTCACCTACTACGCGGCCTGGTGCGCCGGCGCCGAGCCGCAGTCGCTTCCACTGGCGGCGCACATGGCCAAGGCGCGCGCCTCCGACGCAGCCTGGCGCGTCACCAACGACGCGCTCCAGGTCCTGGGCGGCATCGGCTTCACCTGGGAGCACGACCTGCACTTCCTCCTCAAGCGCGCGAAGGTCGGCTCGGAGCTCCTGGGCGACGCACGCATGCACCGCGAGCAGGTCGCGTCGCTAGCCGGGCTCGCCTAGCTACTCGCGGATTACTCGCGGACCTCGAGGTCCGACGCCAGCTTCACCTGGCCACCGGAGCGGTACTCCACGTCCACGCTCTCGTTCTTGCGGTACGTTCCCACCACCCCGACCAGCATCGACAGCCAGCGGATCATCCCGAGCTTTGCCTCCTTGACGATCGGCCTGGTGAAGACGATGTCCGGGCCATCGATCCGGTAGTCCTCGCCCTCGTCCTGCGCGACGCCGTTGACGTAGACCGTGATCGGCCGCTCGGCTCGCGCGGGCAGCCGCACCCGCCGTCCCGCGGCAACGCTGCCCTCCGGGACCTCGAACTCGCCCCGGTCGCTCATGCCAGGGCGGTCCTGACCGCGTCGAACGGCGATGCGCCGTCCTCGAGCTCGATTGGTTCCTTGCGGATGACGCCGACGAACGGGACCAGCGTCCCGTCACCCATCAGGTCCATGCCGGCCTCGCGGCGCCGGAAGATGCCGCCCGACCTCAGCTCGAGGCGCGCGTGGACGCGCTGGCCGGGCCCGTACTCGCGGATCACGCTGATCTCCTCCAGCGGCCCCTCCTGACGAATGAGCTGCGTCTGGCGCTTCATGGCGCTCAGGGCGTCGTCCAGGTCGTCGAACTTTTCATGCGCGACACGGGGGCCGTGCCGGACTGTCAGGCGGTAACGGACGGCCGCTACGCGCCGCGGCGCTGGCGCTTCGGCCGGCGCGCGGGCGGGCCCGTGATCTTCTCGGGCCCATCGCGGTCCTCGATCCGGACGTAGTCGCGGTCCCGGTAGCCCGTGTAGATCTGGCGCGGACGCGCAATCTTCTGCTCCGGGTCGTCGTTGCCCTCCATCCACTGGGCCACCCAGCCGGAGGTCCGCGGGATCGCGAAGATCACCGTGAACATGTCGGTCGGGATCTGGAGCGCCTCGTAGATGATCCCCGAGTAGAAGTCGACGTTGGGATAGAGCTTGCGATCCGTGAAGTACTCGTCGTCGAGTGCCCGCTTCTCCAGCTCCCGGGCGATCTCGACCAGCGGGTTGTACTCCGTGGCCTCGAACACCTCGTCCATATGCTGCTGGATGATCCGGGCACGCGGGTCGTAGTTCTTGTAGACCCGGTGGCCGAAGCCCATCAGGCGCTCCTCCCGCTTCTTCACTCCCTCGAGGAAGTCGGGGATGTTCTCCGCGGTCTCGATCCGCCGCAGCATTCGCAGGACCTGCTCGTTGGCGCCGCCGTGGAGCGGCCCGTATAGCGCCGCCACGCCCGCGGCTGCGGCCGAGTAGGGGTCCACCTGTGACGAGCCCACGGCACGCACGGCCGCGGTCGAGCAGTTCTGCTCGTGGTCCGCGTGGAGGATGAAGAGGATGTCGAGTGCCTTGGTCAGCCGCGGGTCCGCCTCGTACTGCAGCTCTGTCTTCTTGAAGAGCATCGACAGGAAGTTGCTCGCGTAGTCCAGGTCGTTGTCTGGGTAGACGTAGGGGAGCCCGAGGCTGTGCCGGTAGGCGAACGCCGCCAGGGTCGGGACCTTGGCGATCAGCCGGATCGCCGCCATATAGCGCTCCTCCGGGTCGTCGATGTGCTTGGCCTCGGGGTAGAAGGTGGACAGCGCGCCGACGCCGGAGAGCAGCATGCCCATCGGGTGGGCGTCGTAGCGGAAGGTCTCGAACAGGTTCTTGATGTCCTCGTGGACGAAGGTGTGGTGGACCACGTCGAAGGTCCAGCGCTCCAGCTGGGGCCTTGTGGGGAGCTCGCCGAACGTCAGCAGGTAGGCGACCTCCAGGTAGGTCGAGTGCTCGCAGAGCTGCTCGATCGGATAGCCGCGGTGCTGCAGGATCCCGGCCTCGCCGTCGATGTACGTGATCGCCGAACGGCACGAGGCCGTGTTCGTGTACGCCGGGTCATACGACATGAGCCCGAAGTCAGTGTCGGACACCTTGATCCCGCGCAGGTCCATGCCGCGAATCGTCCCGTCGGTGATCTCGAGGTCGTAGCTCTCCCCGGTCCGGTTGTCGGTGACGGAGAGCGTGTTCTTGTCGGCGGTCGCTACCGCGCCGTCGCCCTGCTGCTCGGTCTTCTCCTCGGTGGCCATCGCCTCTCCTCTTTCACGAAGTTTTGTCGCTCCAAACATTCTCGCAGGGGGAACCTCCCAGTGCCGTTTTCTGGAAGGCTTGACCGGAATTGGCCACCGAAGGCGTTGCCTCTGAGCGCAAGCGCGGCGCGCTGACGTTGTTCGCGGGACTCGACCGCCGCTACGACCTGCTCTCGGCGGCGCTCAGCTTCGGGCAGGACCCGCGTTGGCGGCGCGAGATGATCGCGTCGATCGACGCCGGCGCGGCTGATCGCGTTCTGGACGTCGCCACCGGCACCGGCCTCGTCGCACGCGGCCTCGTTACGCGCTACGGCTGCACCGTCGTCGGCCTCGACCAGAGCCGCGACATGCTCGCGGGCGCCCGACGCGCGCTCGTGGCCGCGCCCCACCTCGCGGCGCGGATCGACCTCGTTCAGGGCGAGGCCGAGCGGCTGCCGTTCGAGAACGGCGAGTTCGACCACTTGACCTTCACGTACCTCCTTCGATACGTCGACGACCCGGCGGCGACCCTCGCGGAGCTCGCGCGGGTGGTGAGGCCCGGCGGCCGCATCGCCTGCCTCGAGTTCGGCCTGCCGGACCCGCCCCTGTGGCGGCCTCTGTGGCGCCTGTACACCCGCCTCGTGCTGCCCGCGGCCGGGAGCGCGTTCGGAACCGAGTGGTACGAGGTCGGCCGCTTCCTCGGCCCGAACATCGAGGAGCTGTACGCGAAGCTGCCGCTCGAGCGCCAGGTTGAGCTGTGGCGCTCGGCCGGGATCTCGGGCATCCGGGTGCGGCGGATGAGCCTCGGCGGTGGCGTCGTCTTCTCGGGGGTGCGCGACGGCTGAGGTGGAGCAGCGCGCGGCGTTCTACGCCCTGAGCCCGGGCGGATGGCGGGACCTCGTCACGATCCTCCATCCCCCGTACACGGCGTGGCACCTGAGCTACGTCGCGCTGGGCGCGGCCGTGGCGCCGGCGTTCCACGCGGTTCGCCTGTGGGCGGCTCTCGGCGCATTCTTCCTGGGGGTGGGGGTCGCCGCGCACGCGCTGGACGAGCTTCACGGCCACCCGCTCGGCACGCGGCTCTCGAATCGAACGCTGGCCGTGCTCGCGGGGGTAGCGCTCGCCGGAGCGGTCGGGATCGGGATCGCCGGGCTCTTCGTCGTCTCGTTCACGCTCCTGCCCTTCGTCCTGGTCGGCGCGCTCGGCGTCCTCGCCTACAACCTGGAGCTCTTCGGCGGTCGCTTCCACACGGACTTCTGGTTCGCTGCGGCGTGGGGCGCCTTTCCGGCGCTCACCGGCTTCTGGGTCATGGCCCTGGGAATCCACTCGATCGGCGAGGCGGTGGCCGGCGCCGGCGTCACCGCCGCCTGCTTCGGGCTGAGCGTGGCCCAGCGCCGGTTGTCCACGCCTGTGCGGGAGCTGCGGCGAAAAACGGTCTCCGTGAGCGGTACGCAGGTGCTGACCGATGGCACCGAAAGGGAGCTGACGTCAGAGCGCCTCGCAGCTCCACTCGATGGCGCGCTGAAGGTGTTGTCGGCCTCGGTGGCCCTCCTGGCCGTCGCGGCCGTGGCGATCCGACTCTGAGGGTCAGTCCGACAACTCGAAGTGGGTCATCGCGCGCAGGGCGTCGTAGCGCTCCGAGACCTCGTCCTCGGTCAGCCGGGCGACCCGCTCGGCGCCGAATTCCTCGACGTTGTACGAGGCGAGCACCGTCCCGTACGCCATCGCCTGGCGAAGGATCTCATCGCTCGGGCTGCCGGTGCCGTGGCTGTCGAGGTAGCCGAGGAAGCCGCCGGCGAAG
>Ga0105245_10001391_pt1 | contig 21907 bp, 16 predicted proteins | sample KBSM54metaG_FD_81523 | JGI IMG/M metagenome (GOLD analysis project Ga0105245, IMG submission 81523) | Miscanthus rhizosphere microbial communities from Kellogg Biological Station, Michigan, USA - KBS M5-4 metaG | ecosystem: Host-associated > Plants > Roots > Rhizosphere > Soil | place...
ATGGTCGTGCCGGACGACAGTGCACTGACGCCGTTGAACGGATTTCTCGCGGGCATCCTGTTGGCCTTCGATCCCGCGAGGGCCGGTAACCTGAGCGCCTCGTACCGCATCGAGATCGACGATCGGCGCTTCGAGTTCGCTGTGTCGCGCGACGGTCTGACAGCCACGCAGGGTCAGCCCAATGTCACGGTCACCGCGACCGCCGCCGACCTGATCGCGGCGAGGCTGGGCACGACCGCCGCCGAACGCAGGGCCGCACTGCGGCGGGTGAGGTTCGACGGAGACGCCGCGGCAATCGACGCGATGCGACGCGTGTTCACGCTGTCGGGCGATCCGGGCCTGCTGGTCGCCTAGACATCCGGCGCGGCGAGCGGCTAGGCCGTCAGCTCGATGTGGTGTGCACCGGTCACGCTGGCATAGCGCTCGGGACTGCAGGTCAACACGATCACCTGACCGTCGCCGCCGACGGCGTTGAACACCGCGCCCATCTTGTTCAGCCGATCGGCGTCGGTGAAGCCGAGCGCGTCGTCGATGACCACCGGAACGCCGTCCTCCTTGGCCACCAACACCGCGCTTGCGAGCCGCGCAACGATGCCCATCTGCTCCTTGGCACCGCCGGACAGCGATTCGTATGGAACCGTGCGGCCCGCCAGTGTCCGGCTGCAGATCCGTAGCGCGCTGTCGATCTCGACTTCGAAGCTGTCACCGAACACGATGCGGCCCAACCGCTCGACCTGGTTTCGGAACGGGTCGACGTAGCGCAGCCGGGTGGCGTCGCGGTGGCGCGCCATCACCGAGCGCAGCAATTGGGCGGCGCGGGCACGCCGATGCATGCGCAGGTAGTCCGCTTCTGCGTGCTCACGTTCCGTCTGGGCGGCGTCGAGCTGACCCTTACGGCCCTCCGTGCCGTACACCTTGAGCTGGGCACTCACCTCGCGTAGCGCCTCGGACACCTCATCGTGGCGGCTGTCCAGCGAGTCGGCCCGGCGGACCGCATCGTTGAGCGTGGCTGTGACAGTATCCGGCGCACTACGCGCCAATTCGGCGCCCAGGTCAGCGACGTGTCCGGTTGCACGTCGCGCCTCTTCACCGTCACCCTCTGCTTTGACTGCAAGGTCGTCATCGGTCGCCGTCGCCCGCTGCACGGTCAACCTCTCACGGGCGGCGATCAGTTCGGACTGTGCGGCGCCGAGTTTCTCGCGAGCGACGTTGGCGTGGGTCGTCCTCTCCCCCAGCCGCCTGGCCGCGGCTTCGGCGACCTTCCGATGCGTCTCGCAATCGGCCATGGCCTGCTTGTGCGCGGTCACCGCGGCGTCGAGGTCCGCGCGGGCGGCGGCCGGATCCGCTGCATCGCCGTCCCACAGGCCCGGCTCGGCGGGCCCGCCGTCGCGCAATTCCGCTAGGCGAGTTCGCAATTCGCCGACGTTGTCGTCGCCGACCAGCGCTTCGGACCTGGCGAGCAGTTTGTCTCGGGAAGCGATCAACTCGCGACGACGTTCGTCCAGCAGTCGTGCCGCTGCGACGTCAGCGACCCGCGCCTTCGCCAGTGCCGCCGCCAGAACCTCTTGGGCCGCTTGTAGTTTGGCGTGTGAATCCGACGCAGGCGCTCCCGGCACGACCCGAACACGCAGCAGGCCCGGCAGTTCGATATCGGTCGGCGAGCTGACGCCGGCGGCCCAGTGGCCGCCGGCCTGAATGGTGACCGGGTCGCCGTCGATTTGCACGTCGACGTCGGCCATCGCGACGAGTTCGATGTGGGCGGAGGCGAGTTCGGCTTGGCCGGCAGCACGTTCGACCGCGACGGCGGCGGTCTCAATAGCGCGCATGGTGTCATCGGTCAGCACGATGCCTGCGAGCTCATGTTCCACGCGGTCGAGTTCGCGCCGCGCGGCGTCGAGCTTGCCGAGGCGGGTCTCGAGCCGGTTGGCCTCGTCGCGGTCCGACACCCGCTCCGCCACGCGGCGGGCCACGTCGACACGGGCCTGCGATGTCTCTACCGCGCCGCGCGCCCCTTCCGCCGCGACCTCGGCCGCCTCCTGGACCTCAGCGGCGGTGGCGAGCTCCTCGAGGGCTTCGGCTGCTGCGGCCTCGAGCGCGGCTATCGCTCCCGTGCGCTGGTCGATGTCGGCACGCAGCCGTCGCCGCTCAGTGAGTGCGGAGACGGATGCGGTGTGGGTGGCGTCTGCGGCCGCGGCCACTATCTCCGCCTGCTTGAGCTGCTGCGTCAGGGCGTTTACGGCCTCGGCCGCTAGACGGGCCTCAGTGAGGCGTTTCGTCGCTTCGGCCCGCTCTTCGGTGAGCCGTGAGAGGTTGTCGGTGAGCGCGGTATGCCTGCGCACGGCGTCGTCCACCTCGGCCACCGCGGCCGCACACTGGGCCACCTCATCATCGGCCTCGTGCAGCCGCTTGATGGCGGCCGCCCACTCTCCGGTCGGGCGGCCCGTTGGCGTGTAGTAGCGCAGATATTCGGCGTCGATACGGTCGATCAGGAGTGGTTCGGCCCCGGACAGCGCAGCGGCTTCACCCGCCGCCACATCCAGCGCGCGCGACAGCGCGTCGCACCCTGACAGATCCACCGCCGCGGTGGATGCCGCCTGCAGCACCCGCTGCGCCCGCCAGAGCTCCATGTCAACGGTTTCGTCGAGCAGCGCGAGGACGCGCTCGTGCGCCTCGTCGCCGGTGAGCTGCTCGCGGCGCGGTGCCACCACCGTCAGCTGCGTCTCACAGCGTTTGTGGAACCGCTTGTGATAGATGAAACGATAAGAGCCGGTGGAGATTTCGGCGGTGATCTCGGCGCCGACGTCGGCATGGGTCGGTTTGACCTGCTTGACGTCTTTCTTGTTCGACCGGTCCTTGGAGTGCACCAGGAGATCGAGCGCCTCGATCATCGAAGACTTGCCGATCTCATTGGCACCGCTGACCACGACCACGCCGTGGTCAGGGAACTCGATCTCGCGGTGAGTGATGCCGCGGTAGTTCGTCAGCACGAGGCGGTGCAGTTTCATGCGACGCCCCTGTCGACGAGGCGCAGCAACAGCGCCAGCGCCGCGCGCGCGTCGTCGGCATCCTCACTGTCTGACCGCGCGGTGTTGACCAGTTCGTCGACCGCGGCCGCGGCGAACCCGCCGATGCCGAGGTCGTCGAACTCACCGTCGGCGGGGATCACCGCGATGTCGGTCTGCTTGTCCCACGGCACCAGAGCCGCGAACAGCCGCGCGTACTTGTCAAGGCACGCATCGAGCGCGGCCTTGTCGGTCACGGTCAGCGACCCACTGAGCCCTAACCGCACGACGGTGCGCTCCTTGTCCGGCATCAGGTCGAGGTTGATGTCGAGGTCGGCAACGTCGCGACTGCCGTCCACGGTTCGGCAGAGCGTGACGAAGCGCCAACGACCGACACGTCGCGCATCGACCCGCACCGGCCGCCGCGCATCGTCCTCGTCGATGTCAACCATCAGCACGTGACCCGGATCCGGCTCGATGTCGTCGTAGTTGGTGACCTCAGGCGACCCGGAGTACCAGATGCGCCCCGTCGAACCGACCTGGGTGCGAGAGTGCTTGTCCCCCAACGCAATGTAGTGGACAGCGCCGCGTTCGATCGCGGCCTCGAGCGCGGCGAGCCGGACCAGCGACGGCTTGTCTTTGTCGGGCTCGAAGATGTCAACGCCACCGTGCCCGGCGACGATTCGAGTGACACCGTCCGCCTGCAACCCGTCGAGCACCTCGGACACCAGGTCGCTGGTCGGCTTCTTCGAACGCCATGGCGCGGCGACGATCTGCAGACCTGGCCGCACCTCATGCACGCCTGCGCGGTCGAGAACCGTGACGTTCTCGGGGCATTCGGCCGTGAACAGCGCGCTGGTGTACACCGATGCCGCGTCGAGAGGGTCGTGGTTGCCGGGCAACAGGTACACCGGAATGCCTATGGCGCGCATGGCTTCCAACGACTGGCAGACGTCGCGCGGCGCAAGTTGGTTGTCCTCGAAGACATCTCCTGCGACGACGACGAATTCGGCGCCCGCGTCGCGCGCGAGCGGCCCGATGCCTGCGACGACGTCGCGGCGGGCCGCCGAATACCGCGGCTGGGCCTCGCCGTTCATGAAGTAACGAGTCATGCCGAGTTGCCAGTCGGCAGTGTGCACGAATCGCATCTCGGCCCCTCCTTTCTTCCCGTATCTCCCTCGGCATCGCGAGTGTAGGTCCGGGCGCCGACAAGTCCCGGGAGGTGCTTCGGCATGCCTTACCGTTATTGGGGTGACCGATCCGTACCGCACGCTGCTGTTGCTGAGGCACGCCAAGTCGGACTATCCGACGGGGGTGCCCGACCACGAGAGGCCGCTGGCCCCCCGGGGCGAGCGGGAAGCCAAGATGGCAGGCGACTGGCTGCGGGCGCACGCGCCCGCGGTGGATGCCGTGTTGTGCTCGACGGCCACCCGCACCCGCGAGACCCTGGCGCGGACCCGCATCGACGCGCCGGTGAACTACGTCGACCGGCTCTACGACGCGACGCCCGGCACGGTGATAGACGAGATCAACACCGTCGTGTCACGGTTCGGACCCGATGTCGAGACCCTGTTGGTGATCGGTCACGAACCGACGATGTCGTCGCTGGCGCTCGGGCTCGCTACCCCGGACGGCAGCAATGGCACCGCGGCCGAACGTATTTCGACGAAGTTCCCGACATCGGCCATCGCGGTGCTGCGCACGGCCGAGCCGTGGGACCAGCTGACGCTCAGCAGCGCCGCGCTGGTCGGCTTCCACGTGCCCCGTTAAGAGCTGGTGGCCAGCGTCAGCTCCATCAGCTTGACCACCATCCCGCACGCGTCGATGCCAGGCGTCTGCGGGTTCACCCACCAACCGACGACGCCGCCCGCGTCGCTGGCCACCCCACACGACCCGTTCGGGTCGTTGGGCCGCATGACGATCGAAGGAACACCCGCGATCGACCGGTTCTCGATCTGGTACTTCAGGTTCTGCGCGACCTTCTTCTCGTTGTCCAGGCTGCCCTGCTCGTACCAGAACCGGGTGATGTCGATCAGGCCTGCCGGGTTGGCCGCCTGCCAGCGGCACACCGCACCGACGAACGTGCTCTGAATATCGAGCGGGTCGGCGCCGACCGTCTTGGCGAGGATGTCCTCCGTCAGCACCTCGCATTCCTTCAGCAGGTTCGGGTACTGCTTGGCCGAGTCGTCGTTGCGGGGCACGTCACCCGTTCCCGACTTCGTCGCTGTGCCTTGGACGGTCGAGGTACAGCCAGTCAACAGCGCGAACACAGACAGGGCGGCGATCACGCCCGCGCGTGCCCGACAACCAAAGGAGCGGCTCATTTGGCGTTCACAATCGATTGGCGGGTCAATTCCTTGGCCACATCGCACGGGTCCGGGAACGGCTGTTGGGAGAAGCTGATCGACCACTCGATGAAGTCGTCCTGGAACTGGATGCCGACCTCACACAGGTTGTTTCCGATCGTCGGGTCCTCACCGATGGCGATGAACCCGCTGTGACCCTCGATGTTGAGGTCCTCCACGCTGGCGCGCGACAGCTCCTCCGTCTTTCGTTCGCGCCCGATCGGGCTGCCGCGGTACCAGGTGAACGAGAAGTGCGGGCCCAGGATGCCGCCGCCCTGCAGCCACTGGCAGCCAACCGAGTTGCGCGCCGTGTTGACCAGGCCGGTGACCCGGGTCTGTTCGGCGATTGTCTGATCGGTGATCCCTCCGCACTCTGGAAACATCGGCCCGTGCGACGCGTTCTGCGCCGGTCCGGGCGAGGACGGCGCACTGGGCGATGTCGACCCCGAGTCGCTGGAGCATGCCGCAAACACCGGGATCATGGCCGCGCCCGCCACGGCCAGCACCTTCGCCGACCGCAGCTTACCGGTCGCGCACTTGCTGGGGGTCACGCCATGCACTGTAGCGGCAGCCCGATACCTCAACCACCGACATGCCGATTGACCAGCCCTTTTAGCGAATTCTCAGGTGGCCCTGCCGAACACAACTACGCCGGGGGTGGTATGCGACAGTAGCGGGATGCTGTGGGCGCTGCTGCGACGGTACACACGTCCGTATCGCTCGCTGCTCGCGATCGTGGCGGGCCTCCAGCTGATCAGTACGCTCGCGTCGCTATACCTGCCCACCGTCAACGCCGCGATCATCGACGACGGCGTCGCCAAAGGTGATCTGCGACGGATCGTCGAGCTCGGTGGGGTGATGCTCGGCGTCACCGGGCTGCAGGTGGTCTGCGCCGTCGGCGCGGTTTACTTCGGCTCGCGCGCCGGCATGGGCGTCGGACGCGACCTCCGCTCGACGATCTTCGGCCACGTCACGAGCTTCTCGACGGAGGAGACGGCGCGGTTCGGTGCCCCGTCACTGCTGACCCGCACGACCAACGACGTCCAGCAGATCCAGCTGTTCGTCCAGCTGACCTGCACGATGCTGATCACCGCGCCGATCATGTCGATCGGCGGCATCTTCATGGCGGTGCATCAGGACGCGGGCCTGTCGTGGCTGCTGCTGATCAGCGTCCCGGTGCTCGCGCTGGCCAACTACCTGATCGTGTCGCGTCTGCTGCCGATCTTTCGCCGCGTTCAGCGTCAGATCGACGGCATCAACCGGGTGATGCGCGAGCAGCTATCCGGTATCCGGGTGGTCCGGGCGTTCGCCCGGGAACCGTTCGAGCGCAGCCGATTCGGCGTCGCGAACCAGGCGCTGTCGGATTCCATGCTGGAGGCCGGTCGTTTGCAGGCGCTGATGCTGCCCGTTACCACCCTGGTCATCAACATCTCCAGCGTCGCACTGATCTGGTTCGGCGGCTTGCGAATCGACGACGGGCAGATGCAGGTGGGCTCGCTGATCGCGTTCCTGTCCTACTTCATGCAGATCCTGATGGCGGTGTTGCTCGCGACGTTCCTGCTGGTCCTGCTGCCCCGGGCGTCGGTGTGCGCCGAGCGGATCACCGAGGTGCTGTCCACCACGCCTGCCATCAGCAGCCCGCTGGAGCTGGTGCTGCCGGATACCGTCCGCGGCGAGATCCGCCTGGAGAGAGCGACGTTCAGCTATCCCGGGGCCGACCGCCCTGTGCTGCAGGATGTTTCGCTGACAGCCGGACCTGGCGCCACCACCGCCATTGTCGGGTCGACCGGTTCGGGCAAGTCGACAGTGGTATCGCTGATCTGCCGGCTCTACGACGTGACCGGCGGCTCCGTGCGCGTCGACGGGGTTGACGTTCGTGACTACGACACCGAGCAGCTGTGGTCGTCGATCGGCCTGGTGCCGCAGCGGGGTTACCTGTTCTCCGGCACGGTCGCGGAAAACCTGCGCTACGGCAAGGACGATGCGACCGACGACGAGATGTGGGACGCGTTGCGGGTGGCGGCGGCCGACGACTTCGTCCGCGCCCACCCCGACGGCCTGGCGATGCCGGTCGCGCAGGGCGGCATCAACTTTTCCGGCGGACAACGGCAACGTTTGGCGATCGCACGCGCGGTGATCCGCCGGCCGGCGATCTATCTGTTCGACGACGCGTTCTCCGCGCTCGATGTGCACACCGACGCGCGGGTCCGCGCGTCGCTGCGTGAAGTCTCCGCCGACGCGACGGTGGTGGTTGTGTCGCAGCGCATTTCGACCGTTGCGGAGGCCGACCAGGTCGTCGTCGTCGACGACGGCCAGGTGGTGGGCATCGGCACGCACGAGACCCTGCTTGCCACCTGCCCGACCTACGCCGAATTCGCCGATTCGCAGTCGCTTGGCGCCGGAACCGGAGGCCACCGATGACCGCAGGGCCGGTCGCACGTCCGATCCGCGGCGCCGTGCAGGCGCCGACGCAGCGGTCGCGCGACTTCAAGGGATCGGCGATCCGATTGGTCAAACAGCTCACCCCACAGCGCGGACTCGCCGCCATGGTGATCCTGCTGGGCGTCGGCGGCATAGCGATCGGCGTGATCGGCCCGCGCATCCTCGGCCACGCCACCGACCTGCTCTTCAACGGGGTAATCGGGCGCCAACTGCCCGCAGGGCTGACGAAGGAACAGGCGATCGCGGCGGCACGGGCGCGCGGTGACAACACGTTCGCCGATCTGCTGTCCGGCATGAACGTGGTGCCGGGCCGTGGCGTGGACTTCGGCGCCGTCGGCCGCACGCTCATGCTGGCGCTCGGCTTGTATTTGATTGCCGCGCTGCTGGTTTGGCTGCAGGCCCGAATTCTCAATGTCGCGGTTCAGCGCACCATGGTGGCGCTGCGATCGGATGTCGAGAACAAGGTGCACCGGATGCCTCTGCGCTATTTCGACTCGCGGCAACGCGGCGAGGTGTTGAGCCGGGTCACCAACGACGTAGACAACATCCAGCAGTCGCTGTCGATGACGATCAGCCAGCTGCTGACATCGCTGCTGACCGTGGTGGCGGTGCTGGTGATGATGCTGACCATCTCACCCCTGCTGACGCTGCTGACCGTCATCACCGTGCCGCTGTCGCTGTTGGTGACGCGGGCGATCGCCCGCCGCTCGCAGCGGTTGTTCGTCGCGCAGTGGGCCAACACCGGCCGGCTCAACGCCCACATCGAGGAGACCTACAGCGGCTTCACCGTTGTCAAGACGTTCGGTCACCGGGCCAGGGCGCGGGAGCAGTTCCAGACCTTCAACGACGACCTCTACCACGCCAGCTTCGGCGCACAGTTCTTCTCCGGACTGGTGGGACCGGCGACGACGTTCGTCGGCAATCTGAGCTACGTGGCGGTGGCGGTCGTCGGCGGTGTCCAGGTGGCCACGGGCCAGATCACGCTGGGCAGCATCCAGGCGTTCATCCAGTACGTCCGCCAGTTCAACCAGCCGCTGACTCAGCTCGCCGGGATGTACAACACGCTGCAGTCCGGGGTGGCGAGCGCGGAGCGGGTCTTCGATCTGCTCGATGCCGAGGAAGAGTCGCCGGACCAGGCGGTGACGCTGCCGTCCCTCGACGGCGGTCCGCGGGGCCGGGTCGAATTCCAGCAGGTGAACTTCAGCTATCGCCCCGGCACACCGGTGATCGAGGACCTGTCGCTGGTGGCCGAACCGGGCAGCACCGTTGCGATCGTCGGGCCGACCGGCGCAGGCAAGACGACGCTGGTGAATCTGCTGATGCGGTTCTACGACGTCGACTCCGGCCGCATTCTCGTTGACGGCGTGGACATCTCGTCGGTTAGCCGGCAGTCGCTGCGCTCCCGGATCGGAATGGTGTTGCAGGACACCTGGCTGCTCGGCGGGACGATCTACGACAACATCGCCTATGGCAGGCCGGACGCCGGCGAGGACGAGGTGATCGCCGCCGCGCGGGCCGCCTACGTCGACCGGTTCGTACACACGCTGCCCGACGGCTACCAGACGAAGGTGAGCGATGACGGCGGCAACATCAGTGCGGGTGAGAAGCAGCTGCTCACCATCGCGCGCGCGTTCTTGGCCCGTCCGCAGCTGCTCGTTCTCGACGAGGCCACCAGTTCGGTGGACACCCGCACCGAGCTGTTGATCCAGCACGCGATGGGCGAACTGCGCCGCGATCGAACGAGTTTCATTATTGCGCACCGGCTTTCGACGATCCGCGATGCGGACGTCATCCTGGTGATGGAAGCGGGCAAGATCGTCGAGCGCGGTAGCCATCAGGAACTGCTCGCCCGTCGCGGTGAATACTGGGCCATGACCCAGGCCTAGCGAGTAGGCGATCCGCTTAACGGCGCCCACCGCCGAGCACTTCGGGCAGGATGACCGCATGAGTACCCGGACGGTGCACACCTTCTGCCGGTACTGCCTCGCCTCGTGTGGTGTGGAAGTGACGGTTGAGAACAACCGGGTCATCAGGATCTCCGCCGACAAGGAGAACCCCCACACCTGGCAGGACTTCTGCGCCAAGGGCCGGACCGCCAACCAGCTCGTCGAGCACCCGCGACGGATCTTGAATCCGATGCGTCGCGTCGGCGACACCTACGTCGAGGCCGGCTGGGACGAGGCGATCTCAGACATCGCGGCAAGAATGAACGCGCTCATCGACGCCGACGGCCCGGACGCGATCGGCGCCTACTATGGCAATCCGTCCGGCTTCTCCTCGTCCAACATCGTCTTCATGAACGCATGGCTGGACGCCGTCGGCACCCGCAACCGGTACGCGGTCGGATCGGTTGACCAAAACGCATGGCACGTCGTCGCCGAGGCGATGTACGGGTCCATGCTCATGGCCCCCGTGTCCGACATCGACAACTGCGACTACTTCCTGCTCGTCGGCACCAACCCCGCTGTGAGCGCATGGAATTGGCTCGAAACGGTGCCCGGTGGTTGGCGGCGCGCGCTGGAGCGCAAGAAGCAGGGCGCACAGATCATCGTCGTCGACCCATTGCGAACCGAGACCGCCGAGAAGGCCGACGTCCACCTCGCGGTCCGGCCCGGGCAGGACTGGGCACTTCTCTTGGCGGTGGTCAAGGTGGTCCTCGATGAGGGCCTCGAACATCGCCATGACTGCACCGAACTCGCCACGGGTCTAGGTGAATTACGCGCGCTCGTCGCCGACGCCGACCTTGACGATCTGGCGTCGCGATGCGATATCCCCCGAGCACAGATCGAACAGGTGGCCCGCGACTTCGCCGCCGCACGCGGCGCGATGGTGGTGACGCGCACCGGAGTGTCCCTGCATCTCGCAGGCACCGTCGCGGAGTGGCTCGGACATGTGCTCAACGTGATCACCGGCCGGATGGACCGTCCGGGCGGACGCAGGTATGAGCCCGGTTATGTCGACGCCTTGCGGCTGGCCGATATGGCCAAGGTTAAGCCGCACAAGAGCCGGCTGGCGGGCCGGGACATGGTCGCAGGTGCGCATGCGCTCAGCGAATTGCCCGAGGAGATAACGACTCCGGGGCGCGGCCAGATCAAGGCGATGCTGATCAACTGCGGCAATCCCGTTGTCTCGGGACCCGACGGCGCCAAACTCGACAAGGCGCTCGCGCAGCTGGATCTGTTGGTGGCCATCGACTTTGTGCAACGCGAGAGCCACCGTCACGCGCACTGGCTGCTGCCGGCCGTGCACTGGCTGGAACGCAACGACCTACTCGCGTTCACCAGCAATATGCACGACGAGCCGCATCTGCATTACGGGGCCAAGGCGGTTGAACCGCCCCAGGGCGCCCGTCAGGAGTGGCGCATCTTCGTCGACCTCGCGATCGCCATGCGCAAGCCGCTGTTCGGAGCCAAGGGGCTCAACGGTTTCATCAAGGCCACCCGCCGACTCGCGCGCCTCACGCGCCAGCCGGCTCTCGAGTTCGGGCCGCACTGGATCGACCGACTTGTCGTTGCCACCGGCCGAAGGGTCAACGGCCGCAGGATCAAATGGCGCGACGTGATGGCGCATCCGCACGGCTGGGTGCTGGGTCCGCGGGAGTTCGGCCACTTCAGGGAAGCGTTACGGACGGACGACAAGAAGGTGCACGCCGCGCCACCGGAGTTCGTGCGGCGGGCGCGTGAGCTGCTCGCCGAACCGGGACCGCAGCCGCCTGCCGAGTACCCGTTCCAGCTGGCGAACCGGCGCAACCGTCATTCGATGAACTCATGGCTCAACGAGTTGCCCGGTCTGCATCCGTCCGGCAAGCGCAATGTGGTGGTCATCCACCCCGACGACGCAGCCGCGCTCGGCATCAGCGACGGCGACAGGGTGAGGGTGTCCTCCCCCGTCGGGGCGATCGAACTATCGGCTTCCGTCAACGAGCGGCCGCGGCGCGGCGTGGTCGTCATCGACCATGGCTGGGGCTCACGCGTTTCGATCCACGCGGCGGTTCGCAGCCGGAGTCCTACGGGGCCAACCGCAACCTGCTGATCGACGGCGGACCGGTTGACCCGCTGTCGCAGACCGCCGCGTTGAGCTCGTCGTACGTCGGGGTCGAGCGCGTTTAGAGCTGCGGGCCGTCGGCGCGCAGGTCGTCGACGTTCTTCATCGCGTCGCGCAGCTTGCCCAGCCATTCGTCGGCGTGCTCACCGACGAGGCGGACCGACCACGCCAGCGCATCCGAGCGTGACCGTGCGACGCCTGCATCGACAAGGGTGTCGAGCACCTGACGTTCGGGCTGCTTGAGCCGCGTCATCACCGGTACGGCGATGTGGGTGAACAGGATTCGCTCATATTTGTCGTCCCCGATTGCCCCGATTTCTATGCCCCACGCCACCTTGCGGCCGTAGCGGGCCTCGGCTTCGTCGGCGATGCGCATGCGCTCAGGGCGGGTCTCTTCACGGAAGCGCGCGACGCGTCCTGAGGCGCGGGCCTCGCTTTCGGTGCCCTCGGTGGTCTCGGTCTCCTTCAGGCGGCCGATGACGGTGATCTCTTCGCGGTCGACGACGACCGTCGGGTCGCCGGCGAACCAGCCGTCGGGCAGCCGGCCGGCGAACCAGTCGGCTGCGTCGCTTGCGTCGGGCTGTTCGGCCTGCTGCCAGCCGCCGGAGCGGCCGGACCGTCGGCCATGGAGGTGATGATGTCGCATGATTACATGATTACACCGTTACAACACTGGTGGGGTCGCTTTCACCGCGAGCGAACGGCCTTGACGACGTCGAGTCCGGCCAGCTGGTGGCGGGTGACGTCGGAGAAGTGGATTCGCAGCGCGCGCTCGATGCGGCCGAGCGCTTCCTCCGGCAGGCGCAGCGACCGCGCGATGCGGGACGGCGTCGTGCCGCCGTGCCACGCGATGACGACCGTGCCGCCAGGACGAACGACCCGGTGCAGCTCGCCCGCCGCGGCTTCCAGGTCGGGCCACATTGCGACGTTTCGCACCGAGACCACGCGGTCGACGCAGGCGTCGGGCAGCCCGGTGCGGTCCGCAGTACCGAGGTCGAGCTGAGCCCGACCCGCACGGACAGCTCGCCGGTTGTGCCGAATGGCTTGATCGCGCATCTCCGGGGATGGGTCGACGCCGCGGACGGTCGCCACATCAGTGCGTTCGGCCAGCTGCCGGATGAGACCGCCTGGGCCATAGCCGATTTCGAGGATGTCCTGGCCCGGTTGGACCCCGAGGACGTCGAGCACGCCGTCGTGCTTGTTTGTCCACAGCATGAACCGTCCCGCCAGTCGGCCGAGCCAGCCGCTGGGATGCGCGAACGGATTGTTGGTCGACGGGTCAAGGAACGCGGGTCGTGACCGAGGTGCCATGACACCACGTTGGCACTTCAAGTCGGGTTGAAGTCAAATAGAGGGATGGAGCTCGTGATGATCGGCGATGCGGCCCAGTTGCTCGGACTCAATACCTCTGCGCTGCGCTACTACGAGGACAGGGGTTTGGTGACCCCCGAGCGGCGCGCGGGCAAGCGGATGTACAGCCGGGAACAGCTGCGACGGCTGGCGTTCATCCAGTTGATGCAGCGCCTCGGCATCCGCCTGGACGCCGCCTCGGCTGTGCTCGACGAGCCTAGCGACCAGTGGCGAGACGTGGTGCGCGGACAGATCGCCGCCATCGACGAGCTCATTGCCCGGGCGCACGGTGCACGCGACTTTCTCGAGCACGCGCTGGCCTGCCCAGCCGATCATCCGGTCGACCAATGTCCCCACATGATCGGGGTTCTCGACAAGCGGCTCGGCGGAACCACCATCGAGCAACTCGCGGCCGAACAGGGCCGGCCGGTACCTAACGCTTCATGAGAAGGACGGCGCCGCCGCCGACCACCGCCCCGATCAGCAGCAGCACGGCGAGGGCTGGGCTGACGAACCACCACACGAGACCCAGCGCGACGATCACCGGCGATACGGCGAACAGCACCATGCCTGGGTGCTGCTTGATGACCGCGAGAGCGCTTTGCGCCCGGACCCGGTCGATTTCCTTTGCCATGACACAAGAATGCCAGCGGTTGGCCTACTTTGGTCTGCATGACAGGAAGTGGACCTGGAAGCTGGCAACCCGACCCAGAAGGCCGCTACGGATTTCGGTGGTGGGACGGGCAACACTGGACCGATCAGGTATCGCATCGCGGTCAGGTCGGAAGGGCGCCGGTGGGCGGCGCATCAGATATCGCGCCGACGATGTGGCCGCGTAGATCGCCGCCAACACCGTGACGCCCGGCGTGACCGCAAGCGGCGCAACCGAAGTGATCGACAACCCCTAGAAACGGATGCACCGCCCCGGCCGATTTTGGCCTCTGACCGGGGCGACGCGACTACCGAAACGTCGACCAGTGACCCAACAGTTTGCGAATAGCGCTCCCGAGATCACCCCCGCAGGATCGCCAGAGCCAACGGGCACGACCCGTTCACTGTTGCGAGCGGTGACCGCAGCGGTACAGCAGTGAGCATGAAGTTCGACGACACCGGGCTGCACGCCGGGGACGCGGACCCTGAGCCTGGGCTGTGGTGGTCCGGTCGCCAGTGGGCCGACGAGGCCGGGCACGACGCCGACGAGCCTATCGGCCCGAGATCGGTCCCCCGAAGACATGGCAGGCTGATCGTGCGGATCGACTCTTCGTCTGGCGCGGTGAGATCGACCGCATCCAAGGCGGCAGATCAGCCAAATTGATCGACATATTCGCCAGCGATAGGACGCCGTCGCCGATGTCGCGAATCTGAACTGTCTTGGCGCGGACGCGAACGGCTGTCATCGACCTTCTATTGGACATTGTCTGTCCTCGTGGGAGATGTTGGCTTGCCATTGCTAGCCTATGGGGCAGATAGTCCAGCAAAAAAGGTTATCGAGCTTATATCAGTAGTTTGCTAAATTTGCATTCTCCCGAACAAAATCCCGAGCGAGCCGCAGCGCCGGCACCGATCCCTGTGACATTGCTGACACATGTTCGCTAGATGTAACGCGCTGCAGCTGCGCGCTGATTGTTGACTAACGTTTATTGACGCAAAACGGCGAGTTACGCCTGAGTAACAGCTGAGGAAATCCTTAGTCTGGCTCTATATCATCACGATCAACGAGGCGGGTTAAGCATGCCCGTTCATCCTGTCGACCTGCTAGTTCATCCTATCGACCTGCTAGTACGCCCAGCATCCAGGTGATTCCGGCAGTCCACTTCGACGTGGCAGGGTCTCTCAGCATGTATTTGCAAATGAAATTAACTCGTTTTATGGATAGAAAAACTCAGATGGAATTTACGCGATACAGGTTTCGTTCGGTCTGCCCCGTGCTACGTTTGCCAGTGCCTCGTACCGACAGGCATTTTTCAGGTATCCATGAGGGGGTTTCCCACCGTGTCTAAACATAGCAATACCAGTTCGCGTGGGCCACGGAAGCCGGTTCGCCCATTTGTAACTACGGGGGTCGCAGGGGCAGCGATGGTTGGAGCCGGCCTCATGCTGGCCGCCGCTCCGGGCGCGCCGCTTACGACCGCTATCGAGCTGGCGTCCGTCGACTCGGTGCTGGCCCCGCCGCTATCCCCGGCGAATGATGATCCCTGGTGGTTACTCGGCAACAGCGGAAATGCCTTATTCGGATCCAGCGTCCAGGCGCCGACCCCGAACGCACTGATATCTGCGAACCGAACCCTCTTCGGTAACTCGTGTGGCTTGGTGTGCAACGGCGCCGCCGGCACCATAGAAAACCCGAACGGGCAAAACGGCGGCATCCTGTTCGGCAACGGCGGCGCCGGCTTCAACAGCACCACCCCCGGCGTGGCCGGTGGTAACGGCGGCAAGGCTGGCTTGTTCGGTGGCAACGGTGGCGCCGGCGGCAACGGCGCCGACGGCGTCGGCACCTTTGCCGGCAGCGCCGGTGGCAACGGCGGCAACGCCGGGACGTTCGCGATGTTCGGCAACGGTGGCGCCGGCGGCATGGGCGGCAACGGCGCGGTCGGCACCCCCGGCGCCACTGGGACGGCCGGCGCTACCGGTGACGTGGGCGCCACGGGCAAAGCGGGCGCCACTGGGACGGCCGGCGCCACCGGCCAAGCGGGCGCCACGGGCGCAGAGGGCGCCACGGGCCAGGCGGGCGCCACGGGCGGCGTCGGCGCCACGGGCCAAGCGGGCGCCACGGGCGCAGCGGGCCCCGGCCCGACCGGCCCGCCCGGCACCCCTGGCGCGGCCGGTAGCTTCGGGGTAGACGTGGGCGGCCCCGGCGGCCCCGGCGGCATCGGCAACCCCGGCGGCATCGGTGGCAAGGGCGGCGACTCTATCGGTGTCGGCGGTGTCGGCGGCACGGGCGGTGCCGGCGTTACCGGCGCCGCGGGCGGCACGGGCGGCGGCGGCGGCGGCGGAATCGTGGGCGGTCCCGGCGGCAAGGGCGGTGCCGGCGGCGTCGGCTCCACTGGCGGCACCGGCGGTAACGGCTTGATCGGCGGCGCTGGTCTTACGGGCGGCAACGGCACGACCGGCGGCACGGGCGGCACGGGCGGTAACGGCACGACCGGCGGCACGGGCGGCACCGGCGGCAACGGCACGACCGGCGGCACGGGCGGCACCGGCGGCAACGGCCTGACCGGCGGCCCGGGCGGCCCCGGCACCGCCGGAGGCGCCGGGGGCAAGGGCGGCTCCGCCGGTCTGTTCAGCTTGTTCGGTAAGGGTGGCCTGGGCGGCAATGGCGGCGTCGGCGGCGCCGGTAGCACGGGTGGCACGGGCGGCGCGGCCGGCGACGGCGGCCCGGGTGGCGTCGGCGGCGCGGCCGGCGACGGCGGCCCGGGTGGCGTCGGCGGCGCGGCCGGCAACGGCGGCACGGGTGGCACGGGCGGCGCGGCCGGCAACGGCGGCACGGGTGGCACGGGCGGCGCGGCCGGCAACGGCGGCACGGGCGGCACGGGCGGCGCGGCCGGCACCGGCGGCCTGGGCGGCCCCGGCATCACCGTCGGCCCGAACGGTCTTCCCGGTACTCCTGGTGCTGGCGGGCCTGGCGGTGCTCCTGGTACTCCCGGTCCTGGCGGACCTGGCGGTGCTCCTGGTATTCCCGGTGCTGGCGGACCTGGCGGTGCTCCTGGTACTCCTGGTGCTGGCGGGGCTGGCGGTGCTCCTGGTACTCCTGGTGCTGGCGGAGCTGGCGGTGCTCCTGGTACTCCCGGTGCTGGCGGGGCCGGCGGGGCCGGCGGCGCCGGCGGTGCGGCGGGGGCCGGCGGTAAGGGTGGCCTGCTCGGCCTGCTCGGCGGCAACGGCAAGGCCGGCACCACCGGCGCGGCCGGGGCGACCGGCAAGGCCGGCGCGACCGGGGCGACCGGCAAGGCCGGGGCGACCGGGGCGGCCGGGGCGACCGGCAAGGCCGGGGCGACCGGGGCGGCCGGGGCGACTGGCAAGGCCGGGGCGACCGGGGCGGCCGGCAAGGCCGGCGCGGCCGGGGCGGCCGGGGCGGCCGGGGCGGCCGGCAAGGCCGGGGCGACCGGGGCGGCCGGCAAGGCTGGCTGAGCGGCCTGTTCCACCGGCACATCGGGCCCGATAGCCCGGTGCTCCCAAGGATCGGCCCCCTCCATCTGGAGGGGGCCGATTCTTCTTTGCGGTTATCGCCTCGGCCAGGGCACGCGCAACCTGAAGCCCGCTCAGATGTCTTCCCGGGTCGCTTGCGGATCCGGGTGGGGATGCGCGGTTGAGAGTGCACCGGGGCACATCCGGGTCCACGCAGTGGCCATGCCTTGTGCCGGACGGGATCGCTCGCGGCGCACGGCTGACCATCACCCGCGGGGTCAGACCCCTGCGATGCAGAGCACCTCGTCGAGGCTTGCGGTCCGCAGACCGGCAGCGGCCGCCCGCCGGCCAAGCTCCGCGATCGGATCCCGGTCGGTGCCATCGATACCGCCCGCCCGATCCACGCGTGCGGTCTCGAACATCGCCGGGCCGCTCGCGACCACGTCAGCGAGGACGTAGCGGCCGGCATCGGCGGCCCGGCGCACCGCGTTCTCCGCCGCGCTGACGCCCGTCAATTTCACCGCATCACCGAAGTTGATCGCCACCTGGAACACCTCTGGTTCCGCCTCGAGCACCCCGGTCAGGCGGCTTATGAAACGCTCGGGTGCGAAGAATTGCCAGCCCTCGCCGAGATGCAGCCAGAAGCGTCCCTCGATCTCACCGCGGATTTGCGCGAGCTGGGCGCCGGGCCCGTCCCCGGGCGCGGAATGGCGGAATTCGAGGAAGCGGTAACGCTCGAGGAGAGTCGCGCGATCCTCCGCTGACAGGCCGGCATTGACCACAAGGAAGCGACCAACCCTCGGCACGTCGACGCAGGAGCGCAGGAACGAGTTGAGCATCTGCTCAGTGGCACCGCGATCCGGCCCGGCGACCAGGCTGACGGTGACCTCGGAGTTGCGCGGACCCGCGATCAGGCTCTTCGCCAGAACCTCCGGGTACGACAACGCCGCCTCAATCACCGCTGGCGCCGAACAGTCACGGTTCCCCGCAATCCTTTTCCGATCGTCGTCGGGTATGTCGCGCCCGGCCAGCAGGTGCCGACACAACATGAATGCCTCCATGTGCTTGCCGGTCCAGGATGCGCAAACCGACTGCTCGTCGACCGCGCGCCAGGCGTAGACGTCTGCGCCGACAAACAATGTGTCCTCTTCGGGCAACGGGATTTCGGCGGCCCGCTCGGCAAACAGGTGGCCGAGCCGGTAGCGCTGATCGGTGCGGTACCGGTAGGCGATGGCGTGCAGGGGCTCCGCGCGGGTCGGTCGAAATTCCCAGGCCCGCAGGTAGGCATCCTGAACGTCCGGCCACGGCGCACCAAGCTGCGCCATCGACTCGGCGACCCGGAACATCGCGCAGTAGACCTCCTCGTCCCAGCCACCCATATCCACCCGCCGCGCATACCACTCGCGCGCGTTGACGAAATCGCACAGATCGAAGTAGCTCTGGGCCAGATAGAAGACCGACCGGCCATCATCGGGGTTACGTTCGACCTCGGCCAGCAACAGATCGCGGTCCCGCGCATACTTCTGCGGATCCAGGTTCCGGGCGCCAAGGCGGCGTGAGTCGATGTAGTACTCGCCGTCGAGGCGCTCCTCCACGAACGGGTCGTCACACACCGCGTATTCGTGGACGACACCCTCATAGCGCCAGCGCAACCCGTCCCGGAACAAGTGCCGGCGCCAGTACATGAAGCCGGCACCCTGGCCGTAGCGCAGGTTGTAGACGTCGGCGCTCAGCCCGCCGAAGTCTGGCGTGCCGACGACCGTGTCGTCGGCGTCCATGACCCAGATGTAGTCGCCGCGTCCCTGCGCGAGGGTCAGCGCCTCCGAACGGTTGTGGCCGAAGTTGCGCCACGGCCGCTCATGCAGCTCACCGGGGATGCCGAGGTTCGCCATGCGGCTCCGGATCACATCCGGGGTTCCGTCGTCCGAGCCCGTATCCACGATCACCCACGAGGTGATATAGGGCGCGACCACTTCGAGCACCTCATGGACGATGTGTGCCTCGTTACGGACGATCATGTTGAGACAGATCTCGGGGCGCGCCGTCACCTCGGACATCGTGTTTCAAGCCGTCTTTTTGTACACGAGCCAGCGCAGTTCGATCGGGCATTGCTCGCGCTCGATATCGAACAGGTCCAGGCCACTGGCCCACTCGTCGTACCAGCCCGTGGGCGGCCAGGCACCGTCGGGCAAGTGCGCCTTCTCGTACTCGCATGCTGAGTCGTCGGCAACGAGCTCAAGCGGCAGTTGTGCTGCGGCAGTGGACATCTCATCGTGTGTGAAGATGCTGGTGTACACCTGCTGCCCCAGCTGACGCGTGGCGTTGTCGGGAGTGTAGCCATGGCGTGCCAAGAAGGCGTTGAACAGCAAGCGTCCACCAGGAGCCAGGCACTGGGCAGCCAGCTCGAACATCCCGCGCAGGTGCTCGGTGGTCCGGAAATCCGACACCACCTCGGAGAGCACAATCAGCTGATAATCCTGCCGTAAATCGTCCATGGTCTCGAAGACGTCACGCCGGATGACGCGTACGTCAAGTGATTCCCGTTCCGCGTCGGAGCGGATCATGTCGGCAAATTTCGCGGTCACCTCGACCACATCGGTGGGGTGGCCGCGCCGGGCCAAGGCCAGGGCGTTGCGCCCGGTTCCGGCGCCGATATCGAGTACCCGATGCGTCGTGGGATCGGCGGTTTCGTCGGCCAACGCCAACACGCGCGCGTCCGGTTCGGTTCCAAACAGAGGCGGCTCGCGGGTGGCGACCCATTGCTCGTAGGTGCCCTCGACCGTGAACCATTCGGGTTTGACGTGATAGTTCAAGACCGTGCCGACCGGAGCATTGAACGAGATGACGATATTCGAACGCTGCGAGGCCGCGAATGCCTCTGCCAATTGCCCCTCCAACGACGACTTGGCATTAGCAAGTTGTTCGGCGGTAAAGTTTCTCCCCACCGCGGCGAAGATCTTGTCACACATCGTCACGTACTCGTCGATCATGGCGGGAACGGCGGGCAGCGTGATCTGGCCGGTGACGACCGATCGGCGATACAATCGCCGCGCCATGGCTTCCCGCAACAGCGTCGGATTCACTGATCCCACAGGCGGACTATCCATCAGATTCTTTGTACACGACTGAGCTGCCGTTGCCACGGCTTTCGGACAAGTGACTCCAGAACTCTTTGCGCAAGAAGTCCTTTCACGGGCCACCAGAAAGCGGATGGCGCTCGAATACCAGACGCGTAAAAACCCTCCGCCGGAGCGACGGGTGGCCGCGGCGGGGCAGGTCGGCCAAGGTCGGCCAAGGTGGGCGGATTCCCCACAGATGCCTTTCTATGAGACCCAGCCCGCTATCGTTAGGCATCGAACCGAAAGGCCCGTAGATCCATCTGAACAAGAGGCATCTGGCACCCCAACGAATATCCAACGTCGTCCTTTCCCGCCGGTAACTGATTATCTGGAACACGGCGGACGGGTCGAAATTACGTCATCACCTGTAATGGTAGGCAGCGTGGCGCTGTGTCTTACGAGAAGTGATGCTCTAGTTGAGATTTCATGTTTATCGCTAAATGGCATGCCCGCGGAATCTCGGCCGGGGTCGCCGTTATCATCGCCTCATGGCGGATAAAACACGAGAAGCGCAGGGTTATTCTCATTCAATGTCTCCAGCACGGACAACCTGGCAAAAGCTGTCTGGCTGGACGGGGCCAGTCGCCCTGCTACTCGCGCTGATCGCAGTTGCTCTTGCCGCGTGGGCGCTGGTGCGCGCACCGTCAGAAGCCGCTGGGGCTGCGCAGCAGGACGGCGACCCGAAAGCACGTGCGTGCAGCGCATTCGACACGGTCAGTAATGCAGTGCAGATACAAACGCACGCGGATCTCGGGCCTGATCCGATCGCGCAGAAGGCGGTGGCGGGCAACGCCCGCTTGGCGCTGGTCGGGGGCGGCGAATATCTGCTGAGCCACCTCGGCCCCAAGACACCGCCCGAGCTGGCCGATGCCATTCGCTCCTTCGCGAACGACCTGCGAGACATCGGTATGAGTGCGCTCGCCGAGGTGCCTGCTACAGACCCGGCGCAGGCTGCCCGGCTGAGTGAGGGTGAGGCGAGCAGAAACCAGATCGCGGACTTGTGCAAGTGAGCGCAGCGCTGTTGCTCCTGAGGCCGTCTTCACGGTGCGCACATACGCCACCACCTCACACTAAAGACCCACAATTAGTGCATACATTCGGGCCGCAACCGGAAACCCCAGCTCAGCGAGCCGCTAGCACACCGATCACCGAAAAGTGGCCCAAGTCAGCAGACCGGCGCCCGGTGGGCGCACCCTGGTTCGCGAAGATTCGGCGGTGGTCACCTGTTGTGCTGGCGTCAGGAGCGGCGGGATCATTACCGGTGTTCGTCGTGGTCGTCCCCGGAAAGACGTTGGTGCTTTTGAGCCTGTAAGTCAGCATGGCGGCGGAGGGCTTCCACGGGAACCGTGGATTGGTGCCTCGAGCCCGCGCGTCAGACTTGCGACTCTCCTGCTCTCCCCACGACGGACACCTTCACAGTGGGCTATGAGAGAAGGGGGCGGGGCCGTGGACGTCATTCATCCGCGCTGCGCGGGCCTGGACA
>Ga0105245_10001394_pt1 | contig 21888 bp, 16 predicted proteins | sample KBSM54metaG_FD_81523 | JGI IMG/M metagenome (GOLD analysis project Ga0105245, IMG submission 81523) | Miscanthus rhizosphere microbial communities from Kellogg Biological Station, Michigan, USA - KBS M5-4 metaG | ecosystem: Host-associated > Plants > Roots > Rhizosphere > Soil | place...
CATGACTCTCCTGTGACCGCATGAGCGACTTCCAGACCATCAACGAAAACCTGCGCGCCGCCATGCGCTTCTTCGGCTACGCCACCGGCACCGGCGAAACCGCTTCCCTCCCCGGCGGCATCGCCATGTATTCCGGCCTGGATTACGGCGTCTTCAACATCGCCATGATGGACGGCCGCGTCTCCCACGCAGGCCTGACGCTAGAACAGCGCTTGGTCGAATTCGCGCACTACTTCAAAAGCAAAACGCCGCGCTGGTCGCTGTGGGTGTGCGAAGACCTGCTCGATCAAGCCACCCGCCGCCGCGCCCGCCAGACCCTGGGCGATTTCGGATTGCGTGCCATCTCGCATCCCCCCGGCATGATCGCGTCCGCGCTGCTGCCGCCCACCGGTTCCCTGCCCACCGTGGACGTCCACTCCGTCGGCGACGGCGCCTCTCAAAAAGCGTTCACCGAAATCACGTCCATTTGTTTCGAGATCCCCTTCGGCATCGCCCAGGCCGTCTACGGCCAGGACCACGCCTGGCAAGGCGACTACCAAGGCTTCATCGCCCGCGCCGAAGGCCGCGTGGTTTCGATCTGCGCGATCGTAGCCGCCGCCGATGTGCTCGGCGTCTACTCACTCGCCACCCACCCGTCTTACCGGCGCCTGGGCTACGGCGAAGCCACCGTGCGCGCCGTAGTAGCCGAAATGCAGCGCCGCACCGGCATCGACCGCGTGGTGCTGCAATCCACCGAAGCTGGTTACGCGCTCTACCGCCGCCTAGGCTTCCGCGACGCCACGCGCTTCACCGTCTACCTGACGAAGTAGAATCAAGACAGGTGTATGTGGTTCCTGTTCCTGGCGCTCCTGGCGCAATCCGCGAACGTTCTCGAGGACGGCAACAAGGCGCTCGACGCCAAGCAGTACGACCGCGCGATCGAGCTCTTCACCCAAGCCGCCGCAGCCGATCCAAAAGATTACGCGGCCCATTTCCAACTGGCCCTTACTTTTAGCTTGTTAGGCCGCGACCGCGACGCCATTCCTCAGTACCAGACCACGCTCGACCTGCATCCGGGCCTCTACGAAGCGGAGTTAAATCTAGGACTCTCCTTGATGCGCACCAACGATCCGGCCGGCGCCATCGCGCACTTCAAAGCCGCCTCGGAGCAAAAGCCGAAGGAGTTCCGCCCCGCGCTGGGCCTGGCCCAGGCACTCTATAACACCCAGCACTTCGCCGAAGCCGAAGCCGCGTATCGCAGCGCGCTAGCCATCGATCCCCGCGCAGCCGCCGCCGAGTCCGGACTTGCAATGTCGTTGATCCGCCAAAAGCGCGCCGATGACGCCGCACCGCACGTCCAGCAAGCGTTCGTACTCGACCGCTCCTATCGCGCCGGCTTCGTCGCGCTGGCCGAGCTCTACGAATCCACAGGCCGCACCGCTGAAGCCATCACCTTCTATCGCATGTTCCCCGACAATCCCGAAGCCCTCGAACGCCTCGGGGTCCTGCTCACGGAAAAAGGCGAAACCACGGAAGCCATCCAAGCTCTCCAAGCCGTGATGGAGAAAATGCCCACGGACGCGCGCCGCATTGCGCTAGCGCAAGCCTACGCCCAGAACAAACAAATGGACAAAGCGCAGTCCGTGCTGCAGCCCGCCCTGCAAGCATCGCCCAACGATCTCGACTTGCGCATGTTCTACGGCAAAGTGCTGCGCGATCAGCGCAAGTTCCTCGAAGCCGCCGACCAGTTCAGTGCCGCCACTCGTATCAAACCCGACGCAGTCGCCGCATGGAACGAGCTCTCCGCCGCGTTGGTGCTTAGCGAACAGTATCCGCAAGCCCTCGCTGCCTTCGATCACATCCGCGCGCTGGGCGCCGAGAATCCCGGCAATCTGTTCTTCCGTGCACTCTCGCACGACCGCTTGAAGCAGCGCCCGGAGGCCGTCGAGAATTACAATAAATTCCTGGCACTCAGTCAGGGGAAATTTCCGGACCAGGAATTTCAGGCGCGGCAGCGGGTCCGCATCCTGGAAGCCGAATTGAGGAAGCGATAGCATATGTGTCTGGTTCTCATCGCGCTTTCTTTTTTCACGGCGAACTTATGGGCGGCGGATTTAGCCTCCATTCAACAGGAACCGAGCCCGGAACGGCGCAGCCAACTGGCCATGGATTACGCCGGCGCGGCACTCGACGCGGCGCGCACCGCCTACCAGGCGAGCGATCTCGAAAAAACCAAGACGTCTCTCAGCGAAGTGGGCGACGCCGTAGATTTGGCCTACGACTCGTTGCAGCAAACCGGCAAGGAAGCCCGTCGCGACCCCAAGTTTTTCAAACGCACCGAGCTCTCCACGCGCCAGCTTCTGCGCCGCATCGAAGGCCTGGTTGAGTCCATGAGCTTTGACGATCGCGCCGTCGCCGAGAAGGTGCGCGATCGTGTCGCCGCCATCCACGATGATCTGCTGCAAGGCATCATGTCGAAAAAGAAAAAGTAAGGAGATGCGAGCCATGCGAAACGCAATCGTCCCCCTGCTGCTGGTGCCGCTGGCGCTGCTGGCGCTTCCTCTAGCCGCGCAGCAGCGCGATTTTCTAACTCCCGACGAAGCTGATCAATTGCGCGAAGTGCAGGAGCCCAACGAGCGTCTGAAGCTGTATTCCAAGTGGGCGCTGCTGCGGCTGGATCAAATCGAGCAAATGGTGGCAAGCACCAAGGCCGGCAGGGCAACTTTTATTCACAATCTGCTCGAAGACTACGGACACATCATCGAGGCCATGGACACTGTGGCCGACGACGCCCTGCGCCGCAAGCTGAAGATCGACATCGGAATCACCGCGCTGACCACCGCCGAAAAAGACATGATGGCGCGCCTCGAAAAGATTCGCGATTCGAAACCCAAAGATTTTGCACGCTATGAATTCGTACTCACCGACGCCATCGAAACCACGCAGGACAGCCTGGAACTGAATGAGGCCGACCTGCCGGGCCGCGCCTCCGCCATCGCCGCGAAGGACAAGAAGGAGCAGGAAGAGCGCCGCGCCACCATGACGCCCGCCGAAGCCGCCGAGCGCAAAGCCGAAGAGAAGAAGGACGCGAAACCAACGCGCAAGCCTCCCACGCTAATGCGGCCCGGCGAAAAGCCACCGGACCCCAACGCCAAATGAAAGATCCCGTTTGCGGCATGGAGGTGCAGCCGGAATCCGCAGCCGGCAGCGAAACCCACGCCGGGCAAGTGTATTACTTCTGCGGCAAAGGCTGCGCCACGAAATTCCGCGCGGAACCAGCAAAGTACGTGATGCGCCCCGCTGTTCCCAATTTAGTGCAGATCGGCAAGCCCGCGGCTCCCGCAATCACCTTCAAAGATCCCGTGTGCGGGATGCAAGTCAATCCGGATACCGCAGCCGGCAGCCACACTTACGAAGGCCAAACCTATTACTTCTGCTGCACCGGTTGCCTCGATAAATTCCGCACCGATCCCGCCAAGTATCTCGCCCCGGCGCCAGTACAGATCCAGCATTCAGCGGCCAACAAATACACCTGCCCGATGCATCCGGAAATCATCCGCGACAAGCCTGGGAGTTGTCCCATCTGCGGCATGGCGCTGGAGCCGATGGCCGCCTCGATCGACGAAGTCGAGAATCCCGAACTCGTCGACATGCGGCGGCGTTTCTGGATCTGCGTGGTTCTGACAGCCCCGGTCTTCGTCTCCGCCATGGCGATGTCCGAAAGCCGAGCCCGAGTGTTCTTCGAAATGGCGCTGACGACGCCCGTGGTGCTGTGGGGCGGATGGCCGTTCTTTGTCCGCGCCTGGCAATCGATCGTCACGCGCAACCTCAACATGTTCACGCTGATCGGACTGGGCACCGGCGTCGCCTACGCCTACAGCGTGGCCGCCGTGATCCTCGGCCGGGCGGACATCTACTTCGAAGCCGCCGCCGTAATCGTCACGCTGGTGCTGCTGGGGCAAGTGTTGGAGCTCAAGGCACGTAGCCAAACCGGTGCGGCGATTCGTGCACTGCTCGGCCTCGCGCCCAAGACCGCGCGGCTTCTGCGCGAAGACGGCTCGGAGGCGGATGTCCCGCTCGAACAAGTGAAGGTGGGCGACAAGCTGCGCGTCCGTCCAGGCGAGAAAATTCCGGTCGATGGAGTGGTCGTCGAAGGCGCCAGTTCAGTTGACGAATCCATGATCTCGGGTGAGCCGATTCCAGTCGAGAAACACGCGGGCGACCGACTCACCGGCGCTACCATCAACGGCACCGGGTCGCTAGTGATGCGCGCCGACCGTGTCGGCTCGGAAACCCTGCTGGCGCAGATCGTGCGTATGGTCTCCGAAGCCCAGCGCAGCCGCGCGCCCATCCAGAAATTCGCCGACGTAGTCGCGGGCTACTTCGTACCCATCGTGGTCGCCGTCGCCGCACTCACCTTCGCGATATGGGCACTCGCCGGGCCCCAGCCTCGCCTGTCGCATGCGCTCGTCAACGCCGTCGCGGTGATGATCATCGCCTGCCCCTGTGCGCTCGGTCTCGCAACGCCGATGTCGATCATGGTGGCGATGGGCAAAGGTGCCAGCAGCGGCATCCTGTTCAAAAATGCCGAAGCGATTGAATTGATGCGCAAGGTCGACACCTTGGTAGTCGACAAAACCGGCACGCTGACCGAAGGCAAACCGAAATTGATCGCCGTGAAGCCCGCCCCCGGTTACGACGAACTCGGGTTGCTCCGCCTCGCCGCCAGCCTCGAACGTGGCAGCGAACATCCCCTGGCAAATGCCATCGTGCAAGCAGCCGAAGCGCGCGGCCTAACGCTCGCGACCGCGGTTGATTTTGCGTCTGTGACAGGGATGGGTGTCCGCGGGACCGTTGACGGCGCGAAAGTCATCTTGGGAAACCGCAAGCTGATGGAAGACTCTGGAGTTGACCTCGCCGGAGCAGACGCGATGATGTTCGTCGCCGTCAGCGGCAAGCTCGCGGGTTCGATCACCGTCGCAGACCCCATCAAAGAAACCACTCCCGAAGCCATTCGCCAACTACACGCCGAGGGAATTCGCATCGTGATGCTGACCGGCGACAGCCGCACCACCGCGGAAGCCGTAGCGAAAACACTCGGCATCGACGAAGTGATCGCCGAAGTCCTCCCGCAAGACAAGCGTGCCCACATCCAACGCCTGCAGCAGGAGGGCCGCTTCGTAGCCATGGCCGGAGACGGAATCAATGACGCTCCCGCCCTCGCGCAGGCGCAAGTAGGAATCGCCATGGGCACCGGCACGGACGTCGCCATGCAAAGCGCCGGCGTGACCCTGGTCAAAGGCGACCTGCGCCGCATCGTGCGCGCCCGCTCCCTCAGCCGCGCCACCCTGCGCAACATCAAACAGAATCTGTTCTGGGCGTTCGTCTACAACTCCCTCGGCGTCCCTATCGCCGCCGGTGTCTTGTATCCGTTCTTCGGAGTCCTGCTAAGCCCCATGATCGCCGCCGCCGCCATGAGCTTCAGTTCTGTGTCGGTAGTCGGCAACGCCCTGCGCCTTCGCAACGCGCGCCTATAGTGGTACATTCTCTCAAGGTCCTTACCAACCAGTCCTTACCAATGAGGAGAAGAGCATGCGCAATCGCAGGGAGTTCATCCAGACGGTCACCGGAGCCATTCTCGCGGGCCGCGGGCTTGTGCAGGCGGCGCCGCAGGCCAGCGCTTCAGCGACGCGGCGCGAAGTTCGCGTCGGCGGGAAACGCGTCAAAGTAATTGACGCGCACGCCCACGCCAGCATCGCCGAAATTGCCGATGTAGTGAAGGGCACGCCGCTCGAACGTTTCGCGCGCGGCGGCGGACGGGCCCTCGGACCGGATCGCATTCAAGAATTAGACAAGCGCGGCATCGATGTGCAGGCGCTCGATATCAACACCTTCTGGTGGTACGCCGCAGAACGCGACCTGGCGACGAAGATCGTGCAAGTGCAGGACGAGGGTCTGTCGAAGTGGTGCACCGCGCACCCGGACCGCTTTGTGGCCTTCACTTCGCCCGCCCTGCAATTCCCCGATCTCGCGGCGGCCCAAGTCGAGCACGCCGTCAAGAATCTAGGAATGCGCGGCGTCGCCGTCGGCGGCCACGTAGCAGGCGAGCCGTTGTCCGTGCCCAAGTACGATCCCTTCTGGGCCAAAGTGCAGGAGATGGGAGTGATGGTCTTCATGCATCCCAACAACGCCGAGAACGTCGCGAAGAAAGACGCGTTCGCCGGCGCCGGCGATCTCGGCAACATCATCGGCAATCCCCTCGAGACCAGCCTCTTTCTGGCCCACCTGATCTTCGACGGCACGCTAGACCGCTTCCCCGGCTTAAAAATCTGCGGCGCCCACGCCGGCGGCTACCTACCGTCGTACTTAGGACGCATCGACGTAGCCTGCGACGTCCGCCAAAACGCCAAGTGCATAAACAAGAAACATCCGCGCGAATACATGCGCGACCAGATCTTCGCCGATTCCATGATCTTCTCCGCCGAGGGCATCCGCCACCTGGTGGCCGAAATGGGAGCGACCCAAGTGGTCTACGGGACCGACATACCGCTCGTGTGGCCCGACACCATCGACGCGATCCTCGCCGCTGAGATTCCCGACGCACACAAGGAAGCCATCCTCGGCGGCAACATGATGCGCTTGCTGAAGCTGTGAAGCGCCCTAGCGCTTCTTCAGACCTGACGCATCCACGCCGTCGCCCAGCTTCTTCGCCCACTGACGCTCCATAGCCAACAGCGAGTCGCGCTTCAATTGCTCCGCGGTGACGTTGGCGAGATTGGTCTGTTCATAGGGATCGTCCGCCAGATTGAAGAGGTGCGTGACATCGTCATTTTTATCCACCACCAATTTGTCATAGCCGTGGACCAGCATGCGCCATTCGTCTTTCTGGTTCAGGCGGCCTTCAGCGTAAACCGCCTCCGGGCGGTCCCCCGGCTGGCCCGCTAGCAACGCAGACAGATCGCGCCCCTGCACGACGTCGGGAATGGCCACGCCGCACCACTTCAGCAGCGTCGGCATGATATCCACCTGCGAAAGCAGAATGTCATTCTGCGAACCGGCCTTCAGCACGCGCGGATAACGGATCGCCAAGGGAATGCGGATGGTCTCCTCGTAGACATAGTCATCGCCCTCGCCCGAGTGCGAACCGAACTGCTCGCCGTGCAAGGACGTGAAGACCACGATGGTGTCGTCGGTGAGTCCCTTGTCGTTGCCGCGCAGGGTGCGGCCCAGCGCCTCCAGCACTTCGCCGATGTCGCGGTCGCGCGTTCGGGCGCGAGCGTAGAACACCGCCATATCGTCGCGCGTGCGCGATTGAAGATCCGTCGGCACGTTTTCGCGCACGTGCAGATCACTAGGGTTGGTGCGCTCCATCAATCCGTTGCCGGCGTTCTCCATGTACCACTCGGCATAAAACGGCGCGTCGCCCTGGGTATGGACAAAAGAGACGATTTGGTCGGCTTGGCGCGTACTGAAAGTCGCGGTACGATACCCGGCGCCGCGCAGCACGGAAGCGAGCGTAGGCGGTTCAGCCAGCGGACCTTCGACGAACGAATCCGGCATGGCCAGAGTGTGCGGGAAAATACCCTTCAACAAACACACGCGCGAACGGTCGGAACGCGCATAAGAAGCATAAGCGCGGGAGAACGTCATCCCCTGCGAGGCGAACCTCGCGAGGTTGGGCGTCGAGATATCAGGGTCGCCAGCCCACGGAACCGCCTGTGCGCGCCAAGTGCCGGCGACGATCAAGATGACGTTAGGCTTACGATCAGCCGCGCGAATCGCCCGCGAGGCAGCCAGCGCCAGCGGCGTTGCCAGAAAGCCGCGCCGGCTAATTCCCAAACTCACACTCCGTATAAGTCATTCCTTCCATAATGCCTGAATCCGGCGCCTATCGCTGCTCATCAGTTATGCATGAGTAAACTGACAGGAAAAATCGCCGTAGTCACCGGCGCATCCAAAGGGATCGGAGCCTCGATCGCCGAACATCTCGGAGACGAGGGTGCCTCCGTGGTCGTCAACTACGCGAGCAGCAAAGCCGGCGCCGATGCCGTCGTCAAACGCATCACCGGCAACGGCGGGAAAGCCATCGCCGTCCAAGCCGACGTATCTAAACTCGAAGATATCAAACGCCTTCTTGCCGAAACCAAATCCGCGTACGGCAGACTCGACATCCTGGTCAACAACGCCGGCATCTACGAGTTCGCGCCGCTGGAAGGAATTACCGAGGATCACTTCCACCGCCAATTCAATCTCAACGTGTTGGGGTTGCTGCTCACCACCCAGGAAGCCGTCAAACTAATGGACGGAAATGGCGGCTCCATCATTAACATCAGCTCCATTGTGGGCCCGATGCCGGTTCCCAGCGCTTCCGTGTATAGCGCGACCAAAGCCGCAGTGGATGCCGTCACCGTCGCGCTCGCCGGCGAGCTCGGACCCAAGAAGATCCGCGTTAACTCCCTCAATCCGGGTATGGTTGAAACCGAAGGATTCCATACCGCCGGCCTAGACCAGGGCGAATTCCGCAAGACGGCGGAGGCGCAAACTCCGCTCGGCCGCATCGCCCAGCCGCAGGATATCGCAAGCGCTGCAGTGTTCTTTGCATCTGAGGATTCCGGCTGGGTCACCGGCCAGACACTCGTGCTGTCGGGCGGGCAACGTCTCTAGATCGGGCGGCTTAAACCCAGGTCTTCTCCACCGGCACGCCCTTTTCGCAAAGATCGCACGACTTCGCGTCCTTGTAGTAGGTAGCGTCCAGGTGCGCCAGCGAGTAGAACGGGAGCGTACCGAAGGTAGCCGCACCCGGCTCCGGTTGATGAATCACCACCGCAATCGCAACCACCTCACCGCCGTGACTCTCCACCAGCTTCTTGATCTCCGTCATCTTGGTGCCGGTGCGCAGAATGTCGTCCACCAGCAGCACTTTTTCGCCGGGCTGGATTTCCAGGAATTGGCGGAAGCGCATGGCGTTGTTGTCGCCCCCGGGCTCGGCCCAATACACTTGATGGGAACGCAGGGCTTCGCACATGCCGTAGGCCACCGGCAAGCCACCCGTGGCGGGCGCGACGAGCGACAACTCAGGAATCATGGCACGCAGGTCGGCGTGCGCGCGAATCAGACGGCTCAACCCTACGCTCAGAATTTTTGCGGATTGATAGTGGCGCATGGTCAGCGCTACCTGCAAATATTCGTTGGTGTGCAAACCGTTGGGATATTCAAAATGCCCTTTGCGCAGGCCGCCGGTCTGGCGCAACAACTCTATTACTTCTTCTTGAGTCGGAACCAGATGCATGGATTTCTTTAGTGCGCTCCCCTGCCGCTCAGTACCTGCGGGATGGTCCGCAGCATGATCTTCCAATCAAGTCCCAGGGACCAGGTATCGATATATTGCATATCCATTCTCATCCAGGTCTCGAAGTCCACCCGATCGCGCCCGCTGATGACCCACAGGCACGTCAGCCCCGGCCGCATCCGCAGCCGCCGCCGCTGCCACCGCTTATATTGTTCCACTTCTTCCGGCAAGGGCGGGCGCGGACCCACCAGGCTCATATCGCCTTTCACTACGTTCCACAACTGCGGCCATTCGTCGATCGAAAACTTGCGTAGCCAGCGGCCGACGGCGGTGAGCCGCGGGTCGTTGGGAATCTTGAACGCGGTGCTCTTGGCGTTCAGGTGTTCGAGCGAGGCGCGCTGCGCCTCGGCGTCCTCACACATGGATCGAAACTTGTAGAACACAAAGCGGCGCCCATTGAGGCCGCAGCGAGTTTGCCGGAAAATCGCGGGGCCGGGCGAAGTCAGGCGGATCAGCAGCGCGATCAGGAACATGAAGGGGCTGGCCAGGATCAAGGCCGCGGCAGCCACCACGATATCAGTGGCTCGCTTCACCAGCAAGCGGATCTCATCGTGCGGCGTCGCCGAAAACGTCAGCAGAGGCGACCCGCCCAGCCGGTCCAAATACACCTGGCTGTTGATGTGCGGAAAGAAATCGACAGCCACGCGCGTGCGGATGCCCTCTTCATCGCACAGCAGGAACACCTCCTCGAGCTCAGCCAGCCGGCGGCTGTCCACCGCGAAAATAATCTCGTCGATCACATGCTGCCCCAGCAGCTCCGGCAGTTGTGCCAAAGGCCGCACCGGATATTTGGCGGCCAGTTCAACTTCCTCCGGCGCGGCATCGCCCGGTTCGGCCAGGAACCCGCTGAGGCGCACACCATAGGACGCGGCTTCCTCGATCTGCCGTCCCATGCGCATCGCCGCGTCGCCCAGGCCCACCACCATGATGTAGCTGGGAGCGCCAAATTCCCGGCGCACCATACCCAGCACGCGTCCGGCGTTCAAACGGAACAAGCACAGCAACGCCCACGAGAACACCGCAAACATCGCCAGAAACGAGCGGCTAAGATCCAGGCGCAGCGCAAACTCGAACAACACGATGGCAACTGTGCCCAGCAAACATTGCCGGAATGTGTCGCGCATGATGATCCGTGCGTGGGACGCGTCGATGCGGTCGTAAATCTGCCACCACATCCCCACGGAAACCCACACCACGATGGACCAGCCGAGCAGCAGCACCTGCACCGGAGCCGTTAAATAGAAATCGTGCTCCAGGGGAACGTGATCCAGGGCGACCCGCACCCGGTAGGCGATCAGAAACGCGAGCGCGGTTAAGACAATGTCAGAGAGTCCAAACAGCAGGCGGACTTTGCGATGGTGGCCTCGAAACACTTGCGATGCCAGAATACCACTGCGCGGGCAGCCGCGCTCTGTACGCCGTTAGAAGGTATATTTCAGGGCCCCCTGCAAGATTCGCGGATCGTCGGCGGACATAATCTTTCCGAAGGTGGACGTGGCATTGAAGGCCGCCGTGGGGGTGATGAATCCAGCCGTCGAAGTAGCCGTCCCGTTTCCCGACAGGCCGTTGGGCGGCCCCCAGTTCACATGATTCGGAATATTGAACGCCTCAAAGCGGAATTGGATACTCTGTCTTTCTTTAATTCTGAAAGTCCGGGTTACGCCCGCGTTAATGTAAATCGACCCCGGTGACAGAATATTGTTGGTGCCGATATTGCCATAAGTCCCAAGCGCCGGCTGCGCGAAAGCCGCCGGATTCAGGTAGGCGTTCGGAGTCGGGTTCGGCAGAAACACATTGGAAAGCACCTGATTGACTCTTTCATAGGCAGTCTGTCCGGTAAGCGCGTTATCCAGCCCGCTCGTCACCGTCAAGTAAGGACCGGATTGCAGACGAATGATAGGAGAAACCTGCCATCCGCTCGCCAGCAGCCGAAGTTTGGAGTTCGCGAACTTCGGCGTCTCATACACCGCCGATAAATTAAAAAGCTGACGACGGTCGCCCAGCGTGCAATTCCCGCGATCCGCCTCGCGGTTTCCCGGGATCATGAAATTGGAGCCGGCCACCGCCAGCTCCGGATTCGCAACGTCGCTGATGCAATGCGACCAGGTGTAATTCGCCTGGACGCTGTAGCCCTTCGAACTGCGCTTCTGAACCGACAGGAGGAGCCCGTTATAGTTCCCGGTCCCGCCGTCATCCAATTGCGAAATGCTGCCGTAAAAGGTTCCTTGCACCGGATTTTGCAATTGCAAAACGCGTCGTGCGTTGACATTGGCTGTGGTGGAGCATGGACTCGTGGCTACTCCGTTCAGCACGCAGTTCCCCGCAATATACACGCCGGGATTCGCTTGATTGCCACCCCAGATATGAGTCATCGCGGTCCCCACATAGTTGGCGGCCACGATCCAGTCTTGACCCAGTTGCCGTTGGACACTAAAATTCCATTGCTGCGAATACGTGGTCTTGGGATCGGTGGGGAAGTTTTCATAGGAGCCGAAGTTGATAAAGGGCGCGGTCTTGCTGAGTGTCAGCGGATAAGGATTGCCTCCTTTTTGTCCCTGCCATGGATTCGCAAAACTCGCTGGGAAAGGGATAGTGATGTTATTTCCGAACGGCGGCGCCTGGCCGAAACCGATGTAATTATTGAGGGCGGCGATATCGAAAAACCGGCCATACGCCGCACGAATCGAGGTCTTACCATTTCCCTGTGGATCCCACGCGATTGAAATTCGCGGAGCAAAGTTATTCCAACGGGCATTGGCCACACCGCGCCCGGTAGTGTACTGCGGGTCGCCTGGAAAGACTTCTCCCGCCGGCCCGTTTACGTACACGCTGCTACGCACGCCTTGTGCGAACAAGGCCGGGTCGAAGTGGCCCAGCCAGTCGTACTTCGAGGTCAAGGGCAGAAACGGATCCCAGCGCACGCCGGCGCTAACGGTTAAGCGCGGCGATAATTTCCAGGTGTCCTGCACATAGGAACCGAAATAGTTCATGCGATCGTAAACCACGGTGGTGGTAGCCTGCGTGAAGGCAGAAGGTTTGCCGAGCAGGAAGTCCGCGAGCCCCGATCCCGTCACGCCGCCGCTAAAAGTGAACGGGCCCGAAGCATTCAGTCCGGATTGCGCATTCACATATGCCCGAATAAAATCGGCGCCGAATCCGATCTGGTGCGCTCCCCGTACCAGATTTACATCGTCGGAAAACTCGTAATCCAACGTGTTGTAGGTGCTGGGAGTCTCATTATTGGACGCAATATTGAAGCCGCCGGTGATGGCGATACGCGTGAGTCCAGGAACACCGTTCCAAATGTTGATGCCTACGTCGGTGGGCGAGAACACTTGCGGACTGGTTTTGGGTACGGCAGATCGATTCAGCGTGGCGCGAAAGCTGTTGACAGTTCCAGCACCGATCAAATAGGTATCGCCCAACACCACGGACTGCGTAAGGAAATTCAGGTTCGCCGTCGATCCCGCGAGTAAGTTGGCTGGGTCGTGATCGGAGGGCTGGTTTAAGCGCGCCTGCAGGTAGCGCAGGAACAGAAAATGCTTTTCGCTTTGCTGATAATCCCCGCGCGCCAGCGAATCGTACTGATCGCTGGCCGTCCGGCGGCCAAAGTTCACCTGTCCGCAAGGCGAAGTGGTAGTCGGGAAGCCCGGAAGTTTCAGGATGTTAAGAGCCACCGGGGAAAAGAGACTCTTGTCAACCGTGGTGCCGTTTACGAACGGCGCTTTGAGACCGGTCGCGCAACCGGAAAAATCGCCGTTCAGCATTTTGGCCGTGGGAACGAAGCCAATATTCGTTGTGGGCGCGGTACGCAGCAACGTGCCCTGCACACCCGCGAAGAAGAACAACTTATTCCTAATAATCCGCCCGCCGACGGTTCCGCCGAATTGATTGCGCTTGAGAGAATCGGCGGTGGTTGCGAAGGTGTTGCGCGCATTAACCGCCCCGTTGCGAATGAATTCGAACAAGTCGCCATGCAGCTCATTGGTACCCGACTTGGTAACCGCGTTGACGGCCGCCGAGGAGTGATGCCCGTACTGCGCCGGCAACGCGCTGGTCTCTACTTTGAACTCCTGCAGCGCGTCAGGAAACGGCAGCGGCAGATTCAAATTGTTGTAAGGATCGTTGTGCGTTCCGCCGTCCAGCCGGTAGGTCAAGCCATTCGAGAGACCGCCTGCAACCGAGATATCCACAGTTGGAAAGTTTCTGACACCGGAGTTTAAACCCGCGCCATTGACCTGCGTGGCCATGCCCGAAAGAAAGATGAGCTCCGTCACCTGGCGCCCGTTCAAGGGCAACTCGAGAACTCGTTGGTTATCGATCACCTGGCCGATCCCGGCGTTGCGCGTCTCCACCAGCGCGGCGTTGGCTTCGACCTGTACCTGCTCGGTGACCGTCCCCACCTTCATCGCAACATCGATGGTGGGATTGCTGCCCACCTGCAGCACGATCCCGGACTGCACATACTTACTAAAGCCTTCCTTGGTGATCTCCAACTGATAGGGACCCACCGGCAAGCTGGTGAGGATGAAGCTGCCATCCACCCCACTCGTGACGTTGCGGATAAGTCCAGTCTCCGTCTGTGTGGCCTTGACCTGCGCGCCCGGCACGGCCAGCCCGCTGCCATCCTGTACGGTTCCGTTGATCTGCGATGTGGAGATCGCTTGCCCCCATAGCAGCGAGTCCGCGACCAGAAATAGCACGAGCCAAGAACCAATCTTCATATGCCCCCTAGAACTGTGAAAATCCCCTGTTGTTCCAAAATATTTTGCGAACAATCTTGGGAATACTTTCACACGCTGCGGTCAAAGTCAAGGGAGTGAAAATCGAGGCACAGCACCGTCGTGCCAAAAAGCACTATGCTAAGCAAATAGGCTGTGGAGATGAGTGGGAATCATGGCCTTAGTGATCCTCGGAGGGGGAATGTTAAAGTGATCGCAAAAGATCGAGCGCTTTATCAGCCGAAGGAAGCCCATCATCTGGATGAGACCGGCCTCTCGCTTAGCTTGGTGCTGGATCTGATTCTGAAGTACACCTACTTTGAGGGCGCCCTGACCCTCGCGAAACTGGTGCAGAGATCCAAGCTCAGCTCCACTATCATTCATGCCATGTACCGCCACCTGCAAAAAGAGCAGCTCTGCGATACCCGGGCAATGGTTGGGGACGACTACGAGATCTCGCTCAGCATCAAGGGCCGGGCTATGGCCGAGGTGGCGCTCAAGAAGAGCCATTATGCAGGACCTGCGCCGGTGCCGCTTGCCGATTACAACCAGTCGGTGTCTGCTCAAGCCGTTCAATTGGACCTGAGCGCGGAGACCCTCAAGGCCGCGATGAGCGACCTGGTGCTGCCCGATCACGTGATCAACGAACTCGGCGCCGCGCTGATGAGCGGCGGAGCGATCATGTTCTACGGTTCCACCGGCAACGGGAAAACCAGCATCGCGGAACGCCTGCCTGGCATCTTCGAGGACGACCTCATTTACGTACCGCATGCCATCGAAGTCGCCGGCCAGATCATCACGGTTTATGATCCGCTCATTCACCGCACCGGCACTACCGAAGAAGAAGCCGTAGATCCGCGCTGGGTGTTGTGCCGCCGACCCATGGTGAAAGTAGGCGGCGAAATGCGCGCCGACATGCTGGATACCCGCATGGACGAAGTCACCCGCATCTGCGCCGCGCCCCTGCAGATGAAGGCCAACAACGGAATCCTGCTGATTGATGACTTCGGCCGCCAGCGCATCACACCCCGCGAGTTATTGAACCGCTGGATCGTTCCCCTCGACCGCCGCAGGGATATTCTTTCGCTATGGTCCGGAACCACTTTTGAAATTCCCTTTGAACTGATCGTCGTGTTCGGGACCAATTTACCGCTGAGCGATCTGGCCGAAGATGCCTTCATGCGCCGGCTGAAGAACAAAATTAAAATAGAGCCGCTCAGTCCGGAATTATTCCATGAGCTTTTGCGCCACGTTTGCGAGGAGGAAGAGCTTCCCTGCACTCGTGAGATGGAAGACTACATCCGCGACGAATGTCTTAAGCATTCTTCCGAGGGCCTGCGGGCCTGCTTCCCCGTCGACCTGATGAAGATTATCCGCGGCATCGCGGCCTTCGAGAAACGCACTCCCACGCTAGCAAAGCGGGACGTCGACGAAGCCTTAAAGGTCTACTTCGTCCACTAAGCAATGTCCGCTTTGAGAAACTTCTGCGGCGCGCCGGCCGCCGCCGTCACTGCTTCCGCTGCCAGATAACCGCTGCGCACCGCGCCTTCCATAGTCGCGGGCCACCCGGATTTTGTCCAGTCTCCGGACAATAACAGATTACCCACATTGGTCAGATTCCCCGGCCGGTGCGCTTCGAGTCCAGGCTTGGCTGAAAACGTAGCTCGGATTTCCTTCACCACATGCGCCTTTTCGAGCTTAGCCTCGCCCACCGCCGGAAAGAACTCGGCCAGTTCTTTCAGCGCCAGCGCGATCACCTCAGCGCGCGGCATCTCGCTAAGGCCGCGCGAGGCGCTCACCACCAACTGCACATAGCGGCCCTCGTGCTTGTTGAACATCCACTGCATCGTGCGATCGAGCAGCGTGGCGTGCGGCAGGTCTGTTACCGGGCGGTCAAACCACAAATGGATTCCAGTAATAGGCGAGTGCTCAAACTCGCTGACGTCGATGCCCAGTTCCGGCGCCACCACGCTAATTCGTTCGAAGGGCAACGCGCACACATAGTAATCGCCGCGCACTTCCTGCTCCCCTGCGATCACACCACGCACCGTGCCGTCGTCGATTACCACGCGCGACACTGGCGCGCGCAGGCATAGCTCGACATGGCCGATGCGCTTCCAAGCGTCGCCACTATATAGACGGCCCAGCGGAACGTTAGGCACACCCATTTCGTAAGCGTCTTTACGCGCGAGAAACCCCAGCCGGAACACCTGCAACCCGTGCGCCGCTGCCATGCGATCCAACTCTTCGTTGATGGCGCTCACCAGCACCTGCCGCCAGAAGCGCTCGATCGCCCGCACCGGCTGGCGCTGTTCCTTCAACCAATCCAACATGCTGATCCGGTCGAGATCCGTGCGGCGCACCTCCCGCCCGACAGCCTGAATCGCCCGCGCCACCGCCAGCTTTTCACTGAAATTCAGAAAGCTGAGCTTCAAAAACGATTCCGCGAAATGCGCCGGCGCCGGCAGCATCCCGGAGCGCAGCACACTCCGCCGCCCTCCCGGCTCGATAAACGTGAACTCCCTCGAAAAGGCGATGTCGTGCTCCACTCCGAGCCGTTGATAGAAATCCAGCAGATTAACGCAGCAGCGCAGCAGAATATGCTGGCAGTTATCGATGAATTCAGCTTCCTCGCCGTTGCCCACTTCGTAGGAAGTCGCCCGGCCGCCTAAAAACGGCCGCGCTTCCAGCACTTTCACCGAGTGCCCCGCCCCACCCAATGCGGCCGCCGCGGCAAGTCCAGCCAGACCTCCGCCAATGACGACGACCTCAACCATCGCAATGCCTGTTTTGAAAGGAGAAAACTAAGACGCGACGAGGACCGGCTTGCGACGCCCGCCGCCACCGCCGCTGGTCAACTCGATGGCTAGCCAGAGGACCACGGCCAGGAAGACAAGGTCGGAAGGTTGTAAGTCCATGCGTGGTTTCATTATGGCGCACCGTACTTAAATAGGGCAAGTGACTTAGGCTCCCGTACGACCTAGCGGGCGCCCGCACGGGCCCGCGCGCGCCCCAACACCCGCACCACGTTTTCCATCAGCTTCAGGCCGCAGTCTCCGCCCAGCGTCAGGATCGATTCGGGATGAAACTGCACCGCTTCCATCGGCAACTCGCGATGGCGCACGCCCATGATCACGCCGTCTTCGCTTTCCGCGGTGACTTCCAGCACGGCCGGAAGCTTCTCCGGGATAGCGTACAGCGAATGATAGCGGCCTACGTGGAACTCCGCAGGCAGACCCTCGAACACACCCACGCCGCGATTGCGCACCAGCGACGGCTTGCCGTGCATGGGATATCCCAGCACACCCAGTTCCCCGCCAAACGCCTCCACCATCCCCTGCAAGCCCAGGCAGACTCCGAACACCGGAATCTCCAGCTTGGCTGCGTAGCGCACCAACTCGGGCACCCCGAAATCAGAAGGTCGCCCTGGCCCCGGCGACACCAGAATCAGCGACGGCTGCAATTTATCGATCAATTCCAGCGGAAATCCCGTGCGATAAGTGATGACCTCCGCGCCCGTCTGCCGTGCGTAATTCGAGAGCGTGTGAATGAAGCAGTCCTCGTTATCCACCAACAGCAGCCGCACCCCGGAGCCCTCTTCGGCACGCGGCACATACACCGGCTCAGACTTCTTCTCCGCATTCAGCGCCCGGAAGAAACCGGTAGCCTTCATCAGACATTCGTTGTGCTCACTAGCCGGGTCGGAATCGTAAAGCAGCGTAGCCCCAGCACTGTAAGCCGCCACCCCATCCCGCAAATGCACCGTGCGAATCGTGATCCCGGTATTGATATCGCCATCCATGGAGATCATCCCCACCGCCCCGCCGTACCAGCCCCGCGCCGTCTTCTCCAGATTCTCCACCGCCTGCGCCGCCCACTTCTTGGGAGCACCAATGATGGTCACAGCCCACATGTGCGATAAAAACGCATCCAGCGAATCAAAGCCTTCCGCCAGCGTAGCCTCGACATGATCCACCGTATGAAAAACCCCGGCGTAAGATTCAATCAACTTCCGCCCGATCACCTTCACAGACCCCGGCACCGCAATGCGCGACTTGTCGTTACGGTCGACATCGGTGCACATCGTTAACTCCGACTCTTCCTTGCGCGAATTCAGCAGCTCGCGAATGTTATCGGCATCGCGCAGCGGATCGCCCGTGCGCCGCGCCGTCCCCGCGATCGGACAAGTCTCAATGCGCCGTCCCTCGATGCGCACAAACATCTCCGGCGACGCCCCAATCAGTTGTTCCTCCCCTAATTGCAGAAAGAACTCATAGGGACTGGGACTCGCATGCTGAATCTTCTCGAACAACTCCGACGGGCTCCCCGAGTAAGGCGCACGAAAAGTCTGCCGCAGCACCACTTCGTAGTAGTCGCCCTGCCGCATCCCCTCGCGAACAGTCTCGACCTTGGCCATATACTCTTCAGCCGTGTGATCGCTAACGATCGCCCCCGCCTTGGCCTTCTTAGCCCGCTTCAATTTTTCGCCCGCGTGCGCCATCCCGCTCGTGCTCACATCGCCGCGCGCGAAATCGAACTGGTACCGCTCGATGCGCTCCTTCTTGCGATCCATGAAGTAAATGTCATCGCATAAGAATAGGTGCAGATCTTTGACGTCCTGCCGCGGTAGCTTCCGCTGAATAGGATCGAACTGCAGCAGCAAATCGTACCCGAACGCCCCCACCAGCGCCAGCCGCGCCGACAACGGATGATGAAATTCCTTCAGCAGCGCTCGCACCACCGAAAACGCCGACGGCTGCTTGCTGCGCTCCTCTTCGGAAAATAACTTGGGGAGCGCCTTCAATTCCCCCCGCAGCACCCCTTCCTCGTTCCCAAAACGTTCCCAATGCGGATGCGAAGCCAGCACCGGCTCCAGAATCTGCGTCAGCACCCGCCCCCGCGGACTCAGCGGGCGAATGGAGATGTCGCGCCCCTGAGCAATAATCTCAAGCGGAGGCGCCACCGCCCCCACATCCCACCGCGAATAACGCCCCGGGAACTCGTAGCCCGAAGAAAGATAGATCCCGCGCTGCGTGTCCATCTTCTTAAGCAGACCCTTCAGCCCGCGCGCGTAGGACACGTTCGAAATCGTGCGCGTAACTGCAATACCGCTCGGCGTGGAATAAGTTTCAGGACGCATAAAAAAACAGCGGGGATTAATTTGAGGATATCACCCCCGTGCGCCACGCCGATAAGCTGGCATGCGACTCCCACTGCTGGCGGTCACACTGGCGTGTACCCTCCCCGCCCAGCTCTCGATTCCCACTTCGCTTACCGGAACCATCGACGGAACCGTTCAGTTCGCCTCCTCAGCCGGACTCCCCATTGCCCCCGTGGTAGTCCGCCTAGCCGGAAACAGCGTCAGCACGTTCCAAGTCGCGCGGCCCTTCACCGCGCCGGTTGAATAAATTCCGCGAACACTTCGTTCGACAGCAGCACTCCGCGCGATGTCAGCCTGACCCGCTCACCAGCCCGCTCCAACAACCCGTCCTGCACAAACCGTTCAACCACCTCGGGGAACCCGCCGCTTGAGATCCCATCGCGCAAACGCAGCCCCAAGAAAAATGATTCCGACAAGGGCTCAGCCACCACGCGCTCAATAGCCGCAGGCGCCGCGACGTAATCCGCGGCGCTTTCCGGATTCTGCCACCGCACGGTCCCGTCAAACGAGTGCGCATCCGCCCCAAACCCCAGATACGGCTGGCGCTTCCAGTACTTCAAATTGTGCCGCGACTCAAACCCCGCCCGTGCAAAATTAGAAATCTCATAACGCTCGATCCCCACCCGCGCCAGCCGCTCCACCGCCGTCTCATAGAAATCAGCGATGGCATCCTCCACCGGCACCTCGCCAGCCCCGTAGCGTGATCCCAACACCAACAGCTCACGCCCTAACCGGCTGTCCTCATCCACCTCCAGCATGTAAACCGAAACGTGAGGAACGCCCAGCCGCTCCACCCAATCAAGCGACTGCGTCCAACTAGCCTCCGTCTGCCCCGGCAGCCCAGCAATCAGATCGACACTGATCGACTGAATCCCCGCCGCCCGCAGCAGCGCAATCTCCTGTTCCACAATTTCTGCTGTGTGCCGCCGCCCCGTGCGTGCCAGCTCCTTCTGAACGAACGACTGCACGCCCAGACTCACCCGATTAATCCCCGCCTCGCGCCACGAAGCGATCTTCTCCGCCGTCAGCCCCCCAGGAGCCGCCTCAATCGTAGCCTCAGCCCAAACCCGCCCCGGAATCGCCGCGAGAATCGAACCCAGCGCTTCAGGCGCAAGCTGGCTAGGCGTGCCCCCGCCCAAATAAACCGTTTCCGGCGTCCAGCCCCACTCCGTAGCGCGCAACTCGCTCAACAAAACGTCCAGATAGCGCGCCTCCAACTCCCGCGGAAACACCCCGGAAGCAAAGTTGCAATAGGTGCACTTCTGCGCGCAGAACGGATACGAAATATAAACTCCAGCCAAGCTTACAAACTCACTTCTTCCCCGATTTGCTGCCCGACCGCCCCCGCCACCAGATCGACCAGCGTCTGCCCCGAATCGGCCGCCACGAAAGCCCCTCGCGCGGCGTCCCAATCCAGCTTGAAACTCTTCATCTGCGCCGAAACCCACACTTGGCTGACCGGGGCATTCGGGCTCACCACGAACTTCGCCGGAGGGTCCTCGAACTCAATCACCAGCGCCCCGCCATTGAAATCCGCCTCGAATTCGTGCCTCTCCCCAGCCGCCGAAAGCCGCCGGTAAAGGTCTTCGAGCGCCTGGTCAGCGCGAGTTCTAAACTCTTGTTCGTCCATGGGTTTGGGGGTCCAGTACCAGCATAGCGCGCAACAAATCTGCTACTCTTGGTCGAACGAAGCATCTAACGGTTTCATGCAGCCCGCCTGTATCCGACACACTGACCTGCCTGGGACCTCCCAGCTCTTCGCCGATTTAGCCTATCATTTCGACCGGGTTGCCCATTTCTACCAGCACGATCCCCACGACACCGAGTCCTTCGAGCGCGCCGCCGCGCAGATCCAATACCCCGACGACCGCCGCACCGCCATGGTGGCAGCGCTCAAAGCCCAAAATGGCGACAGCGAGTCTCTAAGACGTTTAGCCCAGCCCGGCACCGTAGCCGTAGTGACAGGCCAGCAGGTAGGATTATTCTCCGGCCCCGCCTTCACAATTTACAAAGCCATGGCCGCCGCGCAAGTCGCCCGGCAGCTCACAGCCCGCGGCATCCCCGCAGTGCCCGTGTTCTGGCTAGCCACCGAAGACCACGATTTCGCCGAAGTAAATCACGCCTGGGTCTTCGGCGCGTCCGGCGAACCCGCAGCCCTTCGCGTCGATGCGCCCAAAGAATTCGCCGGCAAGCCCAAGCCGGTAGGCGGCATCCCGCTAGCCAATCCCCCGCTCCACGAATTGCGCGCAGCGCTAGCCGGACTCCCCTTCACTGACGAAGTGATGGGCATCGTCGATCAAGCCTATCGCCCAAGAGCTACCATGGGCTCCAGCTTCCGCGCGCTGTTAAAGACCCTTCTCGCCAAGCTAGACCTGATCTACCTGGATCCCCTCGATCCCGCAGTCCGCAAAATCGGCGCCCCCTTCCTGACCCAAGCCCTGGCCGCCGTGCCCGATTTGAAAGCCGGATTCCTAGCGCGCAACAAAGAACTGACCGACGCCGGCTATCACGCCCAAGTTCACGTCGACGCCAAGACCTCCCTCTTCTTCCTGCTGGAAAAAGACGAACGCGCCACCCTGCGCCGCAAAGATTCCGACTACGCCGAATTAGCCGCGCGCGCTGAACAAGTCTCCCCTAACGCCCTGCTGCGCCCCGTCTGGCAGGATTATCTGCTGCCA